>ERZ506978.778-NODE-778-length-12896-cov-7.412429_pt1 | contig 12896 bp, 9 predicted proteins | sample MGYA00512888_ERZ506978 | MGnify/ENA metagenome assembly ERZ506978
GTGTTAAGCACGCCGCCAGCGTTCATCCTGAGCCAGGATCAAACTCTCTGATAAAATGTTTGATTCACTCAAGATAACAACTAGCTATCTCTCGTTTTACTGTTTTAAGGTTTTGTTCTTTAAAAAGAAACAATGAAGTTCGATTCACTAGATTCAAACTTCGCTTGCGCTCGTTTTCATCAAGTTCCTTCGAACCGCATTCTCACTAAACTCACACTTCGTTTTCACTCGTGTTCGTTAAGTGTTCATTGTGAATTTTCGAGAATCGTATGTGTTTCACTGTTTAGTTATCAAGGTTCTCTGTCTTTCGACAGCTCATTTATTTTATCACTGTCATTTCCGTTTGTCAAGAACTTTTTTAAGTTTTTTCAAACTTTTTTTAGATGACTTTTTGTGATTCGTCGTTGCATCAGCAACTCGTTTACTCTATCACATTCATTTCTGAATGTCAAGTGCTTTTTTGAAGTTTTTTATTTTTTAAAATTCAAAAACTTCAAACGGAGAAGGAGGGATTTGAACCCTCGCGCCGGTCACCCGACCTATACCCTTAGCAGGGGCACCTCTTCGGCCTCTTGAGTACTTCTCCTGACTCCGAATTCATAATCTCTTATGCAATTTGAAGTGCGTCTTTTCCAAACGCATGGTTAATTATACATAACACATTTTACATTGTCAACACTTTTTTTGCATTTATTTTAATATTTTTTCACTGTCTTTACGCTCCTGCAGGAAGCAGTATTTTCAGCTCAAACCAGTTATTTTCCTGCGCAGCAACGACTGATCCGTGGTACTTCTCAACCGTACTTTTTATACTCTTCATTCCATATCCATGGAGGCGTCTGTCTTTCTTGGTCGTTACAGGCATTCCGTTTTTGAACCGTATCTTTTCATCGCAGTAGTTTTCTGTACGGATGCGCACAAACTGTTTCTCTTTTGTCACATAAAGCCAGATCAGACGTTTTTGTTTCTCCTGCTGCTTTTCTGCACTTTCAATCGCATTATCCAGCATATTTCCAAACAATGCACTCACATCCATATCTTCCATAAAAGACAGAGCTCCCCCGTCTACGATAAACTTCAGTTCTATTTCTTTGTTCTGGCATATCATTGCCTTATTGGTCAGCACTGCATCCAGTATCTGGTTTCCGGTCTTGTTCTGAGTCTCGTATACCCTTATCTCGCGTTCCATTTTTTCCAGATAACTTGTAGACTTTCCGACATAAGCCTGAGTCTTGAGAAGATTGATCTGATGCTTCAGGTCATGATATTTCTGGTTTACCATATCAATATTTTCTTTTGACAGCTGGTAGTTCTTGTACTGCATCTCCATAATATTATGAAGTGTGTCTTTCTCAAAGCGGATCTGAATTTCTTTGACCTGAACATGATATGCATACAGTACGGCAATCCCGCTTAAATCCACGAGTGTACGGATAATAAAAATATCCATAACAAAGGTTCCGCTGAACAGTCCATTCTGATCCAGATAACTCAGATTACTCATGGCAAATACCGAGGCAGCAATGATAATGACTACCAGTAATTCTCTTCTTGTAATATGAAGCTCTTCAAGATCTTTTTTGAGATTCAACTCCATCAATGCCAGTATGGTAAAGATCACGGCATAAACAAGAATCAGTTCCACCCATTTTAAAAGCTCTCCCTGTATTCCTCTTACATATCTCAGATAATAATATATCTGCCAGCACAGAGAAGCCGCAAACTCTCCGTTGATAAACGCCTTTACGAGGTAAAATCCCGCCTCTCTGAGCGAAAAATCATTACAGATATAAATATATCCCAGAAGAAGCAACACTATCAGCAACATCGACGGAACAAACAATTCCTGTCTTACTCCATCTGTCACAGTCATAAAAAATAAAAGGAGGGCAAACTGAGCACAGCTTACTACTGCCAGCTTCCATCTCCCGATTTTTCTCTCATTCGTACATGTGATCACAAATACGGATAAAGCATAAGCTATGGCATAGTAATACCCTGGTGTATTTAGCACCTCTGCTGTGTTCATTTGCCCACCTCATTCAAATATTCATTTAATGCGTCCAGGAATGGTTTGCGTCTGCTCCTGCTTACCTGAATTATATCTCCGTTGACGCTGACATCACTTCCCATGTAATTATCTACATATTCCAGATTTACCAGATAACATCTGTTACACCGGAAGAAACGCTTTACATCCAGCTGGCTCTCCGCATCCCTGATTGTCCCCTTGGTAACAAAGTTTCCCTCTGTTGTATGATAGATCAGAAGGTGATCCTGCACCTCCACATAACAGATCTGTCCAATATCCAGTTTCTTTTTGCCGCCTTTCAGCGCTATAGTAATAAATTCTTTTTCCTGTACTTTTACTCTGTGAAGCGCTCTTCCCATACTCTCCGAAAAAGAGAAATACGAAATAGGCTTCAGCATGTAATCCAGAGCATTTACCTTATATCCCTGAATCGCATACTGAGGCATATTGGTTATAAATATAATAACAACGTCCTTGTCCAGTTCGCGGATTTTTTCGGCGGCTTTCATTCCGTTCAGAAAAGCCATCTCAATGTCCATGAGAATAAGATCATAATCCGCGGAATAATCCGTCACGATGTCTTCTCCATCCCGAAATTCCGTAATCAGAAATTTCAGTCCGTTTTCTTTTTCGTATCGATTCAGGTGAGTTCGCAACGCTTCCAGATCATGCGCATCATCTTCCACTGTTGCAATACGAAGCATGTTCATCCCCCGTGCCTTCTCATATAATAATACTTGTAGTATAACAAGAAAAAGCACAGGAAACAATCCATTTTTTATCTCGGCTTTTTATTTCAGAGTAAACGAAATAAAGTCAAAACGTCCTTTTCCTTTAAAAGTAAAGAACAAAGCCTCTCTGTTTCCGGAAGTATGGATAGCAGATGAGAACTCTTGCAGTTCCTTACATGGACTGACAGTAATCGTTGCAACGGCTTCGCCGTTTTCACTGGTACGGACATACAGTGTACCTTCCGCGCGCCCCTTTATTGCCACGCTGATCTCTTTTGTTTTACTGAGATCAAAGTATTTGAACCCTGCCAGTGCACTATCACACATATTTGCAATATACTGATCCGGTCCGGATTCTCTGTCTTTTCCATCCTGTGTCAGATACGGAGTTCCGTTCTTCGGGTGTTTGATCATACTTAAAAAACGGGTTCCTTTTTTTCCATACAGATTACATGCAATATATGACGGATAAGTCCCCTTTCCTTCCAGCGGGCCTCCGTTTAATCCACAGGAAGTCATCTCTGCCTGATAAAATTTTCCGTCTTCAAAACGGATTTCTTCTGCCATAGCCTGACGTGAAGACTGCTTACGGTTACTGTGTCTGTGATAGAAAACAAAATATTTTCCATTCAGCTCAATAATACTTCCGTGTGTATTTCCGGTGTTATTTCTCGCATGTTTTACATCCGGGACACCTTCCATTCCTATGTCGCCATTACTTACCAGGATTCCGCCATACTGGAATTTCTCTACCGGACTGTCACTTGTCGCATAGCAGAGTTCATGGCTGTTCATTGTACTGTAAATAAAATAATATGTACCATTAAACTTACGCATGGAACTTGCCTCAAGGAAAGCATGTCCTTCATATGGAGTACCGATGGACTCTTTTTCACCGGCAACACCGATATAAGATGGTCCATTCAGTACGGTCAGCATGTCCGAAGGATCAAGTTCAAAACACATTGGGCCATGCTCCGTCGGTTTGGAACCATCCAGAAGGATCGGATTTCCTGCCAGTGCAAAACCGGAGTACAGATAAAGTTTTCCGTCATCATCCATAAATACACCCGGATCAAATTGGAACGGCTCATTTTTCTTACCGATTGCGATGCCGTCACTGTATTTTACATAGCCATAGAATTCGTACTTTCCTGCCGGCTCATCACATACAGCTACAGAAATCATCTTGGTTCCGCCCATAAAATAATACAGGTAAAATCTTCCGTCCGGTCCCTGTATCATATCCGGCGCTGCAAGGCCATTTGTAAGTCGGATTCTCGGTGCTGCCGGATCCTGTTCTCTTTTGTAAATGCAGCCCTCATAACGCCAGTTGCCCAGATCATCTACCGGCGCAGACCAACATACATAATCACCCAGACAGAAATTCAGTCCGTTGAATATATCATGAGAACCGTAAACATATACCCGATCTCCAACAACATGCGGTTCTGCATCCGGAACATATTCCCAGCTTGGCATGTATGGATTCAAAGCCTGTTTTGTTTTCATGTTTTTCCTCCAATTTCTTATCTTTTATTTTATAGTCTCACTTTTATCATCATAGCTGCATTGTAACACGTTTTTTCAAATCACCATTCTTTTGAACGTGGTTTGTTCATTTTTCTGCGTGATTGGTGTTTTCTCTGATTTTTCCTGCATATGATGACCAGAAATAATTTCGTTTATAACTGTCAGAAGTCCCCTGTGGAACGAGGATTTCCGCGCCGGTGCCGTCCAAAAGATGCTGTCCTGCGATGCATCTGGAAGGATCTTTCTGCAAAAGTATGATTGTTTTCAGACCGGTACAACCGGAAAAAGCATTATCTTCAATCTGCCTTACATCTTCCGGAATTACGATGTTTTCTTCTCCATAATATGTCTGGCTGTCCTCTTTTGTCCATATTCTGCTTTTTTCAGATACATCTTCCCATGTCCTTTGTGGTTTCTTTGGAATCTCTGCGGCTACCTCCCGATTATCTCCCAGCATAGCTTTGATATCCCGGATCAGCTGCACCGTATTGACTTCTTTTCCGGCACTGTTCAGATGGAAATTCGTGTCAAAAAACCACTCTGCATCCATCAGGCTGTTTTCCGGATTTCCTATAACCGGAAATTCAAGTTTTTTCCGCAAAAAAGCATCGTATATCTCCACAGCTTCCGTATCTTCCACTGCCAGCTTATTCACCGGACAATATCTGTACCAGACAGAAGCCCCCTTTTTCTCAATGCGCTTCGCCCATGCATTCATGTACTCCAGAAATTCCGGCTGTACGGTATCTTCTGTAAAATTCACCGGCTGATTCACATCATAGCCATTCGGAAGAATATTTTTCTGATCTTCATCCAGTTCTATATCGCCATATACATTAAATGATTTTTTCTGATACATACTGTCCGTCTGTGGCTGCTGCCCCTTCAACACATAGTTCAGTTTCTGAAGTGCAAACTTCGGAAAATTTCCCAGCATTGTTTCAAAGTTCTCACTTTTTATATTGCGAAGCATACCGAAGGCTCCGTCAGCAGCCTGCCACATATACTCTCCGTTAAAATAATCCGAAAGTGTCTGCCTGCTTTGTTCCGGAGAAAGAATTACGATATCTCCCTCATGAATATAACTCCTCGAAAGATCCATAACCGCCTTTGTTCCAAGTCCTGCATACATTCCAAAGTTGACCACTTCATACGAAGGAAAAAATTCATCGATCATGGCACTGTCGCAGTCAAAAGCAACACCACTGCCGCCGACAAGCACAATTCGCTTTCCCGGAGTTTCTTTCAATCTCTCATATTTACTTTTCAGTTCTCCCATAAATGTATCCCCAAACTGCGCTGGCAGACCAAAACCGCAGACCAGAAAGAAGAGCTGTTCCGTCAGAAGCACCATAAGCGCAACCATGACCATACGTTTTACTGATTTTTTATCCATATTTAAAACCTGAAATAAATAAATGCATTTTCACCGCCGGATGCCATCATTCCAAGCCATGAAAACTCAACTACAGTCACCATAACAACAAATACTGCCGCCATCATACAAAAAGCTCTCTTCGTCTGGCATCTTTCATAGATTTCCTCCGAAAGCTGCTCCAGAACCATCCAGCTAAGTCCAACAAAAATCAATCGCAAAGCCGCTGTCCCCTGAATACCAAGAAAAAACATCGTTTCAGAAATTCCGCCTCCCAGTGGATTTACAAACGGCTGTTTCAGGATCTGCCACGCACCGGCAAGTGAAGGCGCCCTGAAAAACACCCACGCAACATTTACAAGAAGCAGTGTCACAACCCAGCCTGCCACCGGAGGAAGAAGTTTTCTTTTTCCCTTTCTTATTCGGGTCATCACCAGAGCTGCGGTCATATAGATTCCGTGGATCATTCCCCATACGACGAAATTCCAAGATGCTCCATGCCAGAATCCACTCAGAAGAAAAACAATCAATATATTCCTGCATTGCTTCACAAAGCCTTTCCTGTTTCCTCCAAGCGGAATATATACATAATCCGTAAACCAGCGTGTCAGACTGATATGCCACCGTCTCCAGAAATCCTGTATACTTACTGCCCGGTAAGGATGCCGGAAGTTTTCCATAAGACGAATTCCCATCATGCGGGCTGCCCCTCTCGCAATGTCCGTATAACCTGAAAAATCACAATAAATCTGAATTGCAAAAAACACGGTTCCGAGGACTGCACCGATGCCGCCGGCCTTTTCCGGCGAAGAATACACTTTGTCAACATAGACAGCCAGATAATCCGCCACCACAACTTTTTTGTAAAAACCTCGGAGTATCAGCCAGGCGCCGTTTACCAGAGCCGCCCGGCTCTTCGTATGCTTTTCTTTCAGCTGGCCGAGAAGATTTCCCGCTCTCTCAATCGGGCCTGCAACCAGCTGTGGAAAAAAAGAAATAAACAGGGCATAACTGCGTGGATTTTTTTCTGCTGCAATTTCTCCCCGGTATACATCGATCACATATGCCATCGTCTGAAACGTATAGAACGAGATTCCTACCGGTGGAACTGAATATTTCAATCCGATCAGAAGCCCTATACATACAGCTACGGTAAAAATAAGCCAGCCTTTTTTATGTCTGCCTTTCTCTATGGCCAGCCCTGCCAGATAGGTAGTCACCGTTGTCAGAAGAAGCAGTCCTCCTGCCCAGGAACTCTCCTTTATATAGAAGAAATAGCTTACTGCAAGTAAAAAGAGTTCTCTGTATTTCCACGGGAGTTTCCAGTACAGAATCAACACGATTGGAAAAAGGAAAACAAATGTCAGAGATATAAAATTCATTCCTTTTCCTCCTTAGCAAGCTGTTCTTTCAGATCACGGATTACTCTTTCCGTCCTGATCTGTGCACCTTCTGTAGATAAATGGTTGTCTGTACCATACAGATAGATTCCCGTACATAAAGAATCTTCAAGCTCGGAAATAACCGGAATATGTAACTGACTCTTAAAGTATTCATGCAGACGGGCTCTTTCTTCCTCTGTACTCTCCTTCGAAAGTGCATATTTATTTCTGGGTGAATAGGTAAAATAAACTTTTATTCCCTCATCCATAAATTTCTGAAACTCCGCATTTATAGAATCGATATAAGTATCCTGCGGAAATGCATTTACCGTATAATTTACCGGAAGGCCGTAAATCGGCCCTTCTTTTGTGGAGTTCGGCCGATACAACACATAATCTCCGTACTCATTATAACTGGATTCCTCTGTTTCATGACCATCCTCATCATAATCCGCAGCACAAATATCATAACTTTTTCTTTCCATATCTTCCCTTGCTGCCTGATATGCGGAGAAAGCCGTAAAAACCTGCGTATATTCTCTGAGATCCAGCCCGGCAAATGCATCATAGTTGGACTCCATCATGGCAAATGTTGCATAATCCAGTTCCTTCTGATAACAAAACTGCCGATTTGCCGCATCAAATTCCGGCGAATCCAGAAGGATATCTCCCTCCTTCATACAGGAGCGGATCAGTTCAAGCTGAGGAAGTGCCGGTGAATAGGCAAACACCCCCATATTGACCACTTCATAATCCGGAAAAGCGCGGTCGATCATCTCACTGTCATATCCGAATCTTGTCGAAGAACCGGAAAACAGAACGATTTTCTTTTTATCTTTCAGGCTCAACAGACGATCGTATTTGTCCTGAAATGTATCAAAATAGTTGCCGCTGTAAGCCGGTGCTTCGATTGCATTTATATGAAGTGTCCGCAGCATATCGCAGTCCTGAAATGCATAATCACTGACTTTCATCAGATCATCATACAAATACATCTGTTCCATCCGGCTGTTTTTGAATGCCCACTTTTCGATTTCATAAATTCCCGGAGAGAGTATCACCGTCCTGCAGTCAGTATCTGCGAAAGCCTGCTCTCTGATTGTCCGCACAGGAAGTCCTCCGAGATTTGGCGGAACACATATCTGCTGTTCATTTCCTATATATCCTGTTATCACCGCAAACCCCGATACTTTTTTATAAACAAAGTTCTCCTCGGCTGACCATGGAACCCACTGTGCATACAACACGAGCCCTTTTTTCCATGCAGCTCTGCTTCCAAGGCCCACAGCCTCTCCGGTTCCATCGGCACGGGTATTCCAGCCAAGCAGTGTATAGCCATCTCTGTAAAAAAGGTCTGTTCCAATCGAAGTATTGATTCTCTGATGCGTTCCGCGATAATACTTTTTCACTTTATCCGTTTTATCGGACAGTGTTTTTCCTCCATTGGCATCATAAGTAATCTCATACTTTCCTTTCTCAGCCTGAATACAGACACTCTCCGAATATTTTACTTTGTACAGAACAAGCTCCACTGTCTTGCCATCATTATCTTTTACTATGTCAGCTTTTCCATGATAATCCGTGCCCAGAAACTGCCAGCTGTTATCAAGCGTAACTGTAAAGTTCACATTGCTCCCCGCTTTTACTGTTCTGGCCGGTTCTGTCACATGGTAGCCTTCACCGTCTTCCAGAACAATATGACAGAGATTTTCTTCTGAATCATTTTTCTGCCCGCATCCTACCAGGCCGGATAACACCAGAAGGAGGGCTGTAAAAAGTATTGTTTTTAATTTTCTTGTATTCACAAATGACTCCTCCTTCTTTTTTATATAAACTGACTGACGGCCTTCCGGCATATTTAAGGCACAGTTTTGTACTTACTAACCTTATATATACCAGAAGACCGCCTCATTACACCAGTCTTTTACGACTCTTTATTTATTTTTTCTTGCTGCGATTGCTTTCTGTTCTTCCGGCAGATTCTTTTCTATAGTGAAGAAGAAAATCAGTACTGCACAGATTACATAAGCGATCGTCTCTACCCAGATATATCCGACAGAGATTGCTGTCTGTGCTGCTGCTGTCTGTGCTGCAGTACCAAGAGCAATGTCTGCTGCCTGATCGTATCCGCTGGCATTTAAGATTGCACTGAAAATAGAGTTACATACCGGAGTCGCAGCTACCATGATGGAACTGTAAATAGACATTGTAAGTCCATCTGTACGGATTCCGGCTTTGTATTCGATATGATCGATTACGTCTGCAAGCATGGCAAGAATCATGTAACATGCCGGAGCAGATCCAAGGCATTTAAGAGCTACGCCGATTGCTACAGGAACAATCTGCCCGTTACCCATGATTGCGATCACGCCACCGACAGCACCAAGAAGCATGCCGGCCATACATACGATACGTTTTCCGAATTTGTTACAGAGCGGTACGATCGCCACTGCTGCCACAGCCATCGGAACTGCACCCATGATACTTAAAAGGGACTGTGAAGCGCCCCAGGCATCTGCTGTACCGAAGAAAGTATTATCCATTACCCACTTACAGAAATAAGTCATGGAACCATTCTTCATGGCACCGCTCCACTGGAAGCCCATGTAGAACAGCATCACAATCCACCACATTTTTTCACTGGTAACTGCAGAAAGCTGTTCTTTCAGAGAAGCTGTCTTAACTGTTTTCTCCTCTGTATCGCCCTCAGACATCTGTTCTTCTGTTACACGCTCACGTGTGAACTTGAACTGTAAGAAGATGGTCAGCGCGGAGAAAATAGCGATTGCAGTCATTGCTACCAGCCACAGATGCTGATTCTCTTTCAATGCGAATGAAACCAGAATCGGAAACACCATAGAACCGGCACCCATAACAGCAAGTCCTGCTACATTAGTAAAAGAAGCCAGGGCTCCTCTCTGCTTACTGTCTCTTGTAGATACAGGAATCAGTGTGGAGTTTGCAGTATTGTAGATTGGATAAGCCACTGCATAAAACAGGTTGTAGGCAATCGCGATCCATACCATTTTCGCCGTTCCTTCAAAAGGAACTACAAACATCAGTACAGAAGCAACAGACAATGTCAGTGCAGACAGAAGGATCCACGGTCTCGCCTTTCCTGCCATTGTTCTTGTACGTTCAATAAGCTGACCTACAATCAAGTTTGCAGCCACGATCAGAATGGTCGAAAAAAGCTGTAATGTTGTCAGAAATGTAAGATTCAGTTTCAGAACATCCGTAAAATAGTTCTGAAGGATACTTGTAAAAATACCGGAAGCCAGAAGCGCTCCAAACGGTCCGATAAAATATCCGATCAGCATCTCCGGAAGTTTTACATCATCTGATTTGATTCTGGAACCGGTCAGCGGACCGTTCCAGAAATCTTTATTATTTGTCTTGCTCATAAAATTAATCCTTTACCACTTTGAAGAAGGAGGAAATAATTGTACAGATCATAGCAACCGCGCATACGATCATTCCGATGATTGCACCCTTTAAATCCGCCATGTTCTGGGCATTATTCTCAAAAGTCATAATTGATCCGATTGCAGCGATTCTGCTGCCGAGAAACTGGATCAGCGCATACGCTGTCAGTACGCCGCACACTACCGGAATAATATCCAGAACCGGTTTTGCTCCCATTTTTACAGAAGCCACAATCATAACGATCTCAAGAATTGCAGCGACAGCCAGGCAGGCTACAACCGCATTATTAACACCACTGTTTATAAAATAATTTGTTTTGCAGTTCATCATATACAGAACCAGTCCAAGGACAGTTACAAAAGCAGTAATTACACTCAGAACCAGTCCTGCACCTACTTTTTTCTTTTCAGCCATAGTTATTATTCCTCCTTACTGCTCTTTCTTTTTCAGTCCAAGCAGATACATTGCCGCACAGAGTACAGTCAGTACACCGAATCCGATACGAAGACCTGTGATCAGGTTATCATACCATGTATTCAGTTTCTCGATATGTGTAGAGGTTGACATACCATCCATTGCATTTGAGTTTGCAAGTGCATAGTTCTGATACAGCATTGCCTGTTTCAGGTCTGTCAGAAGTTCTTCACTCTGGCTTGCGTTTTCTACGCTCCAGTATGGCCATACTTTTTCTACTGCTGCCATTGTATTGTCACCTGTGTTACATGTCATGGTTACACCATTGTGTACAGCCATTCGGATCTTTGTATAAGTAGGATCCTGGATGAAGTCCTCAGACATCAGACCTTTAAATCCCCATTCTTTACGAAGGATATTCAGAAGAAGTCCTGTATGTGCGTTACTTGTCACACAGCCGACACGGTTGTATGTAGTCATTACAGCAAGTGCGTTTGCATCCTCGATGCAGGACTGTGTACCACGCAGTTCGTTTTCACGTGCAGCCTGCTCCGTCATAAACTCGGCAATACCTGTACGGTTGATCTCAGTGTCATTGAATGCCAGATGTTTCGGTGCGATCAGTACGCCGTATTCATGTCCGGCTTTGATGATTGCTGCACCCTGACCTGCTGTCAGAACTGCATCTTCTGAGAAGTATTCATGGTTACGTGCATTGTATGGTGTACGATGAAGGTTTGTTCCAACGCCCCACCAGATTGCTGTATTTGCCCACAGAGAATAGTTACCTACTGCTTTACCCCATTCTTCTGCCAGCTGTTTGCTGAATGTCTGACCGATTACAGTTTCAACTGCCATAACACCCATCTTGTAGTCACGGTTCGGATCATCTTCTGCGATCACACAAGGATCTCCTGTAGAAGCATTGGAGTTTGCATACTGGCCCAGCGGATAAGAGTTGAATCCGTTCGGTCCATCGTTCTGGATTGCTTCCGGAGAAGTGATAGATTCGATAACCTTTGTGCTGGTTCCACCAAGTCCAGTACGGATCAGGCATTCTTCCAGAGTAAGCTGATCCATCAGTGTACTCCATCTTTCATCTGTGATATCTTCTACACCCTTCATATTTGCCAAGGTCATTCCATTATCTGCCCCGAAGGTTACAGAAGACGGATCTCCGTTTGCTTCGATATCACTGTAGTCATCAGCCATAGTGCTGATCATCTCATCTGTAGCTGTCAGGTCTTTGTATGTTTCCGGCCAAGTTCCTTCCCAGTCATTTCTGCTTAAGTAAGTAACGGTGTCTTCCATCCAGTTATTCAGATCTGCATCCTGGAGCTGATTTTCTACCGGTGTACCATTTAAAGTTACTGCAAAGGAAGAGGAATCGAAATCACCAAGTTCCCATGTCTGTACATTATCTTTATTTCCTTCAACATCCTGATCCTGTGCAGCAAGCACGTTATTTACTGCCTCATGTGCACCATTTCCAACAGTGAAATAATAAGTTCCATTATCCAGGATCCAGTTACCTGTTGTTCCTGCTTCGTTGCTGCATGTGCTGTCCCAGCTTGCCATATCCTGTGCATCAGCAGTAATTGTAACAGTCTGGCTTTCGCCCGGCTCGATCATATCTGTTTTTTCATAGTCCAGAAGCTGAACTGCAGATTTCTCTACTTTGTTTTCTACATCATAATCTGTGTAAGGAACAGAAGTATAAAGCTGTACAACATCTTTACCTGCAACATCTCCTGTATTCTTAACTTCTACTTCAGCAGTTACAGTTCTGTCAGAAAGATCTACATCTACACTCTTAAGAGTCTGCTCAAAGGTTGTGTAGGAAAGACCATATCCAAACGGATAAGATACTTCATCATCATAATCCCATGCTTTTCCTGTAGAGCTTCCTACAGTTGCATCTGCATTACCCTGTCCAAGTACCGTATCTGCATATCTTGTTTCATAATATTTATATCCTGTGTAAATACCTTCTGCTTCTACTT
>ERZ506978.782-NODE-782-length-12795-cov-7.044819_pt1 | contig 12795 bp, 7 predicted proteins | sample MGYA00512888_ERZ506978 | MGnify/ENA metagenome assembly ERZ506978
TTTTCATCTGGAAGAAACTCCTTTTTTGTGGTACTCTAGGTAGGTACATTTACATCGTTACAATTATATGTTTACAATTTATTATTCAAAAATTTTGATGCAGAAGGGAGAATAAAAATGCTTCAGGATGATTATATACTGCGCCAGATCCGTGAAATGGTGCGCGCCGTCATGAAAATGTTGTTTCAGGTGAGTGCCCCTGAACTGACTCCGGAAGTCATTGAAGATAAAGACGCAAGACAGACTCTGGAATCTCTGACTTCCCTTGCCGATGAAGGCAAGATTGACGAAGCCGAAAACAGATTATACGAAATGACCTGTGACGGAGACCGTCAGAATCTGGAGATTGGACTTCTTTTCTATTATGAACTGAATGGAAAAGATGACGAATTTCTCGAGGCAAACAATTTCAGCCGCGAGGAGATCATGACGGGAATCCAGGATCTCGCAGATCGCTACAACTTAAGCGGGATTGCGGAGGCTTTCCGTACTGAAATTCTGTAAATCAGGAGCGATATATAATGAACAAAAAAGAAATATCCGAAATTAAGAAACAGTTTTCGCCAAACAACTGCGCGATCACACGAATCTGCGGCTGCTACGTTGACGGTGAAAAAAGCAAAAAGACCGAACTGAAAGAAGCTTTTCTCTCTCTTTCTGAGGAAGAAATGTTCAAATACTTTGAAATATTCAAGAAAACTCTTTCCGGAACCATCGGCAAGAACCTGATCAACATGGAGTTTCCTCTCGATCAGGAAAAAGAGGGCGGCACACAGGAATTTCTTATGAAACTCCGTGGCAGCAAACTTCAGGACAATTCCATTCTGGAAGAATTTTATGATAAAATCATCGAAAACTATGATTACGGCGAGAACTATTATATTATTCTGATCCATGCCGTTTATGATATCCCGGGCAAATCCTCCGACGGCCAGGAAATGTTCGATGCTTCTGATGAGATCTACGATCATATCCTCTGCAGTATCTGTCCGGTCAACCTTTCCAAAGCGGGACTGTGCTACAATGCAGAAACCAACAACATCGAAGACCGTATCCGTGACTGGATCGTGGAAATGCCGGATCTGGGCTTCCTTTTCCCGGTATTTAACGACCGCAGTACAGATATTCACGGACTTCTGTATTACACCAAAAATGCCGAGCAGCTTCGCAGTACTTTCGTAGATGAAATGTTCGGATGCACGACTCCGCTCTCTGCGGGCGGACAGAGAGATTCTTTTAATGCGCTCGTAGAAGAAACTCTCGGTGATGACTGTGCTTACGATACCGTTATGAACATCCACGAAAAGCTCAATGAATGGGTGGAATCACAGAAGGATTCTCCGGACCCTGCCGTTCTGACCAAGCCGGAGGTGAAACGTCTCTTCGAAGAATGCGGCGTAGAAGATGAAAAACTCGAAACATTTGACCAGACTTATGAGGCAATTGCAGGCGAAAATGCCTCTCTCATGGCAAACAATATCACCAACACGCGGCGTACAGAGATCAAGACACCGGATGTTGTGATCCATGTCGACCCGGACCGTGCGATGCTGATTGAGACACAGGTCATTGACGGACGCAAATGCATTGTAATCCCAATGGAAGGTGACGTCGAGATCAATGGAATCCATGTTTCCGGTGGAAACGGCGGAAGTTCCGAAGATGATCCGGAAGAATTCTGATCGTATATCGTAATACTTTTTACTTATATTTCTGTATGAAAAAGTGGAACTTCCTATATTATATACCACTACATACCAAAAAGACCTCAACGACCTGATTTCAGACCGTTGGGGTCTTTTTAGTATAATTCTTCTGAATGATTTTTTAGAAGATTGTATAACCGCCATCTACAGCCAGTGCTGCGCCATGAATAAAGCTTGCATCATCGGATGCGAGGAATGCGATCGCCTGAGCAACCTCAATCGGTTCTCCAGGGCGTTTTGCCGGGCTCATTCCCATTTTCATGGTTACCGGATGCTGCGGAATTGCAAGTACACGTGCGATCATTTCTGTTGCGATCGGTCCAGGAAGCACTGCATTGATGCGCACACCTGTACGTCCATGATCCAGTGACATCTGACGTGTAAGTCCCAGAAGACCATGTTTTGCAGATGTATAGGCAAGTCCGCCACGGCCTGCCGCTGTAGAAGCCATAGAAGCTACATTGACGATCGTTCCTGCTCCCTGTTCTTCCATGATCGGAATGACCTTCTTGCAAAGAACAAACGGTGCTGTAAGATTTGTAGCAAGCACTGTATTCCATTCATCCATTGTGATCTGATTCATATTGGCAGTTGTTCCACCTACACCTGCATTATTTACAAGTATATCAATCTTTCCAAATGCATCCAATGTTGTCTTAACAAGATTCTCGAGGCTTTCATCAGATGTTACATCTGTCTTGCAGAAAATAGCTTCTCCACCTGTTGCTTTGATTTCCTCTGCTACTTCTTTTCCAAGTTCTTCCTTGGTTCCAACTACAACTACTTTTGCACCTTCTTTTGCAAAAAGTTCTGCGGTTGCTCTTCCGATTCCTCTTGTAGATCCTGTAATAATCGCTACTTTATTCTCTAACTTCATGCTCATGTCCTCCTTTATCTTCTTCCTGTTTCCATAAATGCGGTACGATCATAACGCGCAGTAAGTAAATATGGTGCCAGAATATCTGCATCAATCTCTTCACACAGATTCAATTTATGAACCATCAGATCATTTGAGGAATATGCTCCGCCAATCACTGTTCTGATCGGAAGTTCTCCCCATGGATCATCGATAGATGATTTCAGTTCAACACTTGCAAAGCCCGGTTCCCAGGAATGATAATTGTATTCGCACAGGTTCTGGAGAAGTGCGCCATTCTGGAAGTGTGATTTTCCTTCTGTATCCGGTTCACGGTCAAGATGGAAATAGAACCCACCGCCATATGTCTTCTTTCCGGCTTCCGGGAACTGATAAAGCATTCCTGTCATCGCATTGTTATACTCGCCAACTTCAAGATCAATATTGACCAGTTCTGTGCCACGGCGGCAAACCTGTGCAGTTATATGCTCTCCATTTCGACGAATCACAAATTCTGATCCAAGTTTCTTAGGAATCGATCCATTATCACGACCACACTGAACAGCCATCTCTGCTCCCGGTCCTCCAAGAACAAGACCTATCGGATATAATCCAAGCTGTTTTCCATAGGTACAGTAAACTCCAAGAATTGCCTCATAATAATCATCTGCAAAGGTTGGTTCCTTGACATGGCATACAGACACTGTAACTACTGGCACAGAAAATGGTTTTAACGGTGGCGGCAAAATTCTGGCAATCGCTGCCGGATCTGTAAGGTATGCAAGATAAACACCTTCCTGATTTTTCATTAGAGAAATTTTTCCGAAATTCGGCATATCATCCGGTGCCGTGATAAAACTCGGAGTCCTTACAGATGTTTTAAACAATGCCCTGGCTGCCTCAAATCCACTTCTGGAAGCAGGAGCAATCGTGCCGTCTTTTACTGCATTTCCGATTGCCTGCGCCGGGATTCCTTTTTCCTTCAATTCTTCAACAAGTCCATTGTCCGGACGGAAACCAAGAGAAAGAACAACTGCATCGGCATCAACGGTAACAAGTTCATGGTCACTCAGTCTTTCCAGTACCACACCGTTTTCTTTAATTTCTTTCAATGCATGTGCCAGCATAAACTGTGCATTGTACTTTTTCAGTCTTCCACATACGTCAGCTACATTTGTATGGTTTGCATTCGGAGCTACTTTTTCAAGCATATCTGCGAGCACCACTGTGTTTCCTTCATGGCAGAGATATTCTGCTGTCTCAAGTCCGGTAACACCGGCACCAACGATCAATGCTTTCTTTCCTTTGAGTCCGGCTTTCCCCGTAAGAATCTCCTCAACGGTATATACATGCTCTCCATCAATGCCCGGAATAGATCTCGGAATAATGGATTTAGAACCTGATGCAACAAGCACAGCATCCGGATTCATTGCTGCAATACTTTCTGCTGTTGCTTCCACACCAAGTTTTACTTCTACCCCCAATTTTTCAAATTCTACTTTGTAATAATCTGCGATCCAGCTCATTCGTTCTTTGAGTGGCGGTTTCTTAGCAAGATTTACCGTTCCTCCGAGTTCGTTCTGACGATCGATCAGCGTTACTTTTACACCACGTTCTGCAAGTGTCTTTGCTGCGATCATACCACTTGGTCCACCGCCGACAACAACTGCTTTGTGTCCTTTCGAATCGTATTCTGCATTTCCATACCGGCGTTCACGACAGGCACGCGGATTGACTGCACATTCAGCCGGGATACCGGCACCCATCCATGCATTCAGACTCTCAAAACAGCGCAGACAGTTGATACATTTGCAAAGTTCATTTTCTCTTCCTTCCAGTACTTTACGTCCCCATTCTTCATCTGCAAGCCAGCTTCTTCCCATAGATACAAAATCAACAATACTGCCCTCCAGAAACTGCTCTGCAATCTGTGGCTCACGAATACAGGAAACACCGATCACCGGAATAGAAACATGATCTTTTACTGCTTTGATCAGATCTTTTCTCCAACCCTGTGGGAAAGATATCGGCTCCACGCATACGTTTCCTGTTTCGTATAATCCAACAGATACATCAATAAAATCAATACCACATTTTTCAAGTGCCATAGCGATCTTCACGCCATCCTGAATGTGGATATAATCTTCTGTCACTCCTGTTTTATCCAGGAATTCTTCAACGCTTAAGCGAACACCAATCGGGAAATCTGGTCCACACTGTGCACGGATTCCTTCTATAATCTCTGTGATCATACGAAGTCTGTTTTCAAAAGATCCGCCATACTCGTCTTCACGTTTATTGGTATAAGGTGAAAGGAACTGCTGCAGCAAATATCCATGGGCTGCATGAAGTTCCACGCCATCACATCCCGCTTTCTTTACGCGGACACCACCTGCAATAAACTGCTGGATCAAAGCTTTTACTTCTTCTGTAGAAAGAGCTCTTGTTTCCTGCTGAAGATATTTACATGGAATTGCAGAAGCAGATACTACAGGGCCTCCGGTAAGAGCAGTTACTGTCTCACGTCCCGGATGATGTAACTGAATAAAAATTTTTGTTCCATGTTTGTGTACCACTGCTGCAAGTTTTGCAAGCCCCTCAATATGTCTGTCTTTGGAGACAGATAACTGCCGCATCATTCCTGCACCGTGAACATCATTTACTCTTGCGATTTCCGGGATGATCAGCCCTGCACCGCCAACTGCACGTGCCTCATAGAATGCGATCATATCTTCTGATGGGCTTCCGTCCATTTCTGCAAGGCTCGTTCCCATCGGAGACATTACAAGACGATTTTTAAATGTAACGTTTCCTATTTTTCCCTGTTCAAAAATTTTCTGATACATGAGCATACCTCCTTGATTACTACCCGTTGATTACTATGCATAAAATAGCATTTTCTTTGTTAAAAAAACAACGGCATCGATACAGAAAAAACTATTGAGCAGTTGTGCAAAACGCACTATAATAATAAAAAATCAACATTTCGTTGTATATTTTTCACAATTTCAGTAAAAGAGGTGCGAAAATGCTGTTTTCAAATCTTTATCATTATCTCAAAGGAGAAAAAAATTTTGACATTAAATTGAACTGTTCAACAGATTTGCACGAAATACGTGATGTAGAATTATTAGATGGAACGCAGACAAGCTATTCCACAGATATCGTTTATTTTGGTTATTCCTCTGTCCTTTCACCGGATACACAGCCTTCGCAGTGTATTCTTGTTGACAGCCAGGACCATCTGTTTCCCTATGCATGCACAGACCGTGCCACAGTAAACGCAAATGAATTGTTTGCAGTTTTTAATGCCGCCAAACAGTTTATTCAGACACAGGAACAGATAAGTCTTTATGAAGAACTGGTTCGAAAAGGAAATTCCACTCACAGTGTGGATGAAGTTGTAAATTTTGCCTCGATCAAAATCGGAAACTGCCTGATTTTCTGTGATAAAAAATTTCGCATTCTCTCCTATTCCACTTCCATTCCTGTTACGGATATCCTGTGGAAAGAAAATATCGAACGAGGATACTGTACTTATGAATTTATCAGTAATGTCATGTCCCTTGAGGCAGTACAGAGTTCTTCTGCAAATATTGAAGCGATCGAAGTGTCCTGCCCGGAATCACCATATCGAAAATGCAGTTCCAAAGTTTTTCTGAATGGTGTTCAGGTTGGATTTGTACTTATGATTGAAAGCGTAACCGCCTTTACCACCGAACATCTGGCTGCCATGAGTGATATAAGCCGCGCAATCAGCTTTGTTGTCGGTCGTTATCATCCGGAATTGCTTCGCTATTCCAGTGCAGATCAGCAGCTTCTGGAAGCGTTACTTATTGGAACACCTGTAGAGCTTCTGAAAGAAGCCATTGCACATCTCCATATGTCAGACGCAATGTATGCACTCTGTGTTCAGCCGCAGTCACCCTTGAAAGAGACTGAACTGAAACAGCAGATCTGTCCTGTCATTCAGCACATTTTTCCTGAAGCGTACATGACACTTCATGACAATGCGATCGCACTTCTTGTTCCGGACCGCAGTTCTGTCGTATATGAAGATACGCAGAAACTGATGTTAAAAACTATGGCAGATCTTCATCTGGATGTCGGAATCTCTCTGGTCTTTTCCAGAATGGATGAATTTTGTACAGCTTATCAGCAGGCACGTGATGTACTCGAATGGAATCGAAGAATTCCTGATTCCCTGAAAAAACAGATCTCATGGGATCGAAGATACCCGTCAGAACATCGCACACACCGTTATTCAGAGATTGAATTCTATGAACTGATGGATGAATTTGAAGAGCCACAAAAACTTATAAAATATGTTCATCCCGCTCTGTACCGACTGCGGGAATACGATCAGGAAACAGGTAATGAACTTTACCATACACTCGAAATATATCTTCAGAGTTTCCACAATAACAAAGAAACCGCCAATCTCCTGTGCATCCACAGAAATTCGCTTGCATATCGAATGGAAAAAATCTGTGACATTGCTAAAATAGATTTAAATGATTCCACGACAGAGTTTTTGTTGCGACTTTCTTATAAATTAGCGGAATATCTGGCAATCAATGATTTGTGGCATATATAACATTAGAAACAAACAATATAAGTTTTTTTGCTTTGCTGAGCACGCTCCTATAAAGTTAAAAAGGATGACAGGTTTTCCTGCCATCCTTTTTATGTTTATCTTATTTGATTATTCGTAGATTCCGTTTACAGTGACATCAAATACTGCTTCTTTTCCTGCAAGATCTGTTGCCTGATAATCATCCGGGAAAGTAACTTTTACTTCTACTTTATCTCCAGGATGTGCACCAATCAGCTGCTCTTCGAAGTTATCAATGTATGAACCGGAACCGATCACCAGATCTGTGCCGTTTCCGTCTGTACTTCCACCGTCAAATGCAACATCGTCAATCTTTCCTACATAGTCAATATTGACTGTATCGCCATCTTTGACTTCAAGGGATGAATCAGTGTCATAGGAAGGTGCTTCTGTAACTTCCGGAGTAGCTGTAGCATCTGCTGCTTCCGTTACCTCCGGTGTCTCAGTAGCGTCTGCTGCTTCTGTTACCTCTGGTGTTTCAGTTACTTCTGCTGTCTCATCTGTAGTGTCTTCTGCTGCTGTCTGAATTGTGAATTTATGATTGTCTGTAACTTTCAGTGTCTTCAGAACTTTCTTCTCAACTTTGATGTCAGCTTCATCCATCCATTTGTCTGTAGTCTCTGTATACAGCTCATTTTCTCTGGTAGAGATAATGGATTCTTTCTTTGTAGCTGTCGCATCTTCGTCGTTTACTTTGTCAAGTTTGACTACGTAGTAAGCAGAATCTGCCTCAATAACATCCGGGCCGACTTCGCCGTCTTTCAGTGTACGGAGAACTTTCATTACCTCATCCGGATAATTACTGGAAGATGCTGTAGTCTCATCTTCGTCATCAGATTCCTCTTCTGACGCATCTTCATTTGTATCAAAAGAACCGCTCAGTACTGTATAAGAGTCATCTACGGATTTTGCAATTTCACCGAAATCTCCATCTGGATCTGCATTCAGTCCGTCAAGGATCTTCTGCGCATCTTCTTTTTTCTGTTTGATCTCATCATCGCTCAGGTCAGATGTACTGATGCTTACATAGTTAAAAGAAGACTGCTGTGCTTCCTCATCAGAAACATTCTTGTCTACATCAGCAATGATCGGATCATGCATTCTGCTCTTATATGTCTCAAGTTCCAGATATGTCTTCACCTGATCTTCTGTAACTGCCAGAGTTTTCAGGGTGTCTTCTGTATTTGCGCTCATAAAGGCTGCTGCCGCATCGGCGATTGCCTTCTCGTCATCTTCTGTGATCTCTACATCATAATCAGCTGCTTTTTCCTTAAGGATACACATCAACTCAATATCTTCCAGAGCCTGCTCCACTGCCTGCTCGCCATAAGTCTTGCCTTCCTCTGCCTCTGTACCCCAGATAGAATAATCAGATCCGCCCATAAAGCTCTTGTACATCGCCTCTGCCTGCGCCTGACCCTCTCTGACAGAAAGGCTTAACATACCAAGCGGGATCTCTGTACCATCTACAGTTGCAACTGTCTTTGTTCCATCTAATTCTTTTTCACCACAGCCTGTGAGCATTCCTGCTGCCATCACACCGGCAAGCGCTACAACTGCTGTTTTCTTTGTCATTGTTTTCATTTTATCCTCCATCACTGCATGAATTCATATAAATAAGAGTATAAACTTTTTTCCTCGACAGGGCAAGAAAAATCACAAAAACCAGCTATTTTCACTGATATTTCACAGTTTATACTCTTCATGCAGCCGGTTTTATTCTTCTACAAGCTGTTCAAGCTCTGTCAGCAGATCCGTAAGGGCTGTCAGCACATTTCCGCTTCCCTCCGGTGTAAATAAAATCTTCGGTTCCTGCTCGTTTTTGAACTGAAGACCGCGTCTGTATTTCTGCATCAATGCGGGGAATCCGACCGGATTCAGTTTTGCATTTTCATACAAAGTGATCTTCATATCTCTTCCGATCTGTTTGATTTCTGTCACATAACAGCGATGTGCAAGCGCTTTCAGCCGCGCAATGGAAAGCAGGTTCATTACTGCCTTTGGCATCTCGCCAAAACGGTCCAAAAGTTCTTCCAGCATATCGTCATAATCCTGCTGCGTCTCGATCCCGGCGATTCGTTTGTAAATATCCAGCTTCTGATATTCGTTGCTGATATAAGAATCCGGTATAAACGCATCCATGTTCAGATCAATCGTTGTCTCGAAATCCTCCATGGTATGAATCCCCTTTGCCTCTTTGACCGCCTCGCTGAGCATCTTACAGTAAAGGTCATAACCGACCGCATTCATATGTCCATGCTGCTCTGCCCCCAGAAGATTTCCCGCTCCTCGAAGCTCCAGATCACGCATCGCAATCTTGAATCCGCTTCCGAGATCCGTATATTCGCGAATCGCTGACAGACGCTTTTCTGCTGTTTCTTTCAGCATGGTATTTCTGCGGTACATCAAAAACGCATATGCCGTACGGTTTGAGCGTCCGATTCTTCCTCGCAGCTGATAAAGCTGTGAAAGTCCATATCTGTCTGAATCATGTATGATCATGGTATTTACATTGGAAATATCCAGGCCTGTCTCAATGATCGTAGTCGAAACAAGCACATCGATATCTCCATTGATGAATGCAAACATGACAGCTTCAAGTTCACGCTCGCTCATCTGTCCATGTGCAAAATCCACCCTCGCCTCCGGAAGAAGTTTCGCGATTCTGGCAGCCACATCTGCAATGTCATTGACACGGTTATAAACATAATATACCTGTCCGCCTCTTCGAAGCTCACGGTTAATCGCCTCACGGACGGTCTCTTCATCATACTCCATAACGTACGTCTGGATCGGCACACGATCCATCGGCGGCTCCTCCAGGACACTCATATCACGAATACCGATCATACTCATATGAAGGGTTCGCGGAATCGGTGTTGCCGTCAGTGTCAGTACATCGATGTCTTTTTTCAGCTGCTTGATTTTTTCTTTGTGGGCCACGCCGAAACGCTGCTCCTCATCAATGATCAGAAGTCCTAAATTTTTGTATTCTACATCCTTTGAAAGTACACGGTGCGTACCTACGACAATATCTACCTGCCCTTTTTTGAGATCTTCGATGGTTTTTTTCTGCTGTGCAGGTGTACGGAAACGGCAGAGCAGGTCTACACGTACCGGAAACTCTTTCATTCGCTGAATAAAAGTATTATAAATCTGCTGTGCAAGAATCGTTGTAGGAACGAGATAGACTACCTGACGGCTCTCCTGCACCGCTTTAAATGCGGCACGAAGTGCAACCTCTGTCTTGCCGTAGCCGACATCCCCACACACAAGACGATCCATGATCTTTGTGCTTTCCATGTCCCGCTTCGTATCTTCGATGGCGGAGAGCTGATCCTCTGTCTCCTCATACGGAAACATTTCTTCAAACTCCCGCTGCCAGACAGTGTCAGGGCCACAGACATAACCTTCTTTTTCCTGACGTACCGCATAAAGTTCGACCAGCTCACGGGCAATGTTTCGGACTGCACCTTTGACCTTTGATTTGGTCTTTTTCCATTCCTGACCGCCGAGGCGGTTCAGTTTCGGGGGCTTCGCAGTCTCCGCCCCGGAATATTTCTGCAGTGCATCAAGCTGTGTTGCAAGAATATAGAGATTGCTTCCGTTTCGGTATTCAATCTTGATATAATCCTTCGCAACCTTGTCGACCGCAACCTTTTCAATACCACGATAAATGCCGAGTCCATGCTTTTCATGGACAACAAAATCGCCGATCGACAATTCAGAAAAGTCCTGAATACGCTTTCCGTTATATTCTTTTTTCTTTTTGCGCTTCTTCTGCTCTTTACCGAAAATATCCGTCTCTGTGATCACTGCAAATTTGACCATCGGGTATTCAAACCCTTTTCTCGCATGGCCATAAGCAACCATGATCTCGCCAGGTTCCAGAATGCGATCCGAATCTTTCCCGTAAAAAGCGCTTAAACCTTCGTCCTGCAGATCTTTTGCGAGACGTTCGGCACGGGTTCTTGATCCGGAAAGAAGCACGATCCGGTAGCCCTCTTTTTTGTACTGTTTCAGATCCTTTACCAGAAGCTCAAAGCTGCTCTGGTATGAATTCATGGATTTTACGGTCAGATTAAACTGTCCTGTGATCTTCCATCCGGATTTACGCGGATCAAGAAGGGAAAGCCCGATACAGTTACGTCTGTTGAGCTTTTTGCACAGTTCTTCCCAGGAGCACATCCAGTTACTGGAAAGTGTCGTCTCGCCTTTTTCCTGACGGTTCCGGCAGCTCTGCTGAAATTCTTCTTCGACTGCCTTCGCATTTTCTTCCAGATGATTTAATTCATCCAGAAAGAGCATCGAATCTCCGTCTTTGAAATAATCAATAAAAGTAACCTCGCCCTTTTCGATCGGCTGCTCTGCTGCCGGATAGATCATAATCTCATCCAGATTTTCCAGAGATCTCTGGCTCTGTGCGTCAAAGCTTCGGATGGAATCAATCTCATCTCCCCAGAGTTCGATTCGCCATGGATTTTCTTCGGTAAGAGAATAAATATCAATGATACCACCTCTTATTGAAAACTGTCCCGGCATCTCTACCTGTCCGACGCGCTCATATCCCATATGAACCAGTGCTGCTGTCAGTTTGTCCATATCAAGGCTGCTGTCATTACGGAAATGTATGAGCTGTTTTTCAATCTTTTCCAGCGGAAGCAGATAATCCATACAGCCATCAATACTGGTAACGACCGTAATCTCTTCCTGCCGTTCCAGAAGCGCACGGATAACCTGCATGCGCTGACGTATCAGAAGGTTTCCGTGAATATCTGCCTGAAAGAAGAGCAGATCCTTTGCCGGATAATAATAAACACGCTTATCATAAAAGCGGTAATCCTCGTAAAGATCTTTTGCTGTCTTTTCATCTGCCGCAATTACCAGATGAGATGGAAAAAGCCCGGAAAGCCCATACATAAGATGAGCTTTCTGGGACTCTATACAACCACTGACTTCCAGAATTCCATGATTCTTTTTTGCCTGTTTTTCAATTTCTTCGATCTCTGCAAGACTTTGCAGAGGCTGCAAAAATGTTTTCATACATTCCCCGTTTTCTTGTTATATTCATTCATGGCTGCGTCCACGCTGTCTGTCAGAATCAGTTCAACTGCTTTGCACGCTCTCTCCTGCGCTTCTTCGACAAGGGCACGGTCATCCTTATCAAATCTTCCCAGCACATAATCAGCCAGATCCCAGCCCTTTGGCTTCGCACCAACGCCAACTTTGATACGCACAAAGTTCTGTGTTCCGAGCTGCTGTATAATGTGTTTGATTCCGTTATGACCGCCCGCACTGCCTTTTTTGCGGATGCGGAGCTGTCCCGGATCAAGATCAATATCATCATAAACGACGATCATCTCTGTCTCCGGATCGATCTTGAAGTAGTTTGCCATCTCCCGGATCGGTCCACCGCTTAAGTTCATATAGGAAAGCGGTTTCATCAGGATCACTGGCTGTCCGCCGATTCTTCCCTTTCCGTACATGGCATTAAATTTCACGCCTGCCTGCGGAACCTGATATTCTTCCACAAGCTTGTCTATTACATCAAATCCCATATTATGGCGTGTCGCTTCATACTGCCTTCCGGGATTTCCCAAACCTACGATCAGATACAT
>ERZ506978.794-NODE-794-length-12646-cov-6.223811_pt1 | contig 12646 bp, 10 predicted proteins | sample MGYA00512888_ERZ506978 | MGnify/ENA metagenome assembly ERZ506978
GTGTCTCAGTCCCAATGTGGCCGTTCACCCTCTCAGGCCGGCTATGGATCGTCGCTTTGGTAGGCCGTTACCCTGCCAACTGGCTAATCCAACGCGGGTCCATCCTATACCACCGGAGTTTTTCACACCGGACCATGCGGTCCTGTGCGCTTATGCGGTATTAGCAACCATTTCTGGTTGTTATCCCCCTGTATAGGGCAGGTTACCCACGCGTTACTCACCCGTCCGCCACTAGAAACCAGCTAAATCTGCCGAAGCTTCAATAAAAGGTTTCCCGTTCGACTTGCATGTGTTAAGCACGCCGCCAGCGTTCATCCTGAGCCAGGATCAAACTCTCTGATAAAGTGTTTGATGTACTCAAGACAACCAACTAGCTTAGTTATCTCTCGTCATTACTGTTATAAAAAGTTCATTCATTTGAATGATGATTCGTTAAGAATTTTCGAGAATCGTATGTGTTTCACTGTTTAGTTATCAAGGTTGTTTCGCTGTCATCTCTTCACAACAGCTTGTTTACTTTATCATATCTTTCAAATCTTGTCAAGCACTTTTTTCAAAAGTTTTTAAGATTTTCAAGATCCTGTCTAAAGTTGTTTGTTTCTGTCGTTCTGTTCAAGCGACTTGGTTACTTTATCATAAGTTCAGTCATTTGTCAACAGTTAATTTGAATTTTCTGAAAACTATTTTATTTTTCAGTATTTCAGAAGCAATTCCTTGCGACAGCTTGTTTACTATACCACTGCCGCAAGGAATCGTCAAGCACTTTTTTACAAATTCCCCATATTTTTTTATAACATTATTTTCAAGATCCTTTTTCTTCAATCATTGACTTTCTCCCTCGGACATGATAGCGTCAATACATACAACAAATTCATTATTTTTTTACCCTTTTCCCCTATTTGGAGGTTTATATGTATCAGCAGCAATCACCAGCATTAAAAGAAACAAATCCTCATGGCTCCCAGGCTTTTCCCTGTGCTTTTTACCGTTTAAAACTAAGCGGACACGGAATCCTGGTCAAGCACCATTGGCACGAGGAGGTCGAGATTATTTACTTTCCTGGTGGAACCTTCACCTTGGATATTAATATGGAAACATTTGATGTATCTTCAGAATGTTTTTACTTTATTAATCCCGGCGAACTGCACAGCATACGTGCACGCTCAAAAGAAGTCTCCATGGAATACGCTGTCGTTTTCCAACCGGAACTGCTCTGCTCTCCTTTTTACGATACGGTTCAGACTCAGCTTGTCCAGCCATTGCAAAATGGGCGTCTGATTTTTCCAAGATGTATTTCTGCAAACCATCCTGTTTTTCCTATTATAAAGGAGCAGTTCCTGAACATCACTAACGCATTTTACCGCTGCAGCTTTTCTGAACAATTGGAAGAGCTTCATGATTCCTTACATATAAATTTATTCCGCGCTTCTGGAAATGCCATTGTCGGCCTGGCAGATCAGCTTCTGATCAAGGCTTCCCTGTTAAATATTTTCGCAGATTTTTCCAATCGTCAGCTTTTTTCCCAGACTGAAAAATCTGATGACCGCAGGGTCGAGACCATAAAAACCACAATCACCTACATCCGCGACCATTACCAGGAAAAAATTTATATCCGCGATCTGGCATTCCTGATTGGACTCAATGAGCAATACTTTTGCCGTTTTTTTAAAAAAGCAATCGGCATGTCTCCCATAGAATATCTGAATGAATATCGCATCCGCCAGGCAGTACGTTTATTAAAAGACAGCAGTCTTCCAGTGACCGAAATATGTCTGGACTGTGGTTATAACAATATGGGAAATTTTCTCAGAGAATTTCGCAAATATACAGGAACCACACCTCTGCAATATCGGAAACACAGCCAGGGGATTATGATCTTGTGCTGATGGATGTGCAGATGCCGGTTATGAACGGATATGAGGCAACCAAGACGATCCGCACAATGGACAGAAGTGACGCAAAGAAAATTCCGATCATCGCAATGACTGCGAATGCCTTTGTTGAGGACAGGATAAAGTCAAAAGAAGCAGGAATGAATGAGCATGTCTCAAAACCGATCGATATGAAACTATTAGTGAAGATTATTGCTGAATTAGCAGGAAAAAATAAAAATCGTGAGGATAAAGGATGAGTGAGAAACAAAAACTACTTATTGTAGATGATTCAGAACTTAACAGAGATATATTAAAGGAGATTCTTGGCAGCAGTTATGATTATCTGGAAGCTGAAAATGGAACTCAGGCAATCCAGATTCTGGAAGTGCATCCAGAGATCGACCTGATGCTTCTGGATATCAATATGCCGCAGATGAATGGATTCCAGGTGTTGGAACATATGAGGGAGTTACAGTGGATTGATGAAGTCCCGGTTGTCATGATTTCATCAGAAGAATCAGTCGAAATTATGCGAAAAGCGTATGATTTGGGGATCACAGACTATATCAGCCGACCGTTTGATGCAGTTATCGTAAAGAAAAGAGTCCAGAATACATTGGGACTTTATGCAAACCAGAAGCGGCTGATCAATGTGGTTGTAGATCAGGTCTATGAGAAAGAAGAAAACAACACGATTATGATTGGAATCCTGAGCAATGTATTAGGTTCTCATAACAGTGAAAGCAGCGAACATATATTACACATCCGTATCGCAACGGAGATGCTGTTGAGAGAATTGATCAGGAAAACAGATGCGTATCATCTGACAGAAGCGGATATTGCTCTGATCATAACAGCATCTTCCCTTCATGACATTGGAAAGGTCAGCATTCCGGAAGAAATCCTCAATAAACCAGGCAGACTGACAGATGAAGAATTCAAGATTATGAAAAGCCACAGTGAGATCGGAGCATCTATGATCCGGGATATGGATTTCCCACAGGACAAGCCTCTGGTACGCACTGCATGGGAAATCTGCAGATGGCATCATGAACGATGGGACGGAAGAGGATATCCTGATGGACTAAAAGGGGAAGAAATACCAATCTCTGCGCAGATCGTGTCAATTGCTGATGTGTATGATGCGCTTACAAGTGTACGGTGTTATAAGAATGCATATGATCATGATACGGCAATCCAGATGATTCTGGAAGGTCAGTGCGGACAGTTTAATCCACTTCTTCTGGAATGCCTGAAAGAGATCAGTCCTCAGTTGTCCAAAACATTTAAGAAAGAAAAGGATGACAACAGAGAGTATTATGAAGCGCAGAGGATCTCAGAAGAAATACTGAGGCAAAATGCATTGCCACACAAGGATTATTCCCAGCGTGTTATTGAGATCATGCAGGAAAAGATAAAGTTCTTTAAGGAGAATAGCGGTAAGATTTCAATGGAGTATAATGCGATTTCAGGAAAACTGGTTTTAACAGACGGAGAATCGCAGAAAGAGTATCAGAGAGATCTTCCGGGATTTGATTTATATGGAGTATATGATATAAGCGAAGAGGATATTCAGCGCGTAAAAGATTCGTTGGATTCAGTATCAAGTAAAAACAAAGAAGTTTCAATGAAAGTAATGTTAAAAGTAAAAGGTGAAAGGCAGATGTGTGATCTGAAACTGCACACATTATGGTCATCAATAAAAACAGATGGATATATCGGAATTGTCGGGCAGCTGGATATTGTGAAGTAATGCCATAAAAATGGAAGACAAAATAAAAAGAGTCACAGTTATTCCCTGATGGAACAGGCTGCGACTCTTTTCTGTTCAGATATTCAAGCAGCTGCGTAAAGTGTTCTGTAGAGCTTCTTCCCGCCTAAAAGGATCTTACCTTTGGACGGTATCTCATATCAGATACTGTATACACTGTCACGAATGCTTCCGGATCCTTCTTGATAATATAATTCATCAGTTTCTGATATTCACTTTTGTCCACGATCGTAATGATCTCTCTGTGTTTCTGCATATTGTATGCGCCTGTCGCCTCGTAGAATGTTGCTCCGCTATGCAGTTCATGCAAGATAAACTGACGGACTTCTTCTTCGTATTTTGTAATAATACATACACGCCGTTTCAGATTCTGGCCAAAGATAAAATGATCCAGCACAATACCATTAAAATAAGTTCCAAGCACACTTAAAACGACAGCTTTCTTGTCATAGATCAGAGCGGAAGAAAGTGCCACACACATGCCCGAGATGGACATTGCTTTTCCTAATTCTATGTGCAGATATTTATTCATGATCTTCGCTACGATATCCAGTCCGCCAGAAGATGCATTCATGTTAAATAAAATACTGAGGCCGATACTTACGACCAGGATATAGCATATTACATCCAGTTCACTGCTGTTTGTCAGCGAGGTAAAATCCGGAAATATGTGTTCAAATACTGCAAGATACAACGGCAGCAGGATGCTGGTGTAAACCGTCTTTGCTCCGAACTCCTTTCCGCATGTCACAAAGCCTATCAGCAGTAGGACAACGTTCAATATCATTGTGATCGTTGATACATGCAACGGTATATAATGCGACATAACAATTGCCAGCGCGGATATACTGCTGATCGAGGTCATACTCGGAATCAAAAAGAAATATACGGCCGCGGCGATAATGCCCACTGCTATCGTCATGATGGCTGTTTCTTTCAACTTGTCGGATGTGAAAATCTGTTTCTCTTGTTTGTTCATTTATCATTCCCCATTTTTAGATACTTAGTATTCAGAAAAATCAGATACCAGTATTTATATTATATCTCTAATATATTCATGGAGACAATGGTTAATTTTATCAGTCGCAATTACAGCGGTCTTGCAGTTTGAAATTGCAAACCTTTATGTGACAAACCTAACTGCCTATGATATTATAAATTTGATATAAGCGAAAATGACTTTTGCAGAAACGAAAGTATCTGAGTACAAATAAGCAGGAAACAGTATTGTAAGGAAATAAGAATACAGGAGGAAGGTTTTATGATTCGGCTTCAGGATATTGCAGATATGGCAGGCGTCAGCCGCACCACGGTATCCAATGTTATAAATGGCAATACGAAAAGAGTTTCCCAGAAAACGATCGATAAAATCACGGCTATTCTTAAAGAACAGAACTATGTTCCGAATATGGGTTCCATGATGCTTTCCGGTCATGGTTCCAGAATTATAGGCGTAGTACTCGGATTTACTTACGCTCATGGTATGCAGTCACTTCAGGATCCATTCGTGGGAGAACTGATCGGAACGATTCAGATGGAAATGGAAGAAAATGGATATTATGTTATGCTTATCGGCGGTGAAAGTATTCAGAATGTAGTGGATATTGCTTCAAAATGGAATGTAGAGGGATTGATCATCCTGGGGTACAATGAAGAGCAGTATCATAACCTTTCGCACAGATTAAACAAAAAAATGATTCTGATCGATGCTTATCCGAAAGGGGCTTATACCTTCCAAAATGTTGGTATAGATGATTATTCAGGAGGTTATCAGATCGGAGAATACCTGTATTCCTGTGGATATAAGAAAGCATTGTTTGTTGCGGAAACGGAGCAGGACAGCGATTACTATCGGTGGATGGGATTCAAACAGGCGATGGAAAAACAAGGGGGATTCTGCAGTCATTCCCGATACATAGTTATTCCAGGTAAAAGAAATCTTCGTCTCAGGAAATACAGAGAACTTCTCCCACGCTTTCTCGAAGCTAAAGCACTGGCCTTTTCTTCAGATTATAATGCAATTGAAGCAATAAATTTCTTTTTTGACGAAGGAATCATGGTTCCAGATCAGATTTCTGTTACAGGATATGATGACAGTGTTTACGCGAGCATGATTCGACCGAAACTGACAACCGTTCATCAGGATATTCCACAAAAAGCACATGTGGCGCTGGAACGCCTGATGAAATTGATTCAGGGAGAGACGCTGAACGAATTAAATATAAAAAACCCAGTCTATCTGGTAAAGAGGGATTCTGTCAAAGAATGACAGGATCCTTTTTTTTCTTGCATATATAGGCGAGCAGGTGCTATGACCTGTTTTCCTTTGTATAAACTGTATAAAAGCAGGAAATAAAGTTTGTTACCTTTTGTAGTTTCACGAGAAACCTCTTGATACTGCAAGGATGTGGTGAGTATAATGAATGGTGTGGTTGCAGGAGCGGTCAAATAATTAGAAATGAGGAGACTTGGCATGGAGAAAAAATGGTGGAAAGAAAGTGTAGTATATCAGATATATCCTAAGAGTTTTAAAGACAGTAATGGTGATGGCGTAGGAGATATCAGAGGAATCATACAGAAACTCGATTACCTTAAAGAACTTGGGGTAAATGTGTTATGGATTTCTCCGATGCTGGAATCACCTCAGGACGATAATGGTTATGATATTTCTGATTACCGTAGAATTTATGAAGAATATGGAACTATGGAGGATTATGAGGAATTGTTGTGTGAAGCACACAAAAGATCCATCAGGATTCTGATGGATCTTGTAGTCAATCATACATCGGATGAACATAACTGGTTTATTGAAAGCCGCAAGTCAAAAGATAATCCATATCGTGATTATTATATCTGGAAAGACCCGGTAAACGGAAAAGAACCTAATAACTGGGGAGGAGCATTCGGCGGTTCTGCATGGGAATATGATCCGCAGACACAGATGTATTATCTGCATCTGTTTTCAAAAAAACAGCCGGATCTCAATTGGGAAAATGAAAAAGTACGCCAGGAAGTTTACGATATGATGAAATTCTGGTGTGAAAAAGGAATTGATGGTTTCCGTATGGATGTTATCAGTATGATTTCCAAAGATCAAAGATTTCCGGATGGAGAAATGAATAACGGACTTTATGGCGATTTTGGACCATATAGCGTACATGGTCCAAGAGTCCATGAATTTCTTCAGGAAATGAATCATGAAGTCCTTTCAAAATATGATATCATGACAGTTGGTGAAACAGCTGGAGTTACAATTGAAGAAGCACAGAAATATGCGGGTGAAGACAGAAATGAACTGAATATGGTATTCCAATTTGAGCATGTGGAGAGTGGATGCGGAGATTATGGAAAGTGGACAACTCAAAAATATGATTTTAAAAAGTTTAAAAACATCATGATCAAATGGCAGGAGAAACTCCAGGGTAAAGCATGGAACAGTTTGTTTTTAGGTAATCATGATCAACCGAGAAGCGTCAGCCGTTTTGGAAATGACAATCCGGTATACAGAGAAACATCTGCAAAAATGCTGGCTACCTGTATTCACATGATGCAGGGAACGCCATATGTATACCAGGGGGAAGAGCTTGGTATGACAAATGTTTATTTTGACAAACTGGAAGATTACCGTGATATTGAAAGTATTAATTACTTTGAAGAGTTTACTGAATCAGGTCTTATGACTCCGGAACACATGATGAAATGTCTGATGCTGAGAAGCCGTGACAATGCGAGAACTCCGATGCAGTGGGATGACAGCAAACAGGCTGGATTCACAGATGGTGAGCCGTGGATTAAAGTAAACCAAAACTACAAAAAGATTAATGCAGCACAGCAGCTTGAAGATCCGGATTCTGTTTTCCATTACTATCAGAAACTGATCAGCTTGCGCAAGGAGAAAGAAATTATTGTTTATGGCGAATTTGAACCGCTTTATCGTGAAGACGAGCAGATTTTTGCTTACACAAGAAAAGGGGATCAGGAAAAACTTCTGACTGTCTGCAACTTTAGCGACAAGAATGCAGAAGTAGAAGTGCCGGAAGAATTTAAAGGCGCAGAGTGTCTGATCACAAACCTTGGAAGAAAAGAATTCGACGGAAAAATTATTCTGAACCCATATGAAGCATTTGTATTATATTATAAACACCAGGTGACAGAGAAATGATTAGAAAATATAGATATGGAACTCCATTTAATACGGAGGCACTGACTGAAAAAATTGAAACAACTGAGGGCGTTCTCCCATATGGAGAGGTCAGTCAGGAGGAAGGATTTGTTTTTACTTATATCATGGATGAAGATGACATTGTCTATGGTCTGGGTGAAGCCAATCGTGGAATCAACAAGAGAGGGTATTGTTATATCAGTAATTGCACAGATGATCCGGTACACACAGAGGACAAGCGTTCTTTGTACGGAGCACACAACTTTATTATCGTGAGTGGAAAGACTACATTTGGATTGTTTTTTGACTATCCGTCGAAACTGACCTTTGATATTGGATATGACAGAGAGGATACACTCAGGGTATCCTGCGAAAATGCTGATCTGGATATTTACGTGCTTGAAGGTGAGAATGCTTATGATATCGTAAAACAGTTCCGTCACGTAATTGGACGCAGTTATATTCCGCCAAAGTTTGCTTTTGGTTTCGGACAGAGCCGCTGGGGTTATACGACGAAAGAAGATTTCCGTACTGTCGCAAAAGGATATCGGGAGAATCATATCCCAATCGATATGATTTACATGGATATTGACTATATGCAGTCGTTCAAAGATTTCACAGTGAATGAAGAAAATTTCCCGGATTTTCCAGAATTTGTGCAGGAAATGGATGACCAGGATATTCGCCTGATTCCGATCATTGATGCCGGTGTCAAGGTTGAGCCGGGATATGAGATTTACGAGGAAGGTGTCAAAAACAACTATTTCTGCAAGAGAGAAGACGGAAGTGATTTTGTTGCAGCTGTATGGCCGGGAGATACCCATTTTCCGGATATGCTGAATCCGGAAGCCAGAAAATGGTTCGGGGACAAATATCGTTTTCTGATCGAACAGGGAATAGAAGGTTTCTGGAATGATATGAACGAGCCTGCGATCTTTTATTCTTCCGAAGGCCTTGCAGAGGCAAGAGAACTTGCCGGAGAGTTTGCAAGGGATACCGAAGGCAAGACCCATCCCTGGGAAATGCAGGACAAGATGCTCAGCATTGCAAATAATCCGGAAGATTACAAAAGATTTTATCACAATGTCGATGGCAAAAAGATCCGTCATGACAAAGTACACAATCTTTTTGGCTACAATATGACAAGAGCAGCAGGAGAAGCTTTTGAACGCATTGACCCGGAAAAACGTTTTCTGATGTTTTCCAGATCTTCTTATATCGGAATGCACCGTTATGGCGGAATCTGGACAGGCGATAATAAATCCTGGTGGTCGCATATCCTTCTTAACCTGAAGATGCTGCCGTCTCTGAATATGTGCGGTTTCCTGTATACAGGTGCTGACCTTGGAGGATTTGGCAGTGATACGACAAGAGAACTGTTGCTTCGTTTTCTTGTACTTGGTGTATTCACACCACTGATGCGTAATCATTCAGCAACGGGAACAAGAGAGCAGGAATGTTATCAATTTGAAAAAATCGAGGATTTCCGCGCTGTCATTAATACAAGATATCGTCTTGTGCCGTATCTGTACAGTGAGTACATGAAAGCTGTGCTGAATGATGACATGTATTTCAAACCACTTGGGTTTGTTTATCCGGATGACAAGAGAGCAATCAGGATAGAGGATCAGCTGATGCTTGGAAACGAGATCATGATCGCTCCGGTCTACGAGCAGAACGCAAGAGGCCGTTATGTTTATCTGCCGGAAGAAATGAAATTTATCAAGTTCCTGCCGGACGGAAGCATTTCTGAAGAGGTTCTCGCAAAAGGTATTCATTATGTAGATGTGGCACTAAATGAAGTACCGCTCTTCATTCGAAGTGGTAAATGCATCCCGGTTGCAGAAGCAGCAGAGTGTATCAAAGATATTGATACCGAACATCTGCAGCTTATCGGATATAAAAACAGCAGTTATACGATGTATGAGGATGATGGAATCCACAAGGATTACGATAAGGAAGAAAATTATCGGGTATTCACAAATTAACTTTTAAGTGTAAAGAAAAAATAGCCAATGTTAATTTCCATTGCTTGTATCGGAAACAGCATATTCGTATAATTTATAATGTACATGTACATATCGAATAGAAGGGATATGAAATTATGATTAATGAGAATATAAAGCATTTCCGAAAAACAAGGGGAATGAGTCAGGAAGAAATGGCAGTAAAGTTAAATGTTGTTCGGCAGACAGTTTCAAAATGGGAAAAGGGATTATCTATTCCGGATGCAGATGTTTTGATTGAAATGGCAAATTTGCTTGATGTATCGGTTAGTCAATTGCTTGGAATTGAGGAGAGTATCCATAGTAATGGGAATTTGGCGGAAGAATTGGCGGAACTAAATGAACAGCTGGCAAGAAAAAAGCAAAAAGAAAAGTTGTTGTATCAGGCAAACCAGAAAAGAGGTCTGATTCTGTTTGTTTCATTTTTATCTATGATGATTACAATGAGTGTGAAAAATGAAGTCGTATCAATTCTAATGGCAGGAATATGTATGCTGATTGCAGCTATCGTACTGTATCGTAATTTGGCTTTGTTTACAAGTCTAACAACTGACGATTTAAGAATTGGTATTTTCCGTGTTACCACACTTTGCAATATTAGCATTTTAATCATTGGTATTGTTTTTGCTTTTCTGAGTGCAGTTGATGTCATTACTTTTTCGGAAAATGGAGAGAAACTATTTGCTATGGTATTATTGTCTTGCATAATGGTTTTTATAGGTATTGTATCGCCGAAGTTGCCATATAACAGACATACCGGCCTTCGTTTGCCATGGACTGTGCGTGATGAAGATACCTGGAAGATTGCACATAGAATTTTAGGATTTATTTCATTTCCGATGGTATTGCTGTATATAGCCTATGCATTAACAATTTCTGATTTTGAGATTGTGTCTGTTGTGACAATGCTTATCTGGATCAGTATTCCAGGTGGAATATCCTATATTTATTTCTATAAAAAATACCACAGTAACAAAAAGTAAAAAGCTATCCATTAAAACACAGAAAGTCTTAGTTATAAAATAGAGGATGTAGAAATTGGAGGAGATTATCCGATGGTTCGGACAGTCTCCCCCATTATCCTGTTTTATCTCCAGAAATCTGTTTTTTGACGAAGACCGATGTCTGCACTTTTAAAAACCGGGTTGATTCCCTGTTTTAACTGCACTTCATAATCTTGGATCGCTTTAACTGCAATTCCTGATAAAATCAGAATAACCGGAATGTTAATGAGCGCCATAACACCCATCAGTACATCGGAAAGATCCCACAAAAGAGACATCTCCATTCCTGCTCCCAGAAAGATTGCAAGTGCCGATACCAGTCTGAAGCCTTTCATAAAAGCTTTTTCCGGCTGTTTTTTGTGAATGTAGATTAAAAGATTGTCACAATAGAAACAGTTTCCGAGCAGAGTTGTAAATGCAAAAAATACCATTGCAACTGTAATAAAGACCGGCCCGAAAGAACCAAGTGATTCCTGAAGAGATGCCTGCACCCACGGTGCTCCCTGCAATTCTTTTGCCGGATCGATCCCGGAGGACATACACATCATAGCTGTTGCTGTACAAAGCAGCAAGGTATCAATAAATACGGATAACATCTGTACCAGCCCCTGTTTTACTGGATGGCTGACATTTGCCGAAGCTGATGCATTCGGAGCGGAACCGATACCTGCCTCATTGGAATAGAGTCCCCGGCGGATTCCCTGCATCATGGCTGAACCGGAAAATGCTCCGAAAATTGCTTTAAAATCAAATGCTTCTTCAAAAATGCGCACAAACATTGCAGGCACATTCTGAATATTGATAATTACTACCAAAAGTGAAATCCCAATATAAGCAATCCCCATTACTGGTACAACCATTGACGTTACTTTTACGATACGTGATCCGCCGCCAAGCAGACACCAGCCTGTCAGCACTGCCAAAATTCCACCGATGATCCAAGGACTTATCTTTGCTTCATAAAAGGAAAATACTGAAAATGTAGACTGCAGATTATAAGATGCCAGCATATTAAATCCAAATGCGTAGGTTAAAATCATTGCAACGCAGAAAATAATTGCCAGCGGGCGACAATGAAGTGCCGCTTCAATATAGTAAGCCGGTCCTCCATAACAGCTTCCGTCTTTTCCTTTTTTCTTATAAATCTGTGCCAATGTACTCTCGATCAGTGCAGATGCACTTCCGATGATCGCAATCACCCACATCCAGAATACAGAACCAAATCCACCTATACAAATCGCCGATGAAACCCCGACAATATTTCCCGTTCCCACACGGGATGCTGTTGAAACCATAAGTGCCTGAAAAGAGGAAATTGCCCCTTTATCCTCCGGTTTTTCCATCACGGATCCACAAGCATTCTTAAATAATCTTACCTGCGGAAATCTTGTGCGGATTGTAAAATAGACTCCCGCACCAATCAGTAGAATGACCAGCAGCTTGCTGTACATAAAAGAACTGATTGTACTAATAATCGTTTGAAACATACCTTCTTCCCTTTCTATATTTTTGTCAATATATTAAAGGAAAGAAGGTGGATTTGCAAGCTTTTTTACATTTTCCTCTGTTGATTGGTAACAGTTCAGCCTTATTATTTTATCAGAAAAGGTAAGAGATAAAACGGTTTCAACAATAGAAGAAACATTCCTTGATCACGGATAGTGGGAAGTGTATAGCCGAACAGCAGGGTGTTCGTTGTGAAGTGAAATTTGTTCGCCGATGCTTCTCCGTATATATCTATTACTTACAAAACTCAAATGCTACATAGTACACATAATCATTTTTTGAAAGAAAATCTGTTTGGCTATAGATCGGAAGAGCGTCGTGTA
>ERZ506978.803-NODE-803-length-12472-cov-3.242490_pt1 | contig 12472 bp, 10 predicted proteins | sample MGYA00512888_ERZ506978 | MGnify/ENA metagenome assembly ERZ506978
AATCCATTCATGCCGGAGGCGGTACACAGGTGGGACACCTCGGACTGCATATAGGGAAAGAGCTGATCATAGCACTGGGTGTGGATCTCTTTCTTATCTTCCTCCGTCTCCACACCCTCACACTTGAACACACCCAGCATCTCTACAGATAGAAAGAACAGCTTTTCGTCCTCTTTGTCTTTGAGGGAGTGGTAGAGCTTGGCGACACAGCGTTCTCCATCGGGGGAGTAATTCACCTGGAAGGAAAAACTACTGCCCAGCTGCCGGTTCGTGCCGTGTTTTCGTTCCAGATCGTTGTTGAAGTGAATCTCACGTACCTTTTGGTTCATCAATGTAGCTGTTGGCATAGGATTCCCTCCCGTTTTCTATTTTAGGCTGCCCGATTGGAAAGCCTGGTTTTATTGTACCACACCCTCCGTCATTTGTAACCTATTTCTTTTCCCCTGGGCAGGCTGAAGCAGAAGGAATTTCCCCGCTCCGGACTGGATTCCGCCCACAGCTTTCCCCTGTGTTCTCGGGCGATTTCCCGGGCAATGGCCAGCCCCAGCCCAAACCCTTCGCTAGTTCTGGCCTGATCTGCTCGATAAAACCGCTCAAAAATATGTTCCAGATATTCCTGAGACATACCGATCCCGGTATCGGCGATTGTAAATTCATAGGATACCGAATCTTCAGTGGATGCAGCTGCACGGGCAGATACGGAAATCTTTCCTCCACGTTTGTTGTATTTGATCGCATTGCTCAGAATATTCGTAAAAATCTGGCGTACATGGAGTGGACTGCCGATCACATAGGGGCGGGTGATACTGCCGGCGGCGATCGGTTCAAAGGTCAGTTCCATTTTTGCCGCTTGAAATTCCAGGATCGTCCAGCAATCCTTCAATAATATACGCAGATCAAAAGGTGTTTTCTCCAGGATCAGCTCGCCGCTTTCCAGCTTGTTCATATCGAGTACATCGTTGATCAGTCCCAGCAGATGGGAGGCACATACACGTATCCTGGTGTGGCACTCCCGCAGTCTTTCCGGGCTGTCCGGATTCAGTTCTTCGATATCGAGAAGTCCCATGATGCCATTGATCGGTGTACGGATATCATGGCTTATGCGGTTCATGAAGTCTGTCTTGGCTTTGCTTTCTGCATCGGCCTCCTGCACCGCTTTTTGCAGCCGTTCTTTTTCCTCTTCTTCTTTTTTGTGGAATTCCGAAGTGTTCTTAAACAGGATAATTCCATGTACAGCACTACGTTCTTTTCCGGTCTCCCGGTCATACAGCAGTTCCCGGGACATCAGGATCGTCTTCTGAAGCCAGATCATCCTGCCATCCTGTTTTTCTTCCCGGTACTCTACGGTGATCTGTTTATCCCCTTCCCGGAAGCGTTTCAGCAGCTTTTCCGAGGAATCCATGATCCGGTAGCTTTCCAGCGTATCGTCTGTCACCTTCTGACTCCGTTCTCTGCAGTAGGCATCGTAAGAGCATGGCATCTCCCGGTCGATCACTATGCTTTCACGTTTCACATGGTAGAATGCATTTTCCAGGCAGTCATTGGTCAGATCTACGGTATACACCGCTTCCGCAGTTTCCATTAATGCGTCTACATAATTGCTGTTTTCCAGAATCGACTGTTTCATCTGCTCATAATAGCGGATCAGTTCCTGTTTTTCATCCATCAGGTGCTGCCTGCTGTCCCGGAAGTTCTCCTGTCCCAGGATAAAATGGTGTAGTCTGCCATCTTCAGTGGCATCCAGGAATCTCAGGATCACTCTTCCCCGGTGAACCACATTCTCTCTTTTGTAGCGATAGGGAATCTCCAGCTGGGGATTGTCCTTTGTCAGCTGCTGTTCCAGGGAGGTAAGCTGTAAGGTATCCCAGAATTCTTTTCTCACCCGGTCGGTTGCCAGTTCTGCCACGATCTGTTCCACCGCCCCGGAATAATTACCGTCTTCCGCAAGAAAGTATCCGGTGCTTGACCGCAGGATCTCATACTGATCCATCAGGGCATCACAGTACAGACAGTCCGAAAAATGGTATTTTTCTTTTTTGATCCATTCCAGCAGTTCATAGGCTTTCTGCTGTTTTTGTGTCGCTTCTTCGATCTTTGCCCTGTTTTTGTCCACGTACATGTTTTTATCCGCCAGCCGGAACAGTTCCCGGAGGGTGGAACCGGCAAAGTCCAGGGAGATTGCAAACCCTGCCGCATAGCTGATCGGCATCTCCGGGTGTTTTGCGGAGTAGTTTTCCATCTGTGTGCGGATCTTTTTTAAGGTTTCCCGCATCTTCGAGTGGTCAGTCTTTTGAAAAATCGCGATGAATTCATCTCCTCCGTCCCTGCCGACAAAGTTTTCCGGATCTACCGCGAGACGAAGCTGTTCGGCAAAGGAACGGATATATTCGTCTCCCTTGTCATGTCCCAGATTGTTGTTGATGATCCGCAGGTTATTCAGATCAAACACACAGATGGCTGTACTCTCTTCTTCTCCGAGAGGGGTGGGATCGCTCAGGATCTCTTCGCATTTGTTTTTGTTCGGCAGTCCTGTGGATTCATCCAGATAGATTTTCTTTCGCAGGATCCTGTTTTGTGCCGCAAAGCGGAGTGCCCGAAGCAGTTCCACACCGATCAGAAGTACCAGGTAGACAATATCTGCAACTACAATCTTTTCAAGATGATTCAATGCAGTCGCTCTTTTTTGTGAATATCGTTCCGCAATCCCGGTTACCTCATCACACATCCAGAAAAAATTCTCGCTCATACTGATTATTGCTGTCTGTTCATAGCCTTTTTGCCGTACTTTCGAGATTTCTTCTTTTAATTCCGTAAAGTAAGCTGCAAGTTCATCCATTTTCCCCTGGAATTCTGTATCCTCCAGCCGTACCAGATCCAGTTCGTCACTTCCGAAACGAAGTCCGTTGATGATCGTTTCCACAGTCGCTATCATCTCGTCATCCGGCTCCTTTGACACTTCCAGTTTGATCACCCGCTGGGTTTCTCCGCGAACCAGTCCGGCGTAGTTTACGACCCTTGCCGTTCCCTGGAGGTCACTGACCAGCGACATGATACCGAAAAACAAAATAATCAGTATTATCGTGAGTACCGTCATCCCTGCCCGAAGGATATAGGCTACTCGTTTTTCTCTTTTCTTCATCCATGTTTACCCCATATATGATTTATATTCCTGTGCTCTATTCTACCTGATTTTACCGGAAACTGCAATGTTCGCAATATCGAATCTGTTTTCTGTTTTGCCTGCATAATCTCTTAATATTTTTTTACTGTCTCTATATAATTATCGCTGCTGTTTGTTCTTGTTTCCTGTATCGTCAATATCGGCGGTGATCTGATCCTCGTTGCCGGACTCCATCTGGATGCTGCCGGAGCAGCCCTTGCCACCGTTTTTGCACAGGCTGTCAGTGTGGAAAGTTCCTTACCATCGGTCTTCCTCCGGCTGAACCGGAAAGGTACAAAGAAAATCGTCCGATAGATTCACTGATATAACAAAACGATCCGCCGGAACTTTGTCTTTGCTGGTCCGGGGGATCGGGTTTTTATATTTCAGGGAGACTTTGTGCTGTACATAGGGTTCCCCATCCCACTCTCGCATTCGGCCACTCCGTCTCCCCGGGCAGCTGTTTTGCTCCGTTGATCAGATAGCTCTTCACCTTCTCCCCATACAGATACGGGTCATTTCCCCGCACAATCCCCCATTCCATCAGAAGTGCTGCCGCTCCGCTGACAAAGGGGGTTGCAAAGGAGGTTCCCGTGACCGTCTGATAACCACCGCCCGGACGTGGTGCACGGATATCGACGCCCGGAGCGGCAAGGTCCGGTTTGATCTGAACAGGGAGGCGGGTGTAACCGCGGCCGGAGAAATCGGCGTAGGACTGGCGGCGGGAATCGTAGGCTGCTACGGAGATAGCAGACAGCGCGGTGGAGGGAATCGTAAGTGTGGTTTCCGGGGTCGGGCGGTAGAAGCGGGTGGCCTCCCCTACTGTTTTTCCACCGGGAAGCCACATAGAGAATTCTCCCTGCAGGATACGGCGCGGAATCAGACGTATACGCCAGATGCCGCTGTCAATATAACTTTCTGTGGGAAGAAAATCGATGTAGATTTCCTGCGAAGTGCTGTAAGGAGACGGTTTTCCATAATAAATCAGAAGCTGTGTTCCGGCATGCCGGTATCTCTGTGTTCCCAGCGTCTGTTCCAGCGGACCGATAATCGTTCCGTCCGGATGTACCAGGGAAATCTCCATCTGGTCCTGATAGTTTTTCCAGATCTGCAGGTTCATAGCCGGTTCATAAGTTCCGATCCCCAGTTCTGCCTCATAATTTTCTCCCTGTCGTACGCGGCCCGCCGTATGCCCTGCCCGATTTCCTTCATTACCGGTTCCCACACAGAGTGTCACACGACCATACCCAACCGCCTGATTCAGATACGTTTCCAACAGAGATGTTCCGTTATGTGCTCCATAACTGTTTCCGAAGCTCAGATTGATCACCACCGGCATCTGAAGCTCCTGTGCGGTGCGGATCGCATAGTCCACCCCCTGCATCAGTTCTGTGGTTCTGGGAAATCCATTCGGATTCCGGATCCCCAGCTTCACCACCAGCAGACTGCTCTCCGGCGCTACGCCACGCTCCGTTCCCTGACTTTCTCTTCCATTTCCCGCTGCGATCCCCAGTACAGCCGTCCCGTGACCACTCGTATCTATGCTTGGAACCAGCGCCTCTCTTTCTGCCATCGTATTCGCTTCCAGTGCCCGATTGATCTGCTCCTGTGTGTACTCACTGCCGATCCGATACCCTTTGGGGGGATTGCCCGGGATCGACTGATCCCACAGCCGCAGGATCCGTGTGGATCCATCTTCGTTCCGAAAGTCCGGATGCGTATAATCCACGCCCGAATCGATACAGGCAATCAGAATCCCTTTACCAAACAGATACGGCGACTGATTCTGGATCGGATTCACACAGGAAGTCTGCCTGCCTTCATATGCAGCAAAATACAATCTCTTCGGTGCTTCGATATACTCTACCGCCGGATTCTGTGCAAACCCTTCGATCTGATCCTGTGGAATATCTGCAATTCCATAATTTCCAAGAAGGGGTGTAATAACAATCTCATCCGTCTCAAGCTCCGATGCCGCCCCGAAGTAACGAATGATCAGCTTCCACCTCTGTGTTTCTTTTTCATACCCTGCGTTCAGATTCATCGATGCTTCCCGTTCCCTGGATGTGGCATCGAGAGCAAGATTTAAAGTGTTGCCGGTTTTCTGATTATTCATGTTCCGTTCCTGATGATTTTTCATTCTACTACAATATATGGAAGCAGCTTTTTCCCGTTTACTTTTTCCCCGGATGTCCTATCCACGCAGCTTGAACTATGAGAAACCTTCTCCGCGAGTTTTTCGTGCAGGCACGGACTTTGGCTCATTGCCCGTGTAAATCAAAATTGATCCACCGGACCAATTATTGGTATGTAATGCAATCAAAAAGACTGCTGCCGGCAGAATAATATCCTACCGAACAGCAGTCCTTTTCTCTTTTTCATTATTTTATTGGTTTACATATTTATGGATCGTAGCTTTCACGGCTCCCGGTCCCGCAAGCATCTCACGGAACATGGTCTCAATTTTTTCTCCCACACCGTCTTTATACAGGTCTGTGAAAAACAGTCTTTCGTTGGAAAGAATCGATTTCAGCTGATTCGTAAAAGTCTCCGGTTTTCCAACCACGATATCTTTGAACTGTTCCTGAATCTCTTCGTTCATAGGATCCGGAGCAAGCTCATATGTATTTCCTTTGTCGTCTACACCCAGCATGTAGCGCAGCCAGCCGGCTATTCCAAGGGGAATAGCAGTCAGACGGGAAGCATCTCCGAATTTCTTTACATAAGCCTTGATGGTTTCGCCAAAGCGGATACCAACCATCTGAGATACATCTACTGACAGACGCATGTTGGTATCACCCAGATATTCATTCGGGAACCGGTCATGAAACAGTTCATCCACAAATGCCTGCGGGGAAAGGATGCCCGGGTTCGGAACGACCGGAAGGCCTTCGTCGTAGGCGATCATCCGTGCCATCTTCATCATGTCTTCGTTTGTATTTAACATATGCGCAAACAGTTCATATCCCTGTACCACACCCAGCGGACCGGTGGCAGAATGTACCGGATTCAGACATACTGTCACTTTCATGCGTTCAGACAGATTCACGGTTTCTCTGTCCGCCATATATACGCCAAATCCCTTTTCCAGTGCCGGGCGACCGTTCGGGAAGCTGTCTTCAATGACCAGATACTGTGGTTTCTCTGCATTGACAAACGGTGCAATATAGGTCTTCTTTCCGGTGATCACCGGCTGCATATCTTCTACACCAATCGCTTCCAGATCTGCTGCAATCTGTTCACTCGGACGCGGGGTGATCTTGTCGATCATCGTCCACGGGAAGGCAACTATGCTTTCATCACTCACATAATCCATAAAATCCTGATCCACAAAACCGTGTTTCTTCCATTCTTCGGTCATCGTCAGTACAGACTCCCGAAGTTTCGCGCCGTTTTTGGAGCAATTGTCCATGGAAACCAGAGCGATCGGATATTTTCCTGCTTTATAACGTTCATATAACATCGCTGTCAGAACCGCCATTGCTCCGGTGGCTCTGTCCGGGCCGTTCTTGATATCTGCTTCCACAAACGGGAACCAGCCGCCGTCTGCTTTCTGCAGGGCATAGCCTTTTTCTGTGATCGTGAAAGAAACCAGCTGCAGGGATTTTGCTTTGAAGATTTCCTTCAGACGGTTCCATTGTTCCGGATCGGGTGACTGTGCTTTTACCGCCTCTGCCAGCGCTCCCATAACTTTGTATTCTCTGGTTCCGTCACCGTGGAGGATCACGCTCAGACTCAGATTGTCATAAGGTTTATAGATCTTATCTATCACATCGTAATCAAAGGTCTCCACACAGGTAATGCCTCGATCCAGGACACCTTCTTCCAGAAGTCCGTCTGCAATTCCACCGATGAAAACACGGAAAATGTTTCCGATTCCAAAATGTACCCATCCCGGTGCATCTTTTGCTTTCTTCGATACTGCTTCCACATCGTACCCCGGCAGTTTGATACCTGCTTTTTCCCATGCCTGACGATCTTTGATTCCATCCAGTGTTAATTTCATGGTAAATATCCTCCTCTTTCTTTTTTCTGTTATCTGTTATCCACATGAATCTTTTTCTTCTGTGGATACATTGAGTTTCGTTTTTTACTTTTGATTGTATCTTAATCATAAGTTGAGTTTATATCTTTTTTCCTGAAAAATCCATTGCTAAAAAGCATAATTTTTATCTTTGTTTTTTGTATGTATTTACCAACATCACTGATTCTGTCCCCCGGATGCCATCATATCCATCTTCATGAGCTGTTTTCTATGCGGGATGACAGTTCGTTCTTTCCTGCATAAAACAAAGAATGTATCTTGCCACATTCCCGCGCCTGCGACATCTGCCTTATACGCCGCAGTGCGCATCCTCACAGAGTGTTTTTACTTTACAGAAAAGCAGTTTCCGGTAAAGTGAAAAAGCAGTTATTTCTGTACACTTACTGATGTACAGAAATAACTGCTTCTTATATTTTCTCAGACACGCTCTAATCGAATACTTCTTTCATACTGTCATAATGCAGGAAAATCCCTTCCTGGGCAAATGCCCGGATCTCTTCGAGTGTGGCGATCTTAAAGCCTTCCACTTCCTCCGGCTGTACTTTCACATCGTTATCCACAAAGTCCAGAATAAATTTGTAGATATCCACAAAATAGTTGTTTTTTTCCTCCGGATTCACCCGTTTATAGGAAAATGCGTAGCCGCCTGCAGCCTGACTCACATCAATTCCGGTCTCCTCGCGGATCTCGCGGATCACTGCGTCCCTGGAATCTTCTCCCGCGTTGACTCCGCCTCCCGGTACTTCCCACCAGCCGGCACCCCATTCTTTGTCCAGCTTTCTCTGGGTGATCAGATAGCGGCCATCCGGACGTTTCAGCACACCAAGCACCGTCAGATGGTATTCATCCGGTTTCATGTTCCAGTCGTTTCGCTTCATCGTACGGCCGGTTTTCTGTTTCTTTTCATCGTAGATATCCCAGTATTCCATAATATTTTTTCTCCTCTGTCTCTTTTTCGTGAATATTACTGACCCGCTTTATGCACCTGGTACGGATTTATTTTTCTTTGGCATGTAAGAACGCAAAGGGTTCTTCATCGTGAAGAAAGTGCATCATCATATAGGCGCACAGAAGCGCTACCCGTTCTTCTTTCATGATCCGTGCCACTTCCTTCCGGTCTGCCAGAACCACTTCGATTTCCTCGCTGTCTTCCATGTATTTTTTACTGATCTCGCCGGAAGCATATCCGTAAACCGTTCCGCAGCACTCATCGGTCATCCCGACGGATGTATAATAAGGCTTCTGATAAATATCATCCACCACGATCGGCTCCAGCTTCAGACCGGTCTCTTCTTTCAGTTCCCGGATCGCTGCGGTGTGATAATTCTCTCCCGGATCCACCAGTCCGGCCGGCAGTTCATACACATAACCACCCAGCGGATAACGGAACTGTCGGATCAGTACTACCCTGTCTTTCTTTTCTCCGTAGAGACTGTAGATGGCCACACCGTCCGGATCATTATTTTCGATATGACTCAGTTTCAGGTCATCCTCAGTCTTCGCCCGGGATGCCACATAATAGTGTCCTTCCCGTCCTACTTTATTCACGACATCCAGATCATAGAGATTCAGATATGGATTGGTTGTCTGTTTGTTTACTTTATTGATTTTTCCCATCTGGTATTCCTCCCACCCCGGTCGGAGGCTCCTTGTACAGGACGGATCAATTATGCCTGAGAGCCTTTTAACAACCGGCTGATATGTTTATATAATACCAGAGTTATCAAAGAAACTACAATACCTTTTATAATATTAAACGGTGCAACGCTGAAAAGGCAGAACGTTGTCAGACTGTGGATCGCCGGAATGATGGCTGCTCCCATCTCCACAAAGGTATCCACCGGCATACCAAATGCTTTTCCGTAAGCCGGAAGCAGTAACAGACCATTCACCAGAGCACTGGCCACTGCCATGCATACGATTCCGGTTGCCATACCGATGATTGCATGTTTCTTTGTTTTTGCCTGTTTATAAATAAAGCCGGCCGGCATAACCAGTGCGCATCCCATGATAAAGTTACCAAGTTCTCCCACACCTGCGGTCGTTGTTCCGTTCAGGACAAAGTTCAGCAGAATCTTGATCAGTTCGATCACTGCCGCTGCCAGCGGTCCCATCGCAAACGCCCCGATCATGATCGGCACTTCACTCAGATCCATCTTATAAAAACTCGGTGCAATAAACGGAAGCGGTACCTCCCAGAGCATCAAAACAGTCGCTACAGCTGCCAGCATGGCAATCTGCACCATGGTTCTGACACCTGTATTTCTCGTAGTTCCGGCCTTTTTCGCAGTCTCTGCTGCTTTTGTTGTTGTGTTGTTCATTTTCTTCAATCTCCTTTCTTTCTCAAAAGGAAATTCCCGGTTTCTGCAGCCTGACACAAAACTATGAGAAACACGCTTCGCGCGTTTCTCAAGTTATCGCGGCAGTCGCCAAGGTCTCGTGCAGGCACGGACTTTGGCTCGTTGCTCGCGTAAAAAAACCCCGGAAAGTAAATCCTTTCCGGGGTGTTCTCTCTGTGCTTTTTCTTTCCTGATATAAAATCAGAAAATCTATATTTTACGCTTACGCACGCTGCACTCTTCTCTCATCCAGACTATACTGTCGGTACCGGAATCACACCGGTTCAGCCATGTTTCCATGGGTCGCGGACTATACCGCCGGTGGGGAATCACACCCCGCCCCGAAGAATTATCCTTAAATTCTTGTTCATTATAACTCATTATAAGTCTGCATACAAGTATATTTTTTAGCTGTTTTTCACAATGATTTTGTGTAATATCCACATAAATCCACACTACTCTTTATATGATTACTGCAAATTGGTGTAAATTTTGGTGTAACCATCGACATTATCTTTTTCCCATTTTTCAACCCGCGCAAGCTCACGTTTTGTTCTTTCCATATCTACATGGTTGTATACTTTTATTGTCGTTTTTACATCACTTTGTCCGAGCAAATACTGATTGGTTTTGATATCCATTCCTGCTTCTGCATATCTTGTACATGTCGTGTGGCGTAATATGTGTGGCGAAATATTGGGAAGCTGTATTTCTCTGGTATCATTCATATTAACTATTCGTTGTAGAGTTTTCCTGATATTAACAGGATACAGATTTCTCCCTGTTGTTTTTGATAAAAAGATAAAATTCTTATACCCATCAACTTCAAAATCCGGATCTTTTTTCATCGAAAGCCAGATTTTTCTCTGTTCACAGAACATTTCATAAACATTAGGAGTCATTGGAATCACCCTTCTTCCACTGGCCGTTTTAGTCCTAGCTTCTCCCTTTCTTAAATCAATGCAGTATAAGGTCTGTTTTCCATTAATTGGCCGATATTGTAATTGATGATTGATATCAATCATTTTATTTTTCAAATCTACATCTTCCCATGTGAGACCTAATGCTTCGCTCAGACGTAAGCCTGTATAAAGCAATATCGTGAAAAAAGGATAGTAATATTTCGACCAGTTTTTCATTACCAACCGATCCAGAAACTCTTGTTCTTCCGTCATTGACAAAGCATATTTTTTTTCACTTTCAACTTGAAAATATTTCATTGTTCCATCTGCAGGGTTTTTCCGAATAATATCGTCTTCCACCGCCAACTGTAATGCCGGATGAATGATCTTGTTTAATATATGTATCGTACCATTTTTCATATTAGCCACTCTGGATTTATCCGTATAATACCGTAGCAAAGATAAGTCTGCAGCGAATAAACGTATGCCAAACTTTGACTACATCCGCAAAGAACTTCTGCGGAACGGTGTAAACAAAAAACTTCTCTGGGTATTATATTGGCTTGAATCCTTTTCCACGCACTTCATTCGATTCCATTGTAACAAGAAAGGCTGATGAATCTACTTTCTTTACAGCTTCTTGAATCGTATGCATTTCTTTATTGTTACATGCACACATTAATACTTCTTTTTCACGTCCTGTATAACTTCCTTCTGCCTTAATCAAAGTTGCCCCTCGTTGTGATAGCTCATCAATTTTTGCCGCAATTTGTGGTCCCTTTTCTGTTACAATCAAAGCAAGTTTTCCAGCATCAACGCCATACATTAGCTTATCTACGACAAATGATAGAATATACGTTCCAATTAATCCATAAATAATCTTATCAATGTTTCCATGCATCAGAATTCCACCAATAATTACAATAATAAAATCCATAACAATGATAATTTTTCCTACAGAAATATGTGGCTTTGCCTTGTGTATTGCCATCAAAACAAAATCTGCTCCACCTGTAGAGGTATCTCTCATGTAAATTAATGCATATCCGATTCCTGAGAATACACTCATACAAATACAAGATAACATCATATCACCTTGGTAAATTGGAAACAATGGAACAACCCAGTCCATCAGTATATTAGAAATTAACATTGTCTTTATTGATCTTAAAAAAAATTGTTTTCCCAACAACTTGTAACAAATTAAAATAATTGGAATATTCAAAATTGTCGTCATTGTACCAATTGGAATTTTCCAAAAATAATAAAACACGATTGCAATACCTGATATACCTGCTACCGGAAATCCAGATGCCACTGCAAAATTATAGACTCCAATCGCAATGAAACAACCACCTACAATATCAAGTAAAATATCAATTAAAAATGTCTTTGCCTTTGATTTCAATGTGAGTTCCTCCCTATTACGGAATCTTATTTCTTTTTCATCACAATACATTGATATGTTTGCAGTTTTATTGAACCTGTAAGGATTTCATCAGTAATCAAATTTGTATAACATTCATTCAAAACCATCTTCACAGGATGTCTGTTAAAATTCTGAAGAAAATATACATCATCTTTCTGTTCTTTTCCACTTCTTTTTGAAACAGTAACTCCATAAGGTAATGTTTCCGTCAAATTTGCTTCCACATTTGCTTCCTCAATTACATCGCCCAAAAATTCTTTCAAAAATTCCAGATCTGGTTGAACAACAACATAGTAAGCTTTTCCTTTGCCATACGCATTTTCTGTAATTGCTGGAGTATTTACATTGTAATCTTGCAAGTATGTTCCCAACGGCTTTGCAGTTTGAAGTGTCACAACTTCTCTTAACACACCGGCTTTATATACACCGTCTTTATAGGAGAAAGTATTTGGAAAATATTCATTCCCCACATCAATCTCATCAACTGATAATCCTAGCAATCTCTCATGTGGTCTCTCTCCAATAAAACATAAATCTGTTTCATTTACTACTCCACTCCAATAAGTTGTTACATATATTCCACCTGCTTCCACGTAT
>ERZ506978.807-NODE-807-length-12450-cov-3.861476_pt1 | contig 12450 bp, 5 predicted proteins | sample MGYA00512888_ERZ506978 | MGnify/ENA metagenome assembly ERZ506978
TATATGGGGCTTATTCTGCTGGCGATGGTGCCGGTCATTGGGCTTATATTTATGATAGTGTGGGCGTGCGGCGTGAGCAGCAACCCCCAGCTGGCCCGCTTTGCCCGCGGCATGCTGCTGGCCAAGGCCGCGCTGTTCCTCATCGGGATCATCTTCTTTTCTGTGATGATGGCTGCCATGCAGCCGCTGCTGAATGAGCTGGAGGACTGGCTGAGCTACTACGGCGATGAATACGGCTACTATGATAACTTTGATGATTCCTACAATTACAATTTTGGCGATGACTATAATGCTGGTGATAACGGCGATCTCTTTGGTGATGACTGGCCCGATTTTTACGGGGAGGAGGCCCCGGCTGCCAATGCCGCGTAAATCATAAAGCAAAAGCCCCCTCCGGGTGTACCGGAGGGGGCTTTTTTATGTGGGATCACTTTTTGAGGGTCTCGCGGCTGCCCTTCCTGGCAGTGGCTGCTACCAGCCCGCCCAGTGCTACGATAGCCAGAAAGTTGGGAATAACCATCAGCTGGTTAAACATATCGGAAAGCTCCCAAGCTAGGTCATTGGATACGCAGGAGCCGAGGAAGATGAGCGCCACAGCGATGATGGAATAGACCGGGACGGCCTTTTTGCCAAAGAGGTATTCCACATTGATACGGCCGAAGAAGTTCCAGCCCAGGATGGTGGAGAAAGCGAAGAACATAAGGCAGATGGCCACGAACAGACTGCCGGCGGTATTGCCCATGATGCTGGAGAAGGCGATCTGCGCCATGTTGGTCTTGCTGACACCTTCGGCTGCGCCGGAGGCAAGGATCCCGTTGCCGGCATACAGGGTGGAGATAACGACCAGAGCGGTCATGGTGAGGACGACAAAGGTATCAATGAAAACGCCGATCATGGCCACAACGCCCTGCTCGTGCGGGCAGCTTACCTTAGCCATAGCGTGGGCGTGGGGAGTGGAGCCCATACCGGCCTCATTGCTGAACAGACCGCGCTTGACGCCCTGGCTGACTGCCTGCTTGAGCGCAAAGCCGAAGCTGCCGCCGATGATGGACTGCGGCTGGAACGCATAGCGGAAAATCATACCAAAGGTCTCCGGGATGAAGCGAATGCGGGCCAGCAGCACCACCAGACCGCCAATGAGGTACAGACAGGCCATCACGGGGACGATCTTTTCAGCCCAGGAGGCCACCCGGTGGCTGCCGCCCAAAAATACATAGGCGGAAAGCGCTGCAACAACGATTCCGATGACCCAGGTGGGAACGCCGGTCGCATTGGAAAGGGATTCCCCGATGGAATTGGACTGCACCATGCTGCCGATAAAGCCCAGCGCAAGGATGATGGCTACGGCGAAGAAGCCGGCCAGGAACTTGCCGAAGCCACCCTTAAAGGCACGCTTGATGTAATAAACCGGGCCGCCGTGGACGCTGCCATCCGCATTGACTACACGGGTCTCCTGCGCCAGCACCGCTTCCGCATAGATGGTAGCCATGCCGAAGAAGGCGATGATCCACATCCAGAAGATGGCGCCGGGGCCGCCGACCAGGATCGCGCCGCAGGAGCCGACGATGTTGCCGGTACCGACCTGGGCCGCGATGGCAGTGGTGAGAGCCTGGAAGGAACTCAAGCCGCCTTTTTGTGCGCCGCCGCGCATGGAGAAGTTGCCGAAGACCCGCCGCATCCCTTCTCCGAAGCAGCGGACCTGCACGAAGCAAGTGCGGATGGAGAAGAACAAGCCGGTACCCACCAGCAGAAAGACCAGGATATAATCCGAGAGATAAAAGTTGATGGTTTGCACGATGTGCAGCAGTGTGTCCATGGGACTGCCTCCTAAAATTACACAAAAATAAAGAGCCTCTTGGGCATCCCGCCCAAATGGCTCTGAAGAACAGTCGTCCGTGGTCACTTCCCTGTTTCTCTCTCTTCGGTGAACGGGGTCGCTTAACACGGCTCTGTCCTTTAACCTGAGAGATTCGACTTCCCGGTTGGAAGTCTTGCACCTTCGGTACTCACATGGGAGATTCTCCAGAGATCCCTCCGCCTTCAGTTTCTTTCGATCCTAAAGGTTTCATCGGGGTAACGCTATGAAGTTGTACAGCTGATGGAATTATCATAGCACAACTCCCAAACGATCGCAAGAGCGGAAACGATAGATTACGCCCTGCTTTCCGGATAAAAACTAGATAAAAGAGAGAAAATGTCAAAAAACACCCGCCAGACGAGGCTGACGGGTGTTTTTTGGGAATTTTTAGAAGATAAAGCGGGAGTTGTGCATCAATCGACGTAATTTCCCTTGCCATCGTTCCACTTCCAGTCGCGGATCTCAGGCAGGTCCAGGCCGTGCTCGGCGATATACTGCTTGTGCTCGACGAGCTTATCCTGGAGCATCTGGGTGAGGAAGGCCCCGCGGGTGCCCAGCTTTTCGGGCAGGAGCTGGATGACGTCCATGGTCAGGTGGAAGCGGTCCAGGTTGTTCAGCACGCGCATGTCGAAGGGCGTGGTGATGGTGCCCTCTTCGATATAGCCCCGGACGTGCAGGTTCTTGTTCTTCCGGCGGTAGGTCAGCTCGTGGATGAGGGACGGGTAGCCGTGGAAGGCGAAGAGGATGGGTTTGTCCTGGGTGAAGAGCAGGTCGTACTTCTGGTCGGTCAGGCCGTGGGGGTGCTGGGTGTTGGACTGGAGGCGCATCAGGTCCACCACGTTCACGACCCGGATCTTCAGGTCGGGGAAGTAGTGGCGCAGGATGGTCACCGTCGCCAGCGTCTCCAGGGTGGGTGTGTCGCCGCAGCAGGCCAGGACGATGTCCGGCTCCTCGCCCTGGTCGTTGGAGGCCCACTGCCAGATGCCGATGCCCTGGGTGCAGTGCTTCACGGCCTGCTCCATGGTCAGCCACTGGGGGCGGGGGTGCTTGGAGGTGACGAGCACGTTCACATAGTTCCGGCTGCTGATGCAGTGGGCAAAGCAGGAGAGCAGGCAGTTGGCATCGGGGGGCAGATACATCCGCACCACGTCTGCCTTCTTGTTGGCCACGTGATCCAGGAAACCGGGGTCCTGGTGGGTGAAGCCGTTGTGGTCCTGCTGCCAGACGTTGGAGGAGAGGATATAGTTCAGGGAGGCGATGTCCTGCCGCCAGGGCAGCTCGTTGCAGGTCTTGAGCCACTTGGCGTGCTGGGAGAACATGGAGTCCACGATGCGGATGAAGGCCTCGTAGCTGTTGAAGAAGCCGTGGCGGCCGGTGAGCAGGTAGCCCTCCAGCCAGCCCTCGCACATGTGCTCGGAGAGCATGGAGTCCATGACCCGGCCGGAGTGGGCCAGATACTCATCGCCCGGCTCGATGTCGGCGTCCCACACGCGGGTGGTGGCCTCGAACATGGGGGTCAAGCGGTTGGATTTGCTCTCGTCAGGGCCGAAGACGCGGAAGTTCTTGGCAGGCTCGTTTTCCTTGATGACGTCCCGGACGTATGCGCCCAGCACCAGCATGTCCTGGGCCTCGACGGCGCCGGGAGCGGGCAGGTCCACGCCGTACTTGCGGAAGTCCGGCAGCTTCAGGTCCCGCAGGAGCTTGCCGCCGTTGGCGTGGGGGTTGGCACCCATGCGGCGGTCGCCCACAGGGGCCAGGGCCTGGAGGTCGGGGCGGAGCTTGCCCTCCTCGGTGAAGAGCTCTTCGGGCTTATAGCTGCGCAGCCAGGACTCCAAGAGCTGGAGGTGGTGGGGCTGGGTCATGTCGATGGGGACCTGGTGGGCGCGGAAGTTGCCCTCGATGGTCTGGCCGTCCACTTCCTTGGGGCCGGTCCAGCCTTTGGGGGTGCGGAGGACGATCATGGGCCAGGTGGGGCGGCTGTCGTCGCCGGTCTGGCGGGCGTTGGCCTGGATGCGGCGGATCTCGCGGATGGCCCAGTCCAGGGCGCCGGCCATGGCCTGGTGCATCTTCTTCGGCTCGTCGCCCTCAACGAAGCGCACGTCCCAGCCGTAGCCGTGGAAGAGCTCGGTCAGCTCGTTCTTGGGGATGCGGGAGAGAATGGTCGGGTTATGGATCTTGAAGCCGTTCAGGTGTAGGATGGGCAGGACGGCACCGTCCCCGATGGGGTTGAGGAACTTGTTGCCGTGCCAGGCGGTGGCCAGGGGGCCGGTCTCGGCCTCGCCGTCGCCGACGACGCAGGCGGCAATCAGGTCGGGGTTATCCAGCACCGCGCCGAAGGCGTGGGCCAGGGAGTAGCCCAGCTCGCCGCCCTCGTGGATGGAGCCGGGGGTCTCCGGGGCTACGTGGCTGGGGATGCCGCCGGGGAAGGAGAACTGCTTGAAGAGCTTTTGCAGGCCCTCTTCATCCTGACTGATGTTGGGGTAGACCTCGCTGTATGTCCCCTCCAGGTAGGTCTGGGAGACCATGGCGTTGCCGCCGTGGCCAGGGCCGGAGAGGTAGATCATGTTCAGGTCGTACTTGTTGATGATCCGGTTGAGGTGTGTATAGATGAAGTTCTGACCAGGGACAGTGCCCCAGTGACCAACGATCTTTTTCTTGATCTGGGCCGGTTCGAGCGGCTGTTTCAGCAGGGGGTTGTCCAGAAGATACAGCTGGCAGGCGGACAGATAGTTCGAGGCCCGCCAGTAGGCGTCTATCTTTTCCAGTTGGGTCGGCGTCAGGGCAGCTTTCCGGGACATCCGGGCAGCCGTTTTTGCAATGGGTTTGGTAAGTCCCTTCGGTTTTCTCGCCATGGGAAAAAACCTCCTTTTCGTAATCTACTTGTTATTATAAACGGATTTTGGAAATAATCAACAACAAAGCGTGATAAAATTCATAAAAACTAAGAGACTTTCCTTAATTTTCCCCGGAGAGGACCCAAAAGACCGTCTTTGTCCGCGGAACAAAGACGGTCTTGGTCGGATTTAGGGGGAAGAAGCCAGCAGTAAGTCGTGCAGTGGGAGCGGCTTGCACTTGCCTTTTTGGGATCGGTCAAACGGTATAATACTTTTGATTTCTGCTCTTTGGCTTTTCTGGTATCGTCATGGCTAATTTTCCAGTCGTGATCAGCGGTTGTACATAATGTTGCATTGCATAAAACACAGTTTTTACGCCCAAGAATGCTGCGATTTCCTGCCGGGTTTTTGGTTCATGGCAGAATGCCAGTAGATCTTGAGCAGGTTCTGCGGTGAGTGCGTCTTTCTCTGGGTCCTCTTTGTTGTAAAACGTTACCACGAACTCATTTCTGCGGTTCTCAAATTTTGGTTCTGGTAAGCCAGATTCTTTCATCGCATTGCGCATTGTGGGAATACCCGAGTAGCGATGCTCCGCGGTGGTCAGAGTTTCTGCCATGACAGCCAGCGCAGGATTCCGAAGATCCGGTTTCGCGATCCCTAACTGCTCAATGCTCATCCGTCCGTACAGACTTCCGGGGCTGTGGATCTCGACGCGGTCCGTAAAAAAGTCAATTTGAATCGGAGTCCCCTCTGTGTGAATACTGTAATCACGGTGGATCACGGCGTTGAGGATCGCTTCGCGGAGGGCATCCATAGGATACTCTGTCTTATCTGTGCGAAGACCGGTTTCTTTGCTGATGATGGTTTTGACTTTCATGTTCCGACGACAGAAATTTAACGCTTCTTCCACCATTTCTGGGATGGTTCCACCGATTCGCTTGTTGTCAATAAATCGCGCAGAATCCTGGTCTACATCGCCGATCTCCGTGCCGGGTACAACAATTGCTGTGATGCCAAGCTGTGGGAAGAATCCTTGCGGATAAAGACAAAAATTCAGAACGGCTGCCAAGGTAGGGATACCATTCCTTGTAACATTGAGCATTTCCATGGTCTGCTCCTGTGTCAGCCTGGAAAATCCGGGGCGATCCACACGCATTTTTTCCATATAGTCTTGGATTTTTTCCATGTCCAGCAGCTGCAATGTCGCCCGTTCAACGGGTCGTTCATCATCATGTAAATGTTTACGGAATGCTTCGTAGCTGTATAGTTCATAGTCTGTCATCGGCAAGTCAGCATCACCAACACGAATATAGGAGCCTTTGGTACGCCCAGCCCCACGGTAGTAACAGGGACGCTCTGCGATGTCAATGGCTGGTATTTCCGCTGCACAAATCATTTTTCCGTGATATTCTGCCAGGGTAAAGACAGCGCGAACCGGCGGCTCCATTTGTAAGCATTGTTCCGTTATTTTCTTTTGCAGATCCTGTGGATCATAGACTCCGACCACCTGAAAGGCAGCCTGCTCATCAATACCGAACACAAGAACACCGCCACTGTCTTGGTTAGAAAAACTCGACAGCGTATCATACAGTCTCTTCGGACAGCCTGTTTGGGCGGATTTTAGCTCAATCGTTTGCTCTTCCGCTTTCTGTTTGCAAATTTTGTTTGCTAATTCAACAAACTCTTCAGTCAACACGCGAACACCACCCCTTTGATACGCTAATTATATCAAAGAGATTTTGCGGATTCAAGGGCATTTTGTGAAATGAACAAAGAACAAAATGTGGGAACGCTGTATAGTCCAGGAGCGCCTGTCTTGTCAAGACCGGCGCTCCTTTTTTAATGGGCAGCGGGAGCGGGGGATTCCTGCTGTTTCTGTTCCTCTTTGGCGATGCGCTTGGCGTTGGCCAGCATGAGCTTGATGCGGTTTTCCTGGTTGATCTTCGTCGCGCCGGGGTCGTAGTCCACGGCGACGATGTTGGAGTTGGGGTAATCGTCCTTCAGGGCGCGGATCATGCCCTTGCCGACGATGTGGTTGGGCAGGCAGCCGAAGGGCTGGGCGCAGACGATGTTGGGTGTGCCGGAGTGGATCAGCTCCAGCATCTCGGCGGTGAGCAGCCAGCCCTCGCCCATCTTGCAGCCGTCGTTTAAGTAGCCGTGGATGAGCTTGTGCAGCTCGGCAAAGGTGCCGGGGGCGCGGAAGCCGGCCTTGTTCAGGGCGGCGATCATGTCCAGCTGGCATTTTTCGATGTAGCCCATGAAGAACTGGCAGAGCAGCTGCTTGAGCTTGCTGCCGCCGAACATGTCCACGTCGGAGACGCGGTTGTAGATCTTGAAGATCATGAAGTCCGTCAGGCCCGGCACCACCGGCTCGGCCCCCTCGTCCAGGAGGAACTGCTCGAGCTGGTTGTTGCCCAGAGACGAGAACTTGATGTAGATCTCACCCACCACGCCGACCCGGATCTTCTCCTCGCCGGAGACGGGGATGGACTTGAAGTCGGCGCAAATCTCGTCAAAGATGCCGCGCATCTTCTTGCGGGACATGCCGTCGCCCTTGTCGAAGCGGTCCAGCAGCTCCGTGGTCCAGTGGTCCACGTGGGCGGCGGTGTCGCCGGGGTTTACTTCATAGGGGCGGACCTGGTTGGCCACGTTCATGATGAGGTCGCCGTACATCATGCCGTAGATGAGGCGGCGGATGAGGCCCACGGTCCAGTGGAAGCCGGGGTTTTTCTCCAGGCCAAAGGAGAGGGAGATGACGGGGATATAGTCTAACCCGGCCTTTTCCAAGGCCTTGCGGAGCATGTGGATGTAGTTGGAGGCCCGGCAGCCGCCGCCGGTCTGGGTGATGAGCAGGGCGACTTTATGGGGGTCATAGCCGCCGTTCTGAATGGCGTCGATCATCTGTCCGATGACCAGCAGGGCGGGGTAGCAGGCGTCGTTGTGGACGTATTTCAGGCCGCTGTCCACGACGGCTTTCCCGTCGTTGTTCAGGATGGCCACGTTGTACCCAGAGCGGGCCAGAAGCTTGGCGAAGAAACCAAAGTGGATGGGCAGCATCTGCGGGATGAGGATGGTGTACTCCTTCCGCATCTCCTGGGTAAAGAGCAGGCGGCCGGTCTCGTCGTATTCTAGCTTAGCCATTTGCGTCCCCTCCTTCCGGTGCGTGTTTCCTGGCCTGGGCGTCTCTGGCGTCCAGGGCGGCGATGAGGCTTCGGATGCGGATCTTGACCGCGCCCAGGTTGGAGATGTCGTCGATCTTGAGCTGGGTGTACAGCTCGCCGTGTTCCTCCAGGATGGAGCGCAGCTCATCCGTTGTGATGGCGTCCACGCCGCAGCCGAAGGACACCAGCTGGATGAAGGCCATGTCCGGCTGGGTGCAGACGTAGCGGGCGGCGTTGTACATGCGGGCGTGATAGGTCCACTGGTTCAGGACGTGGCGAGGCTCCTTGCCCATGTGCTGGAAGACGGCGTCCTCCGTCACCAGCACGAAGCCGAAGGACGTGATGAGGTCGTTGATGCCGTGGTTGATCTCCGGGTCCATGTGGTAGGGACGGCCGGCGACCACCAGGATCTTACGGCCGCTCTTCCGGGCGAAGTCGATGTACTCCGCGCCCTTCTGCTGGACCAGGTCCCGGAAGCCGTGGTAGGCTTCATAAGCCTTGCGGATGGCCTTGACGGCCTCCCGCTTGGGCACGCCGAACTCCTCGGCCAGGAGCTTGGCCCCCTTTTTCTCAAAGTCCTTCGGGCGGTGGATGCCCAAGTTGGGGTGGAGGTACTTGACCTTGGACAGGGCGGGGATGTTCACCGCCAGCAGGTCGGGGTAGTAGGCGACGACGGGGCAGTTATAATGGTTGTCTGCCAGGTGCTCGTCGAAGTTGTAGGACATGCAGGGGTAGAAGATGGTGTCCACGCCCTCGTCCAGCAGGGCCATGACGTGGCCGTGCAGAAGCTTGGCAGGGTAGCAGACGGTGTCCGAGGGGATGGTCTGCTGCCCCTTGATGTACAGGCTCCGGGTGGATTCGGGGGAGAGGACCACCTCGAAGTTCAGGTTGGTAAAGAGGGTGTACCAGAAGGGCAGGTTCTCGTACATGTTCAGCCCGAAGGGAATGCCGATCTTGCCGCGGGAACCGTCGCCGCCGCCCTTGCCCTGGAGGGAGCGGAGATACTGGTACTTGAACTTCATCAGGTCCGGGATGTCGATCTTCTCCTGGCCCAGGGGACGGGAACAGCGGTTGCCGGAGATGAAGCGGCGGCCGCCGTTGAAGCGGTTGATGGTCAGAGAGCAGTGGTTCGTGCAGAGCTTACAGGTGGCGGGCCGGGCCTCGTGGGTGAACTCCTCTAAGTCCTTCGCAGAGAGCAGGGCGGACTTGGGCAGGCCAAGCTCCTTTGCGGCCAGGGCTGCGCCGTAAGCGCCCATGATGCCGGAAATCGTCGGGCGGGTGACTTCCCGGCCGATCTCCAGCTCGAAGGAGCGAAGAACGGCGTCGTTGAGGAAGGTGCCGCCCTGCACGACGATGTGCTTGCCCAGGTCGTCGGCGCTGGCGGCGCGAATGACCTTGTAGATGGCGTTTTTCACCACCGAAATGGAGAGGCCAGCGGAGATGTCTTCGACCGAAGCGCCGTCCTTCTGGGCCTGCTTCACGGAAGAGTTCATAAAGACGGTACACCGGGAGCCGAGGTTCACCGGGTGCTTGGCAAAGAGGCCCATCTTGGAAAAGTCTGCGATGGAATAGCCCAGGGCCTTGGCAAAGGTCTCGATGAAGGAGCCGCAGCCGGAGGAGCAGGCCTCGTTGAGCAAAATCGAATCGACCGCCCCATTGCGGATCTTGAAGCACTTCATGTCCTGCCCGCCGATGTCGATGATGAAGTCCACGTCGGGGGTGAAGTGGCGGGCGGCGTTGAGATGGGCCACCGTTTCGACCAGGCCCAGGTCACAGGAGAAGGCGTTCTTGATGAGGTCCTCGCCGTAGCCGGTGACGGCGGCCCCGCAGATAGAAATGCGGTCGCCGCACTGGGCGTAGATCTCTTTTAATTGAGGCAGGACGATGCGGACGGGGTTGCCCTGGTTGGAGTGGTAAAACGAGTACAGAATGTTGTCGTCCTTGTCGATGAGGACGAGCTTCGTGGTCGTAGAACCGGCGTCGATGCCTAAGTAAGCGGGGCCGGAATAGGTATGGAGGTCCACCGTGGGGACCGTCATGGACTGGTGCCGCTGGGAGAACGCCTCGTACTCCTCTTTTGAGGTGAAGAGGGGAGGCATGGTGTCCACGGGGGCGGAGACGGTGGTGGTGTGTTCGAGAAGGTCCAGCACGTCGTCAAACTTCCGGGGCTGGCACTCCTCGGTGCACAGGGCCGCGCCGATGGCGGCGAAGCAATCGCCGTCCTCCGGGAAGATGGCGTGTTCAGCATCCAGATGCAGCGTCTCCACGAACCGCTGGCGCAGACCGGCCAGGAAGTGGAGCGGGCCGCCCAAGAACACGATGGTGCCCGTCAGCTCCCGGCCCTGGGTCAGGCCGGCGACGGTCTGATCGACCACGGCCTGGAAGATGGAGGCGGCCACGTCTTCCTTTCGTCCGCCCTGGTTCAGAATGGGCTGGATGTCGCTCTTGGCAAAGACGCCGCAGCGGGAGGCGATGGGGTAGATCTTCTCGTGCTTGAGCGACAGCTCGTCCAGCTCGTTCACCGAGACGTTGAGCAGGGTGGCCATCTGGTCGATGAAGGCCCCGGTGCCGCCGGCGCAGGAGCCGTTCATGCGCTCTTCCAGGGTGTTGCCGAAGAAGATGATCTTGGCGTCCTCGCCACCCAGCTCGATGACGGCATCGGTCTGGGGGATGAACTGGCGCACGGCGGCGGCGGTGGCGTAGACCTCCTGCACGAAGTCCAGGTTCGCAGCCTTGGCCACGCCCAGGCCGGCCGAGCCGGTGATGGAGAGCTTGATCTCCTGCCCGCCGAGCATCCCGCGCAGCCCTTGCAGGGTCTGGCAGGTGCGCTCGCGGGTCTTGGAATAGTGCCGCTCATAGGAGCGGAAGAGCAGTTTATTCTGTTCATCCAGCACCACGACCTTCACGGTGGTGGAGCCGATGTCGATTCCGATGCGCAGTGACATGATCTCACCTCAAAAACGTTTCAAACGTTTGAACAAATCTTTCTAATATAATATCGCAAAGTATCCCAAAGGGGACAACCTAAAAATAAGCATTTCGCTCTATTATAGCGCACGATGTGTGGAAAAACAACTGCAAAGTTCCGGCAGAGAGAATGGAAAAGGGTGGAAAAGAGAAAATTTTTTGCAAAAAATCGTAGGGGCCGCAGACCTCTGCGGCCCGTGACCTGGTGGGCAGTACCATGGAACGGAACGAGGCACTGCCCTGGATGCGCGGGCCGCAGGGGTCTGCGGCTCCTACGGGAACAACGGAAAAAAGACGGAAATGCGTGCGATTCGGTGTGGTATTAAGTGAGCGGCGAGAGGACTAGCTGCCCCTCGTCCTCCTCCAGATAGAGCGTGCCGCCGGCGGTGACGGCCTGGCGGAGGAGAAGGTCGGCGGCGGGGTCCTCCACTTGGGTGCGGATGAGGCGGCGGAGGGGGCGGGCGCCGTAGCGCTGCTCCGTCTTGCCCTGGCGGACCAGGCAGCGAATGGCCTGGTCGGAGGGGAGAAAGTCGATGCCGGAGGCGGAGAGGCGGTGGGCGAAGGCCGTCAGGAGCTTGCGGGCGACGGTTTCCAGCTCGCCCTCGTCCAGGGGGTGGAAGGTCACGATCTCGTCCAGGCGGCCGAGAAATTCCGGGCGGAAGACCTGGCGCAGCTCCCGCTGGAGGGCGGCGCTCTGGACGGTTTTGCCCGCCTGTCCGCCGGAGAAGCCCAGGGGGACGCCGGTGGAGAGGGCTTCGCCGCCCACATTAGAAGTCATGATGAGCACGGTGCTGCCGAAGCTGGCCCGACGGCCCTGGGAGTCGGTGAGGATACCGTCTTCCATGATCTGTAAGAGCAGATTCCAGACGTCCGGGTGGGCCTTTTCCAGCTCGTCGAACAATAACACGCTGTACGGGTGGCGGCGGACGGCTTCGGTGAGCTGTCCGCCCTCTTCGTGCCCGACGTAGCCGGGGGGCGAGCCGGTGAGACGGCTGGCGGTGTGGCGCTCGCCAAACTCGGACATATCGAAGCGGATGAGCGCCTCCTCCGAGCCAAAGAGGGCTTGGGCCAGGGCCTTGGCCAGCTCGGTCTTGCCCACGCCGGTGGGCCCCAGAAAGAGAAACGCACCCACGGGCCGGTGGGGTTCCTTCAGACCGGTCCGGCTGCGGCGGATGGCGCGGGCGACGGCCCGGACGGCAGCGGTTTGTCCCGCCACCCGACGGCCTAACTCCTGCTCCAGACGGAGCAGCTGAGCTGCCTCCCCCTGGGTCAGGCGGGTGAGGGGGATGCCGGTCCACTGGGAGATGGTGTGGGCCACGTCCTGGGGCGTGACTACGGGCGGAGCCTGGGCGGCCAGCCAGTCGGCCCGGCCCTGGGCCAGCTCCCGGCGGAAGTCGGCTTCTGCGTCCCGGCAGCGGGCGGCGGCCTCGTAATCTTGGGCGGCAATGGCCTCATCCCGCTCCCGGACGACCAACTGGACCCGGTGGGCCAGGGCATCCAAATTGGGCGGGAGCGCCTGGGCCCGCAGACGGGCTTGGGACGCGGCTTCGTCCAGCAGGTCGATGGCTTTGTCCGGCAGGCGGCGCTGGGGCAGGTAGCGGGCGGAGAGGGTGACGGCGGCTTCCAGCGT
>ERZ506978.809-NODE-809-length-12437-cov-7.207721_pt1 | contig 12437 bp, 10 predicted proteins | sample MGYA00512888_ERZ506978 | MGnify/ENA metagenome assembly ERZ506978
GGTTTGCTATTTCAAGCCGGAATCCACTCTGAATGATGTTGCTGTAAAAAGATATGAGCAGAATGTGTGTCAGTGCATCAGGCAGTGGCACTATTCAGAGCAGAACAACAATTCAGTTGATATGATGCTTGCAATCAATGGTATTCCAGTGGTTGCGATTGAATTAAAGAATCAGCTGACAGGTCAGACGGTAGACAATGCAAAATTGCAGTGGCAGTATGACCGTGACCAGAGGGAACCTGCATTTTGGCTGAATCATCGTATTCTGGCATATTTTGCAGTAGACCTTTACGAAGCGTGGATGACTACTGAACTGAAAGGTGCAGATACATATTTCTTGCCATTCAATCAGGGTTCCAACGGTGCCGGAAATGATGGTGGTGCAGGTAATCCACAGGCAGAGGGTGATAATTATGTGACATCTTATATCTGGGAAAATGTATTACAGAAAGACAGCTTGCTGGATATTATCCAGAAGTTCATCAGCTTTGAGGTGAAGACCGAAAAAAAAGATGGAAAGAATGTTACAAAGAAGCGTCTGATTTTCCCTAGATTTCATCAGTTGGATGTCGTGCGTAAGCTGATTGCTGATGTACGTGAGAATGGTTCAGGGAATAATTATCTGATTCAGCACTCAGCTGGTTCAGGTAAGTCAAATTCTATTGCATGGACAGCGTATCGTCTGGCATCCTTGCATAATGATGATAATGAGCCTGTATTTACATCGGTTGTTATCGTAACTGACAGACGTAATCTGGATGCACAGTTACAGGAAACAATCACAGGATTTGACCATACGCTCGGCAGTGTATGTACGATTGATGAAAAGAAATCCTCTAAGGATTTAAAGGATGCATTGAACGCCGGAAAGAGAATCATTGTAACAACATTGCAGAAATTCCCGGTCATTTATGAAGAAGTGGATGATACAACAAATAAGCGATTTGCGATTATTGTGGATGAAGCCCATTCATCACAGACTGGTTCCTCTGCAATGAAATTGAAAGCAGCACTTGCGGATGTGTCGGATGCTCTGAAAGAGTATGCGGAACTGGAGGGAAAAGCCGAAGATGAATTGTTGGATGACAATGATCGTCTGGTGCGTGAAATGATTTCTCATGGAAAACATAAAAATCTTTCGTTCTTTGCTTTTACCGCCACACCGAAGGGGGCAACACTGGAAATGTTCGGTACAGAATGGAACGATGGTTCTTATCATCCATTTCATATATATTCAATGCGTCAGGCAATCGAAGAGGGATTTATTCTGGATGTTCTTCAGAACTATACAACATACAGAACCTGTTATCAGATTGCAAAGAACACAAAAGATAACCCTGATGTTCCGCAGTCAAAAGCATTAAAAACAATTAAGAAATATGAAGAGCTGCATCCGTATAACATTCAGCAGAAATCAGCGATTATTGTTGAAACATTCCGCAATGTAACGAAGCAGAAAATCAAGGGAAAAGGAAAGATGATGGTTGTAACATCATCGAGACTTGCTGCTGTTCGTTATTATCATGAGATTAAGAACTATTTGGAATTAAATGGTTATCATGATGTGGAAATCTTGGCTGCGTTCTCTGGTTCTATCAAAGACCCAGATGACCAGAAGGATGTTGAATGGACTGAAAGCAAGCTGAACGGTGTGAATGAATCACAGACAAAACAGGTATTTCATGATGAAGGAAATATTCTGATTGTGGCTGAGAAATATCAGACTGGATTTGATGAACCATTACTTCATACAATGATTGTCGATAAGAAATTGCGTGGTGTAAAAGCTGTTCAGACACTGAGCAGATTGAACCGTACACACCCAGATAAACAGGATACGTTCATCATTGATTTTGTGAATACAAAAGAAGATATTTTGAAAGCGTTCCAGCCGTTCTATCAGGAAACATCATTGGCTCAGGAAATCAATACTGACTTGATTTACAAGACACAAAAGATGTTGCGTGCTTTTAAAATCTATGATGATGCTGACATTGAAAAGGTAAATAAAATCTATTTCGATGAAGATAAACGTAAGGCAAATAAGATTCAGGCAGCGATAACAAATGCATTGTTACCGATTCAGCAGAAGTACAACGCACTGAATCAGGAGCAGAGATATCAGGTACGTAAACTCTGCAGGTCATTTGTGAAATGGTATGGATATATTACGCAGATCGTCCGTATGTTTGATAAACAGATGCATGATGAATATATCTTTTGTTCTTACCTTGCGAAGGTTTTGCCGGCTGACCCAACAATGCCGTTTGACCTTGGTGACAGAGTGAAACTTGAGTATTACAATCTTGAAAAAACTTATGAAGGTTCCATTGGTCTTGTGAAAGAAGAAAAGGGTGTTTATGAACCTGCCAAGTTGAAAAAGCCTGTAAAAATGACGGAAACCCTCAGTCCACTGGAGCAGGTCATTGAGAAAATCAACCAGCAGTATGTAGGAAACTTTACTGAAGGGGATAAGGTTGTAATTACTGCGTTGCACGAAAAATTGAAAAATAACAAAAAACTGAGGAGAGCTGCAAAAACAGATGGCCGCCAGATCTTTGCGAGGAATATTTTTCCACAGCTGTTCGATGATGCGGCACAGGAAGCATATGTTGAAAGTACGGAAACATATACGAAGTTGTTTGAGGATGCAGGAAAATATCGCGCCATTATGAATGCACTGGCGCAGGCAATGTTTGATGAATTGAAAAATGAAGAAGTTACGGAGTAGATAAGAGGAGAGAATCTGACAAGAGATGTCGGATTCTCTTTTTTCTTGTTTGTTATTGCGCGGGCTTGCTGAAATTTGTTGAACGATTCTATTTGCAATTCCTGTAAATGCCTGTTAAAGTATGAATAGAACATATAATTCTAAAATTCATTGAGAATTTCTCTCAGATTTCCAAACTGCAGAATCCGGAAAATAATAGGTACCTTGACATAAGAATAGAGTTTACAGAAAATGAAGAATCCACTATAATGATTACATAACAGTCAGAACTAATTGTTCACAGATAATCAGAAAGGTGGGATTGTATGGAGGGTTATGATATGCCAACCGATATTCAGTTTAAAGATGAGCTGCGCAAGGAAGAGATTAAACTGGAAGAACAGATTGAGATGCTGAAAAACAAAGAGTATGACAAAATGCTTGCAAAATTTGAACGGGAGTTAAAAAGAGTTCGTGAGAGTTTGCAGGATTAAGGTTTACAGGAAGTTAGTTAAGGTAAAAAACTGACGTACCATTACAGGTGCGTCAGTTTTTGTATACGTTATTTTTTCTTAGGTGTTACCGGTGGCAGGTCGCAGTAATATGCGATGCCGAGTGGTGTTACGAGAAGCGGATGAACCGGGCGGTAGACCGGAAGACCAAGTTTCTTTTCGAATACAGTGGTGAATTCGCGAAAGCTTGCGGAACCACCAACGACGTAAACCGCCGGAACCTGATATCCGTGGAGAAATTTCTCTGTGATCGTAGCCATTTTTTCGATTACGGCTTTGATGACCGGGAAGATTTCTTCTTCTTTTTCCGGAGTGGTCTTGAGGACTTCGGCTTCTTCGTATGGGATGCGGTAATGTCCGGCAACGGTCATAGTCATATGGCTGCCGCCTGTGGCTTCGTCGTCTGTGTAAATAACTTTGCCATCTTTGAGGATGCTGATGCCGGTTGTACCCCCACCGACATCGACAACAGCTCCATCGGTGATCTTCAGCACAGCAGCAGCGGCTGTCGGTTCGTCTACAATGTTGGTGACTTCAAACCCGGCACCTTCAAGTACATATCCGATGCTTTTGACGCTGCCTTCGGAAACTCCCGGAGGGATCGCAGCAGCGGCATAAGGAAGTTCAACACCAAGTCTCTCTTCCAGTTCTGCTTTGAGCCTGGTGACAAGCTGGACGGATTCATAATAGTTTACGATCACACCATCCTGAATCGCATGAGACGGTGCGGAAATACCTGCGATCGGGCGATTATTCGTATCGACAACGGCAAGGACTGTATTGGCAGTACCAAGGTCGACACCCACTTTCAGGCGTCCCCGGAATTTCTTGCATTCGCCGGATTCTACCAGCTCTGCAAAATTAGATAAAGTTCGGTTTTTCAGTTCCATGTATGTAGCTCCAATGCTGTTTATTTGATGATGGTACCTGTTTTTTCACGATAACCGTCTCTTGCATGGGCGATATCGGTGATGATAGTGCGGTGACCGCTGCCTTTAGACGCAAAGGATACGGCTGCTTCAATTTTTGGAAGCATGGAACCTGCAGCAAACTGGTTTTCTGCGATGTATTTGTTGGCATCGTCCACAGAAACAGTACCCAGCAGAGTTTCGCTGTCTGTATCTTTGTTGAGGCTGACTTTTTCGACGCTGGTGAGGATCAGAAGCGTATCTGCATCAAGTTCTTCTGCAAGAAGTTCACTGGCAAGGTCTTTTTCAATGATGGCACTTGCACCGTGAAGGTCAATGCCCTGCTCCATGACCGGAATTCCACCGCCACCGGCAGCGATAACAATCTGTCCTGCGTTTGCAAGAGTGCGGATAGTTTCGAGTTCGATAATTTTCTGCGGTTTAGGAGCTGCAAGGATTCTGCGGTATTCACCCTCTGCAGTTTCTGTAACGAAATTACCTTTTTCCTCTTCTGCTTCAGCTTCTTCGGAATTAAGAACACGGCCGATGATTTTTTCCGGCTCGCCGAATGCTTCGTCATATGGATCGATGACAACCTGTGTCAGAATGGTTGCAACCGGCTTGTAGATGCCGCGGGAAAGTAACTCTGCGCGAATCGCATTCTGAAGATCATAGCCGATATAGCCCTGACTCATGGCAGAGCATACGGACATCGGTGCAAATGTATAATCCGGATGCGCTTTTCCAAATTCGTTCATTGCGGTATGGATCATGCCGACCTGTGGTCCATTGCTGTGAGAAATGACAACATTTGCGCCTTCTTCTACAAGGTCTGCAATTGCTTTTGCTGCTTCACGGGTAGCCGTTTTCTGTTCAGGAAGTGTTGTGCCAAGGGCTTTGTGACCAAGAGCAACAACAACTGTTTTTTCGCTCATATGGATTCCTCGTTTCTTTTCATTTTTGATGTAAATGAAGATGTTTTCTATAATTTTCTATTATAAAAGAATAGGACTGGAATTGCAATGGAATTAAGGTAAAAAGATAGAATCGTTACTGTTCACAGGTAGTATTCCGCGAGGCGTTTTGCCCAAGTTGCTGTGAACGGAGTGAACAGTAACTAGAAACCTTGTGGTGCACGTGCTATACTGAGAGAAAATAAGGGGGTGCAGCATGAATTATAAAATCAGTAATTCAAAATTATCTGTAGAAATTTCCTCAAAAGGAGGAGAGCTTCGTTCTATACAGGATGCAGAAGGAAAGGAATATCTGTGGCAGGGAGATGTGGCTTCATGGACGGACAGAGGACCGAATCTTTTTCCGTATATCGGTCGGATGACGGACGGACAGTATCGTTATCAGGGAAAAATGTATCATATGGATATTCATGGATTTCTGCCATATATGGAGATGACCCTGGTGGAGAAAAAAGAAGACGAGCTGGTTCTGAGACTTAAGAATACACCGGAGACGGAGCTGTGTTATCCGTTTTTGTTTGAACTGGATATTTGCTGGAAACTGATAGAAGATACGCTTCAGATTACATATCAGGTCAGAAATAAGGACACAAAGACAATGTATTTTGGTATTGGTGGTCATCCGGGATTCTGTGTACCGATTGCGGATGGACTGGCATTTGAAGATTATTGCATTGATTTTGGAGAAAATGCACAGTTGAGTCAGGTGGTTTTGTCAGATGACTGTTTTGTGACGGAAAATACGGTGCCGGTGCCCCTTGTTGATAATCGTTATCTGCCATTGCAGCATGGATTGTTTGACAGAGATGCGATCGTTTTGAATGAGATGCCGAAAAGCCTTATGATCGATAGCAAAAAAGATTGCCGGAAGATTCGCGTGGTTTATGAAGATATGAATTATCTCGGAATCTGGCACTGGCCGAAAATGAAAGTAAACTATGTCTGTATAGAACCGTGGAGTTCTTTGCCGTCCCGAAAGGGAATCACAGAAGATCTGGAGACACAGCCGAATCTGCTTCGGTTAGAAAGTGGATGCGAATACAGAAATACATGGAGTATTACCATAGAGAAATAAAAGAAGCAAAAGAGCAAAGGAAAAGCCGCCTGTACGCAGGCGGCTTGTTTCCTTAACTTTTTGAGGGGGGAGATAGAGAGTGGTTATTCATCTATCCAAAAACTATTATAAGCAGGAAATATGTTTAAACTGTGTACTAAATCTAAAAGAAAAATAAAACTTCTAAAGAAAACTTAAAGAAACTCTTTAATTTTTACAGGCTCTTGTAGTCCGGACCGAAACGTGCTAAAGTGTGCTTATCTGAATTTCAGTTCTTTGAAATTCATAACTTTCAATCGTCATTTCGACAATAATCCCATGAAGAATGCAAAGTGAAAGGGGAAATGCCTATGGGCTGAGAAACAATGCCGGTGTTTTATTATTTGAAACTATTTGACGGAAGGTTTTTGAAGTGAAAAGGAGTTCTTTATGAAAAACAGAATAATGAGAAAAATAGCGGCGGCAGGTATGGCAGTTTTCCTTGTTGGGATGTCGGCGGGAAGTGGATATATGTGGAAGGAGGCACCGGTTTATGCGGCGGAGGCGGTCTTTGAAACAGATGAAGGACAGAAGGACGGATATCAGATAGATGCAGGCGAACGCATAGAGGAAAACACAGGGGCGGAAAAGGCTGTTGTGAGAAAATCTGTGAAGACCGCAAGTGAAACCAGCGGAATGAATGCAATGGAAAATGTAATAGAGGGAATTGTGGGCGCGTCAGAGACTGTGGGTGTAGAATCCAAGGATATAGATGTGCTTACAGATGAAATACAAAATTCGGATGTGGATATCATTATGGATGAGACTGAACTTCCGAATGAGGCAGAACTTCTGGACGAAGCAGAACTCCCGGGTAATGCATTGCCGCGGACTGGAAGCGAAGATTCAGAGAAAATTTCGGACAATCTATCTTCTGAAAATGAAAATGCGGATTCATTTTCTGATAGCAGTGGTGATACAGATACAAATTTACAGGCAGATCTGATCCTGTCAGTTCAGGCTGAGGATGATACAATAAAAGCAGGAAGTGATCTGGTCTATACGATAACTGCAGAAAACACAGGAGAATGTGACCTTAAAGATATAAGAATCAGCTATAATTTTTCTGAGAATGGTCTGGCCGGAGAGTGGTCGGAAGGTGCAGAAGATGCGGTGGGAAATACTGCATATATAGAGAAACTTGAGATGAGTGCAACAAAGACTCTGTATCTGACGGTGCATCTGCCGGAAGACAGGATAACAGCTGTTTCATTAAAACTGACAGCAACAGCCGGCAAAATATCTGCTGAAAATGGGACTGAGGAAACAGAAGAAATCGTAAAAAATGCAGAGCTGGTGACGCAGATTCAGGCGTTGCAGGCTGCATTTGAAGTGACCAAAACTGCAGACCGTTCTATGGCAGTTCCAGGGGATGAGATCTGTTTTCTGATCTGTATCAGAAATACCGGAGAGCGCACATTGCATTCAATTGTTACGACGGAGCGTTTTCAGCTTGGAAATGTACCGGTGAGATTTCTGGAAAAAGATGGTGTCAGACTGAATAAATCCAAAACAAAGGCAAAGATTGAGCAGATCGCACCCGGGGAAGCTTTCGGTCTGGAGGCGGTCGTGACACTGCCGGAAGGTCTGGAAGACCAGAATCTGGTCAATGAAGTTTCAGTGACAACTCTGGAAACAGGAGAGCAGACAAAAATTGCACAATCTGAAATACAGGTAAAAGGAGCAGAAGAAGAAAAACAGGAAGAGGCAACCTCCGATATTGATGGAGAAACGGGAAGTGAGCAGGCGGAAAGCATGCCGGCATCCACACATCCAAAAACCGGAGATCCATATCAGCCTCTTCTGTGGCTTTTTATGCTCCCCGGTTCTATGCTGGCTGTCGGATGGCTCCGCAGCCGGATGTGAAATTATTAGATTGATCTGGTTTATCGGCAGAAATTAAAGGATGTCGATGTGCTCACCGGCAAGTGCCTTATTCATGCTGCGGACTGCACAGAATTTACCACACATACTGCAGGTATCACTGTGATCATCTTCCGGCAGACGGTCATCACGGATCGCTTTGGCGGTTTCCGGATCGAGCGCACATGCAAACTGAGCATCCCAGTCGAGGACACGGCGTGCATCAGCCATCTTATCATCGATGTCTCTGGCATGTGGGATCCCTTTTGCGATATCGGCAGCGTGTGCAGCGATTTTTGAAGCAATAATGCCCTGTTTTACGTCTTCTACATTAGGAAGAGCGAGATGTTCTGCAGGTGTGACATAGCAGAGGAATGCTGCACCATTCATTGCGGCAACGGCACCACCGATGGCAGCCGTGATGTGGTCATAACCAGGTGCGATATCGGTAACAAGAGGTCCGAGTACATAGAAAGGAGCACCCATGCAGATGGTCTGCTGAACTTTCATGTTTGCAGCAACCTGATCGAGCGGAACGTGTCCCGGACCTTCAACCATAACCTGAACATTGTGAGCCCATGCACGTTTGGTGAGTTCGCCCAGACGGACAAGCTCTTCGATCTGGCAGACATCTGTGGCATCAGCCAGACATCCCGGACGGCAGGCATCACCGAGTGAGATAGTAACATCATGTTCTTCACAGATATCAAGGATCTCATCGAAGTATTCATAAAACGGATTTTCTTCGCCGGTCATGCTCATCCATGCAAAGACAAGGCTTCCGCCACGGCTTACGATGTTCATTTTACGTTTGTGTTTTTTGATCTGCTCGATGGTTTTTCTGGTAATTCCACAGTGAAGTGTAACGAAATCTACACCGTCTTCTGCATGGAGACGGATGACATCAATGAAATCATGAGCGGTCAGTTCAGAGAGATCGCGCTGGTAGTGGATGACGCTGTCGTATACCGGAACGGTTCCGATCATGGCAGGACATTCGTGAGTAAGTTTCTGGCGGAACGGCTGTGTATTACCATGGCTGGAAAGATCCATGATTGCTTCGGCACCGAGGTCAACGGCTTTCATGACCTTCTGCATTTCGATATCATAGTCTTTGCAGTCTCTGGAAACACCGAGGTTTACGTTGATCTTTGTGCGGAGCATGCTGCCGACACCTTCCGGATTCAGACAGGTGTGGTGTTTGTTGGCACAGATCGCAACTTTACCTTCTGCGACCAGTTCCATCAATTTCTCAACCGGCATATGTTCTTTTTCTGCAACGGTTTTGATCTGCGGAGTTACGATCCCTTTGCGGGCTGCATCCATCTGTGTTGTGTAAGTTGTCATATAATATTTTCTCCTTTATGTAAATGATAAGTGTTTGCATTGAGAGATGCTAAATCCTGTAGTGGATTATTGTTATTTGATACGTCCGAGCGTGTGATCAAGCGGACCGGAACCATGACCGAGATTCATCTGCGATCTCAGGGCTTCGGTCAGATACTGTTTGGAACGGCGCACAGCTTCTTCGAGTGAAAAACCTCTGGCAAGATTTGAGGCAATTGCGCTTGAGAGCGTACAGCCGGTGCCGTGGGTGTTTGGATTATCAATGCGTTCACCGCGCATCCAGATACCATGTTCGTCTGTATAAAGAAGATCGTTGGCATCATTGATGCAGTGTCCGCCTTTCAGAAGCACGGAAACATGAAACTTTTCATAGAGCATATGCGCTGCTTTTTCCATAGATGCAGCATCAGTGATCTGTATTCCGGTGAGATTTTCTGCTTCCGGAACATTTGGTGTGATGACCTCTGCAAGTGGAAAAAGTTCTTTCTGGAGCGTTTCTTCCGCATCTTTGTTCATCAGGCGATGACCACTAGTAGACACCATGACGGGATCCAGAACGATGTGGCGTGCCTGATATTGACGCAGCCTGGAAGCCACGTGGTACATAATCTCAGAAGAAGAGAGCATGCCGATCTTTACTGCATCCGGAAAAATATCAGTAAAAATACAATCGAGCTGATTATCGAGAAATTCAGGAGATACTTCCTGAATGCCGTAAACCCCGGTTGTATTCTGCGCGGTCAGGGCGGTGATCGCACTCATTGCGTAAACACCGTTCATGATCATTGTTTTGATGTCGGCCTGGATACCTGCACCACCGCTGCAGTCACTGCCGGCAATTGTTAATACGGTTTTCATAATATTTTTGTCCTTATCATATTTGGATATGTTTAAACACTATATCGCTTTTAGCTGTGTCAGAAAACGTCTGACGGCAGCTGCTTTGTCTGTTGGTTTGAAAAGTCCGCTGACGACAGCTGCTCCGGCAATTCCGCTTCCGGCAAGGAGCGGAAGAGTGTCGCTGTTTACACCGCCGATCGCAACGACCGGAATCTTTACAGCCTTACAGATTGCTTTTAAAGTTTCAACAGGAAGCTGTGTTACATTCGTTTTGGTCGTACTTCCAAAGACGGCACCGCATCCGAGATAATCAGCACCGGCAGCTTCGGCAGCAAGTGCTTCCTCAACATTATGGGCACTTCCGCCAATGATGAAATCCTCTCCAAGAAGATTTCGTGCTTTCTGGATGCCCATATCGGAAAGACCAACGTGAACACCGGAAGCACCGGATTTCTTTGCAAGATCCGGGCGGTCATTGATGATCAGAGGAACCTGATAACGATCACATAAATTTTTCAGAAGAGATGCTTCTGTCAGGATTTCTTCATCGGACATATGCTTTTCACGAAGCTGTACACAGGTAACGCCTGCTTTCAGAAGCTCTTCTGTGACAGAGACCAGTGTTTCACCTGGTTTCAGCCAGCTCCGGTCAGTGACGGCATATAAATTTAATTGTCTGGCATTGATTTTCATAGATTTGTCTCCGTGTCAAAAATTTTTTCTTCCAGTACATCAAAAAGCTGTGTATGGAAAGTTCCGATACCACCATGGACGACATCTGTCCGCTGTCCGGCACAATAAGCGACCTCTCTCCAGAGAGTTCCGGCGGCACAGGCGGCATCAAACGGTGAATCTGCGGCGCACAGGAATAAAGTGCAAAGTGCGGAAAGCATGCATCCCCCGCCTGTAATGCGACAGATTCTGGAATCACCGCCAGTGAGAAGCTGCGTGTTTTCTCCATCAGAGACAACGTCCATAGCTCCGGTGATCAGAACAGTTGTCTGAAAGAGCTTCGCGGTTTGCTTTGCAGTAGAACAGACATCTGATTCGGTAAGATGCAGGGCACTTTCAACTCCACCATGGGAGCCGGGAGTAACACTGTCAGAAAAAAGAGCACAGAGAACGGCCGCTTCTTCCTGATTACAGCGGATCAGATCCGGGTGCACCTGAGCAAGAAGGTTTTTTATGGCTTTCTGGCGAAATGTGCTGGCTCCGATACCTACCGGATCCAGTACAACAGGATGCTTAAGTTCATTTGCTTTTTTTCCGGCAAGGATGCAGGCATTGATTTTGGCCTCATCAGGAACTCCGGTGTTTAAGAGGGTTCCCTGACAGAAGCCGGTGATCTCTGCAACCTCTTTTTTATTTTGTCCCATAACGGCACTTCCACCGGCTGCCAGAAGAAGATTAGCAACATCCTGCATGGTTACCGGGTTGGTAAGGCAGTGGATTTTTGGCGCTTTCCGACGGATGTTTTGAAAAATGATTTCTATATCAGTGACATACGGCATAGATTATCTCCTGACTGTATGAAGTATCTGGCTTTTTTCAAAAACGCGAAGCAGTACAAAAGCAAGGACACTTCCTGTGAAGGTTGAGATAAAAAACGGAAGCATATACACGGTAAATCCTGCCGGTGCGAGTCCCATGAGCAGTTTTGCGACAGGGTATGCGGCAAGTCCGCCGAGAATGCCGGTTCCGAGTGCTTCAGCAGCACAGGTAGGAGCAAGTTTACCGGTAAAGCGGAAGATCAGTCCACAGCACAGGGCACCGACCATGCTTCCCGGGAAAGCAAGCAGACTTCCGATGCCGAGCAGATTACGGATCAGACTTGCACAGAACGCGATTCCGACACCCCACCACGGACCGAGGATGACGGCGGAAAATACATTGACCATATGCTGGACGGGAGCGCATTTGCTTCCGGCAACCGGGACGCTGATCAGACTTCCGGCAACGGCAGCTGCGGTCAGAACTCCGGCAATGGCAAGTTTCTGGGTTGATGTTGTTTCATTTTGGTTCATGATTACCTCCTGTTTTCCTGAGGATAGATGGCAACAAAAAAGAAGATACCGCGCAGGTACCTTCTCAACTTGTCTGATAGCAAAAAGAAAATCCAAATGGAAAATCTTTCCGGGCATTCGGTATATCCCTACGTTGGCATTATCCAAATCAGGTTAAGGGTCGAAA
>ERZ506978.812-NODE-812-length-12415-cov-4.514239_pt1 | contig 12415 bp, 9 predicted proteins | sample MGYA00512888_ERZ506978 | MGnify/ENA metagenome assembly ERZ506978
CAGCGGACGGTGATGCCATTGGCGGCGAAAGCCTTCTCGGTAAAGTCGCGGACAGTGTGCTGCACGCCGGTAGCGATGACAAAGTCGTCAGGGGTTTCCTGCTGCAAAATCAGCCACATGCACTCGACATAATCCTTGGCATAGCCCCAGTCGCGCAGGCTGGACAGATTGCCGAGATAGAGCTTGTCCTGCTTGCCCTGCGCAATGCGGGCGGCAGCCAGCGTGATCTTGCGGGTGACGAAGGTCTCGCCGCGGCGCTCAGACTCGTGGTTGAAGAGGATACCGGAGCAGCAGAACATGTTGTAAGCCTCGCGGTATTCCTTGACGATCCAGAAGCCGTACTGCTTGGCGACAGCGTAGGGGCTGTAGGGATGGAACGGGGTGTTCTCGTTCTGGGGAACCTCCTCTACCTTGCCGTACAGCTCGGAGGTAGATGCCTGATAGATGCGGCAGGTGTCCTTCAGGCCGCAGAGGCGCACAGCCTCCAGCACGCGCAGCACGCCGGTGGCATCGACATCGGCCGTGAACTCCGGCACATCGAAGCTGACCTGCACATGGCTCTGGGCGGCCAGATTGTAGATCTCATCAGGGCGCACGGTGCTGACGACCGAGAGGATGCTCATCGAATCGCTCAGATCGCCGTAGTGCAGGTGGAAGTTGGGGTGACCCTCCAGATGGGCGATGCGCTCACGGTAATCAACGGAGGAGCGGCGGATAACGCCGTGGACATCGTAGCCCTTCTCAAGCAAAAACTCTGCCAGATAGCTGCCGTCCTGACCGGTAACACCGGTGATCAGTGCTTTTTTCATAATGCAGTTTCCCTTTCATCTGTATCTTGCGCGGTGATTTTGCGCGTAGTTCTCTGTATGTTTGTTATTCTACCGCATTATTTTTCTTTTTTGCAGGGCGAATCTTGCAAAAGACTAGCATTATATTGACTTTTTTGGTATACTGGGTTTGCAGTTCTGAGATGTAAAGATGTCGGGGCGGGCATTGCTCACCCACACAAAACAAGGAAGGTACAGTTATGGAAGCACCGTTATTTGACGGCAAGCTGGTACATTCCCAGCGCATTATTTATACCCCCTCCCCGTTTGCACGGTCGAATCTTGTGCATTTACAGGAGGTTGGCCGGCTGCAGGCGCGCAGCCCCCATGCCAGCACCCGCAAGGGGCTGGCCTCCTACCTGTTCTTCATGGTGGAGAGCGGCAGCGGCACCTTGGAATATGATGGCACCACTCGCGCCCTGCGCGCCGGGGACTGCGCATTTCTTGACTGCCGCAAGCCGTACCGCCATTATACGGGCGAGGACCTGTGGCAGTTGCGCTGGGTGCATTTTTACGGCCCGAACATGGGGGCCATCTACAAAAAATATGAGGAGCGCGGTGGTCAGTCAAGCTTCCGCGCAGAGAATGCAGCCGCCTATGCCGCGCTGCTGGAAACTCTGTACTCACTGGCCGATTCCGACAATTATGTGCGCGACATGCAGATATGCGAAAAGCTGCTGGCCCTGCTGACCCTGCTGATGCAGGAAAGCTGGCACCCCGAGGCCGTGCGCGCAGGGAGTGCAAAACGGCAGAATCTGCAGGAGATCAAGGACTATCTTGACGCCCACTATGGAGAAAAGATCACACTGGACGCTTTGGCGGAGCAGTTTTACATCAATAAATTCTACCTGACCCGCGTTTTTAAAGAGCAGTTCGGTCAGACGGTCACAGGTTACCTGATGCAGCTGCGCATCACACAGGCAAAGCGCCTTTTGCGATTCAGCGATAAAAACATTGAGGTTATCGCACAGGAATGCGGCATGAGCGATGCCAATTACTTTTCGCGCATCTTCAAAAAGGTGGAGGGCACAACACCGGGCCAGTACCGACGGCAATGGTAAGCAAAGCGCAGGAGCCATGCTTGGGCGGCATGGCTCCTGCGTTGTTTCATTGTGTTATTTTTTCAAGATGATCCATGCTGACCCAGCCGTGCCACCTGCCGTAGAGAGTCAGCATCCAGCAGCCATCCTCGCTGCGGCCCAGCTCCTGCAGGGCGGTGTATTCCGGCACAAGGCTGATTTTTTCGTAGCTTGTGTCCGGCCCTACACGCAGCCGCAGGCCTCCGGCTGCGGTGACCCGCCAAAAGGCGTCTGTTGCCTTTAGCTCCTTCGGACCAACCTGAAAGCGCATTTTGGCATCCTGCCAATGCTCCGGCACGCCGGGCAGCGTTCTGCTCTGCCAGTGTCCGTCCCGCTGCAGCCAGAGGATATGGCCATTCCAAGCGGCACCTGCATAATCGCAGGGGATGTACTCCTTCCCGGCGGCGTCCAGCACACCCCATTTCCCGTCACGGCAGATGGCAGCATACCCATTCAGCAGGGGCGAGGCATACTTTGGCGTGTAATCCTCATAAAAATCCAGGCCGCCATAGACTGCGTCATACACGGCTTGTGTTACCTGATTTCCCTTCCTGTCAAGGTAGGCCCATTTATCACCGATCTTGACTGGGGCCAGGGGTTGGTCATAAAAGCAGCCTGCGGACGCATAGGTAATGCCGTTCAGCCGGTCTCCTTCAGAATTGGCAAAAACAATTCCGCCGCCCTCGGCTGTCGTATAATAGTCCGGGTCACCGTTTCCGGATGTCCACACACTCCGCACACAGGGCAGATAATCCCCATACAAGGCATCGCCATCGTTCAGTTCGGCAGCACCGCCCATCATGCCGGCGCTTTTGCATACGCGGCCGGTGTTGATGTCATAGGTCCATGTATAGCTCTGCCCGTCATGCTCACCGGTGCAGAGTGTACCGGCATTTTCTGCGGCGAGCGCCGCCTCATAGCTGCTGCGCTCCGCATCATCCATCGGGGCCGAGGTGCTGAGAAAATGCCAGCGCAGACAGCCGTTGGCGCAGCGTTCGATCGGCCTGTCGGAGATACAGGGCAGCAGGACGGTGCCGTCACTTTTCATCAGGCCCCATTTTCCGTCCATGCACATCGTATAATAGCCGTCTGTGGCAAGCCCGTCCTGCGCCAGCTGCTGGCCGCTTCGGGTATCCTGCTGCTGCAGCTGGATGGCCGTATATTCACCGGCTGCGGTTTCATCTGTTTGGTCGGGCTGGCAGGTCGGGGCTGCTTCCGGTGTCTGGGCGGGCGTAGGCAGCGGCGCAGGTGTGCCAATCACATCAGCCGGCCGTGACGCGCAGCCTGCCAGCAGCAGTATTGCAAGGGCGCAAAGGATCCGTTTCATAGGTACCCCCTGTGTATAGCAGCCAAATCATTCCCGGGCGTTTTTCAGCTCCTCCTCGATGCGGTCAAACCGCTCTAAGAAGGAATGCTCCTCCCCCTCGGTCTTGTAGCCGGGCATTGTGTCCAGCGCAACGGCGTGGATGCTGCGGAAGATGCTGTTCTCGATATTCGGATTGTCGCGCATCAGGCGGCGCAGCAGGACCTTGATCTCCTGCCGCTTGGAGCCGCCGCCTCCATTGTCGCAGATGGTGCATGCCTCGGTAAAGCGGCAGGCGCACTGGATAAATTCAAGGTCATTGTACCGCCGCCATGCGATGATGTCCTCCTCGCGGATGCAGTAGAGCGGCCGGATCAGCGTCATACCCGGGAAATTTGTGCTGTGCAGCTTGGGCGGCATGGCCTGCAGCTGCGAGCCGTAGAACATGCTCATGACGGTTGTCTCGATAACATCATTGAAATGATGGCCGAGCGCGATTTTGTTGCAGCCAAGCTGCTGTGCTTTTTTGTAAAGATGACCGCGGCGCATCCGGGCACAAAGGTAGCAGGGAGATTTATCGCTGTTGTTTGCCACATCAAAGATGTTTGTTTCAAACACCGTGATGGGAATATGCAGCAGCGCGGCGTTGCTCTCGATCTTCTGGCGGTTGATTTCGTTATAGCCGGGGTCCATGACGAGATAGACCAGTTCAAACGGAACCTCACTGTGGCGCTGCAGCTCCTGCAAAAGCTTGGCCATGACCATAGAATCCTTACCGCCGGAAATACAGACGGCGATCTTATCCCCCGCCTGGATCAGCTCATACCGCTTAACGGCCACGATAAAGGGTGTCCACAGCTGCTTGCGAAATTTTTTGATGATGCTGCGCTCGATTTTTTGATATGCTTCTAATTGGCGTTCCAACGGTCAATTCTCCTTGTTTGTCAGGGTTTTGTAGCAGATATCGAAGGCCTGCAGGAAGCCTTCGATTTCTTCCTCGGTCGTCAGGTGGCTTAAGCTGATGCGCCAGCTGGACAGCGCATTGCGGCGGTCGCGGCTGACGGCAAACACGGCCTTGGACGGCATCCCGTCCGAGGAACAGGCAGATTTGACCGAAACACAGACCCCCTGCTCACTGAGAGCCTGCTGGAACCGCGTCCCCTTGATGCCGGTGACGCTGACATTGATGATGTGCGGCACTGCAGTCTCGGGGCTGTTGATGCGCACAAGGCTGTAGCGCCGCAGCGCTGCCACAAGGCGGTCATGCAGCAAGCGGACCTGCGCAGTGCGCGCCGCCTGTGCGTCCAACGCCAAGGTCAGCGCCGCATCCAGACTGACCGCCAGCCCGAGCGTTGGTGTGCCGCTGCGGTAGATCGTAGTACTGGCCCCGCCGGAGATCTGCGGTGTGATCACCAGCCCGCGCCGCTTATACAGCGCACCGATGCCGTTGAGGCCGTAAAATTTATGGGCAGTAAAGCTCATGGTGTCCACGCCGTCCAGCCAGAGGTCCGTTTTGCCTACGGCCTGTGTTGCGTCCACATGCAGGCGGCAGCCGGGGTACGCTTTGACGAGCTCTGCAATTTCCCGAATGGGCTGCACGGTACCCAACTCACTGTCCACGGCGCAGACTGCTACCAGAACCGTATCATCGCGCAGCAGCTCCCGCAGCTGGTCAAGGTCTACCCTGCCGTCACGGCCGATGCGCAGCAGGTCGATCTCGTATCCCTGCTGCTGCAGGACGGACAATGACGCCCCCACAGAGGAATGCTCCAGCTCGGTGGAGATGATGTGCTTACCGATATGCCGTGCGGCCTGTGCAATGCCCTTGACAGCAAGGTTGTTGGCCTCGCTTGCGCCGGAGGTGTAGATGATCTCGGCCGGCTGCACGCCGAGGCGCTGCGCAATAGAGCTCGTCACACGGTCCATCTCAGCCCGGGCCTGCTGCCCGGCGATATGGGTGGAGTTGGGGTTGGCAATGTAGCGTTGCTCCGCCGCAATAAAGGCGTCCAGAACGGCCGGGTCTGCCGGGGTGTTGGCGGTATAATCAAGGTAGATCATGGCGTGTGCCCTCTTTTACAGTAGTATACCGAAATAGTATACCGCAGTTTCCTACTTTGTCAATAGGAATTGACACCACGCAAAACCCCTGCACAAGGCAGGGGGCTATGTGTCAAAAAATCACATGCTTGGCCTATTTCATATGTAAGGGCGACCATTGGTCGCCCGCCAACTTAGCGCAGCAACGCATTTTCCGGGAAAAATTTTTACAGACAAACGGGCACGGGCGAGCAATGCTCGCCCCTACAAGAATTTTTTGACAGCCTGCCCCTGCCCCAAGGCCGGGGAAATCATCCGTTCGGCTCAGCAATCGTGACGGACTGCTTGTCAAAATAGGGCGTCAGGCCCCACATGTCCGGCCCGGGCGCCACATCGGTGTAGAACAGGAGCCAAGGGCGCTCCTCGCCGTTCAGCGGGCGGATCGTTACATCCCGCAGGGCGGCATCGGTCAGAACCGCCTCCCGCGCATCCAGTGCCGCGGCGTAGCGTGCGGCCTGCCCGTCTGCCAGCTCATAGGCGGCCTCCAAGCTGGTGGCAAAGTGGTTGTCCTGCCCCTCCTTGACGGTGTGGCTACCGATGCAGGCCATGCAGACCAGCAGAACGGCAGCTGCCTGCGGCAGACGCCGGGCATGGCGTTTACAAAACTGCTCTGCACCATGCAGGGAAAGGCCGCGCACACGCTCAAGCCAGCCGAGCAGAAGAAACTCTGTAGCAGCCAGCCCCAGCACAAAGGTCATCCAGACGACATTCAAAAGCCGCCCCGCGCCGATGCCGCCCATTGTGTAGGACGGCAGGAAGATCATGCCCCACATCAGCACAAAGGTGACTGCCACGCCAAAAAACGGATGGCGGAACACACGGTCCGGCAGAGCGGCACTGCGGGCAAGGTGAAGCAGCGGAAACGCCAGCAGCGCCAGCAGGCAAAGCAGCGGTACATCCAGCCAGCGGATCCACTCCATCGCGGCAAGGATAAAGCTTTTGATAACAGCCTCGGCGAAGCCTGCACCGGAAAAGCCTGCCGTGCGCACCCGCGTACCGGGGGCCAGCACATTGAACAGCAGCCCAAGGACTGCCACAGCAAAGGCGGGCAGCTGCCAGAAGTTACGCCGCCGTGCGCAGAGCACTGCCGCAAGCAGCAGCAAAAGAAGATTCAAAAGCCCGGCCACCTGATGGCCGCCGCCGATGACCAGACTGCACAAACAGCCTGCGGCTGCGTACAGCACCCTGCGCCGCAGCGTAAGCTGCGCAGCAAAGCAGAGCGCAAAGGCAAGGCCTGCGTTCAGCACCGCAAGCGAGAAATACGGCAGGTAGTTCATCGCGCCGTTGAACCAGTACAGCCCCTCGACCGGGGCGGGCATTCCCTCGATAAAAGCAAAGGTCAGCAGCAGCGCCAGCGCCCAGGGCAGCCGTTTTTGCGCCGCAGATAAGCGCAGCACTACACAGCGCGCCAGCCCGTACAGGCAGAAAAAGAGCGGCAGCAGCACACAGAGCAGTGTGATGCCGTAAACCCGGTTGCCGAAGATAGCAGGCTGAAACGCCAGCGTAAAGCCGGAGACATACAGCCCCTGCCAGTTCTGATAGTAGTAGACATTGGTGTCCCACGCGGCCTTGAGCAGCCGCGGCAGGTCGAAGCCGTACTGCTGTATGACCGCATGGGTGCGGGCCGCGTAGATATAATCATCCGCCGAGGGGCGGGCAAAGACGGCCAGTGCAAACACCGGCACCAACAGCAGGCCAATCAACAGCGCAAAACGGCGCAGCCAGCGCTTTTGCGCGGCTGCATCGTGCCAGAAATCCATATGCAAATCCTTACTTTTTGTCATCCAGCGTCATCTGCAGGAAATAGACCCACTGCTTCTCCCACCAATACCAGTCGTGGGACACATCCTCGCCCCAGATATCAACGATGGGATGGATGCCCTTGCTCTCGAGAATGGCCTGCAGCTCTCGGGTGGAGGCCAGCAGGTCCCCCTCCCAGGCACCCTGACCGCAGCACATGATGAACTTATCGGCCTTTTCAAACAGCTTCATGTAGGGGTGGGTCGTGGGGAAATTGCGCATGTAATCGCAGGGGGAATTGCGGTAGACAAGATCGTCCATATACCCGCCGAAGAACATGCCGGAGGAATACAGGCCGCTGAGTGCGATCGTGCCGTTGAAGATGTCCGGGCGGCGCAGGAAGAAGTTGACGGCGTGGCCACCGCCCATGCTGGCACCGCCGGTCAGGATCTTGCCGGTGTGGTCGTCGCCCTGCTCACGGTTGATCTCAAGCAGGCGGGGCACAAATTCCTCGCAGATATAATTGTACCAGCGCTCCTGCATCTCGATACGCGGGCGCTCGGGGCCGTTGTTGTCCCAACTCTCGGGGTCGATGCTGTCCACTGTGAAGATCTGCAGCCGGCCGTCATCCACCCAGCGGGCAGCGGCGTTGCACATGTTGCGGTCCTCCCAGTCAAAGAAGCGGCCGCTCTGGCACGGGAAAATCACGATGGGCCGTCCGGCGTGGCCGTAGACCTTGAACTCCATAAATCGGTTCAGAAAACGGCTGTACTCTTTGTAATAGCGGATCTGCATGGCAGTCCCCTCCTATTTGTAAAAGAATTTCTTATTCAGATCCAGCAGACCGACCATTGCATGCATCGGCCCGGAGGATGAGGTTTTGAATACCCAGTAATAAAGCAGTGCCAGTGCCTCCCGCATATAGCAGGGCAGCACACTGCGCAGCGGTGTTGCAGCGGCAAGCTCAGACACATTCGTAAAGCCCGCCATCGCGGCATACCGCCCAGCGCGGTAGCAGTGGAATTCATTGGAGACATAGACGATGGGGGTCGTCTGTGAAAAGCCCCGCGACTGCAGCAGCGCCAGCGAAAAGGCGAAGTTCTCCTCCGTGGAGGTGGAGCGGTTCTCAGACAAGACCCGCTCGGGCGGCAAGCCCTTCGCAATCAGATAGTCCCGCATGGCATCGCCCTCAGGGACCCACTCATCACGGCCCTGCCCGCCGCTGGTGACGACCAGCGTGTCGGGGTGGACAGCGGCGAACGCATAGGCCTTGTCAAGGCGGTATTGCAGCAGCTTGCTGGGCTTGTCCCTGTGCAGGCCGGCGCCCAGCACAATCACGACCTGCTCGTTCCCTGTAGGCGGGTGAAGATACCCGCTGACAGCAACAAAGGCAATAACAGCCAGATAAAGGCAGACCAAGACCGCCAGCACCCCAAAAACCACGCGCCCGATACCTGCAGAAAACCACGCATTGACGGGTCTGCGAAAGACAGCGTAGCCGGTAACGCAGCCGGTGAGCAGCCAGACCATAAGGTTGCCCATGTTGAAGTTGGAAAGGAACACCAGCGAGAGGGAGTAAACCACCAGCACCGCCGCCAGCAGGTAAAGAAGCAGTACGCCCACGTTACTTCGCAATTTCATCATAGACGCCGCAGCCCGCCGGGCAGTACGCAACGCCCAGCGCCTTGCAGACCGTGTCGGCGATGGTCGCAAAGCTGTAGCGTGTATGCAGGTTCACACCGGGGCGGATCTCGTCGCCATACACAAGGAACGGCACATGCTCACGGGTGTGGTCGGTGGTTTTGGTGTAGCTGGGGTCGCAGCCGTGGTCAGCGGTGACCATAAGCACATCGCCGGGGCGCATTTTGTCCATAAAGGTCGGCAGCCAGTCATTGAACTCCGCAGCGGCAGCGGCATAGCCGGCAATGTCACGGCGGTGGCCATACAGCATGTCAAAGTCAACGAGGTTGACGAAGGCAAGGCCCTCAAAATCGCGGTCGGCCAGCTCCAGCGTCACCTGAAGTCCCTCGGTGTTGCCGGAGGTGCGGATGGTTTCCCCAATGCCCTTGCCTGCAAAAATGTCGTGGATCTTACCCACACCGATGGTCTGCTTTCCGGCAGCGAGGATAGCGTCCAGCATTGTATCGCGCGGCGGCACCAGACTGTAGTCATGGCGGCGCGGCGTGCGGGTAAAGTTGGCGGCGCAGTCCCCCACAAACGGTCGGGCAATGACACGGCCGACGCCGTACTTCCCGGTGAGCAGCTTCCGTGCCTCGGCACAGATCTCATAGAGCTTTTCCACAGGGACAAGGGCTTCGTTCGCAGCGATCTGGAACACGCTGTCGGCGGAGGTGTAAACGATGAGCGCCCCGGTCCGGAGATGCTCCTCGCCGTAGTCGCGGATGACATCGGTGCCGGAATAGGGCTTGTTGCAGAGGACCTGATACCCGGTTTTGGCCGTGAATGCATCGAGTAATTCCTGCGGGAAGCCGTCCGGGAAGGTGGGCAGCGGCTCAGCGCTGAGCAGGCCCGCAATTTCCCAATGACCGATGGTCGTATCCTTGCCGGCACTTGCCTCGCGCAGGCGGGCAAAGCTGGCAACGGGCGCTGCCTCCGGCTTGCCGCAGGTCACACCGTCCAGATTGAAAAGGCCAAGCTTTGCCAGATTCTCTCCCTTGAAATTGGGATGACCGGCGATGGCGGCCAGCGTGTTTGTACCGGCATCGCCGAACTGCGGCGCATCCGGCTCTGCGCCAACGCCAAAGCTGTCCAGCACGATCAAAAATACGCGTTTTGCCATAATCTTTCTCCTGTGTAGGTTGGTATACAGTTATTATTATTGCTATTATACCGTAAAGCTGCCAAAAAGTAAACACGAAATGCAGAGCACACCACCTGTAAAAGAGCAATAAATGTATGGTAAAATTTTTGTCCGCAATTTTTTCCCTCTTGTTTCCCCGGGCTGACTTGTAGTATAATACCGCTAAGGTTTGCCAAAGTATATAAATATGTGGAATGTTTATGGAGGATATGTTTTATGCGCAAAACGAAAATTGTCTGCACGATGGGTCCGTCTACCGATAAGCCGGGGATCCTGCGTCAGTTGATGGAAAATGGCATGAATGTTGCCCGTTTCAATTTCTCCCACGGCGACTATGAGGAGCATAAGGGCCGCTTTGACAAGGTGCGCGCCCTTTCCAAGGAACTGGATCTGCCCATTGCCTGTATGCTGGACACCAAGGGCCCCGAGATCCGCCTCGGTGAGTTCAAGAACGGTGTGGAGAAGCTGACCACCGGACAGAAGTTCACCCTGACCTCCCGCAGCGTAGAGGGCACGAACGAGATCTGCTCCGTCACTTACAAGGAGCTGCCCCACGATGTCAAGCCCGGTGGCCGGATCATGCTGGACGATGGTCTGATCGAGCTGCGCATTGACGAGGTCGGCGACACAGACATTGTCTGCACGGTCTGCAATGACGGCATCATCAAGACCAAGAAGGGCGTCAACGTTCCCGGCGTGCATCTGTCCATGCCGTATATGAGCCAGCGCGACACGAGCGATATTCTGTTTGGTGTCGAGCAGGGCTTTGACCTGATCTCCGCCAGCTTTGCCCGCAACGCGCAGGACATTATGGATATCCGCCACATCCTGGACGAGCACAACTCCAAGATCCGCATCATCGCGAAGATCGAGAACCAGGAGGGCATCGACAACATCGATGAGATTTTGACCGTGGCCGACGGCATCATGGTTGCCCGCGGCGATATGGGCGTTGAGATCGACTTTGCCGAGATCCCGGCCATCCAGAAGCACCTGATCGACCGCGCCATGAGCGCCGGTAAGATTTGCATTACCGCCACCCAGATGCTGGATTCCATGATCGTCAACCCCCGCCCGACCCGTGCCGAGATCACCGATGTTGCCAACGCTATCTATGACGGCACCGGCGCTGTCATGCTCTCCGGCGAGACCGCCGCAGGCAAATATCCTGTCGAGGCGCTGAAGGCCATGGCCACCATCGCCGAGACCACCGAGGCAGACTCCAGCTTTGACAGTCTGGTCCATCACTCCCGCAGCGATTCCTCCCGCCTGAATGTCAGCGCTGCCGTTGGCCATGCCGCCTGCACAACCGCGACCGACATCGGTGCCTCCGCTATCATCACCGCCTCCAAGAGCGGTGAAACCGCCCGCCTGCTGAGCCGTTTCCGCCCCGACACCCAGATCATTGCCTGCGTGCTGGACGATACGACCCGCCGTCAGCTCAATGTCTATCGCGGTGTCACCCCGCTGCTGATGGATTACGCAACCTCCACCGATGAACTGATCAGCATGTCCGTCAAAAAGGCACAGGACGCCGGTCTTGTACAGAACGGTGATCTGGTCGTTGTGACCGCCGGTGTCCCTGTTGGTGTTTCCGGCACGACCAACATGATCAAGGTCCATATGGTCGGTGACTCCCTGCTGGCCGGTGTCGGCATCGGCAACCACAACGCCAAGGGTGAGGTCTGCGTGTGCCGCAACGCCACCGAGGCTGCCAAGAAGTTCAAACCCGGCCAGATTCTGGTCGTGCCCTTTACCACCAACGATTCCCTGCCCTTCATGCGTGAGGCAGCCGGCATCATCACCGAGGAGGCCGGTGCCAACAGCCATTCCGCTATTGTCGGTCTGACGCTTGGCAAGGCTGTCATCGTCGGTGCCACCAACGCCACCCGCACCCTGAAGGACGGTATGGTCATCTCGATGGACTGCTCGCGCGGTATTGTGCAGGCTATGGCGAAATGAGGCTGTGAAATGGAACGCATTGCAAGCTTTTGTGTTGACCATACCACTCTGCTGCCGGGTATGTACCTCTCCCGCCGTGACGGAGCCGAGGGCGAGATTCTGACCTGGGATATCCGGATGAAGCAGCCCAACAAGGGCAGCTACCTCTCCCCGGCTGCCGCCCACACGCTGGAGCATCTGTTTGCCACCTACGCGCGCAACAGCAAATACAGCAAGGGCGTTGTCTATGTCGGCCCGATGGGCTGCCTGACCGGGTTTTATCTGGTCACCACCGGTCTGACCCCTGCCGAGGCGCTGGAGCTGACCCGCAGCGCTTTCGCATGGATGGCTGAATTTGAGGGAGAGATCCCCGGAGCGTCCGCCGTGGAATGCGGCAATTACCTGATGATGGATCCCATCGCAGCCCGCGCCGAGGCTGCTGCCATGCTGCCGGTGCTGGAGGCTCTGGACGCTGAAAAGCTGCATTACTAATCAGCAATATATAAATAGAATGCCCGCTGCGGAAACGCAGCGGGCATTTTTAGCGGGCGGATATGGAATCCGCCCCTGCAACGCAAAAACCGCCACCCAAGATCGGAAGAGCACA
>ERZ506978.816-NODE-816-length-12390-cov-4.152979_pt1 | contig 12390 bp, 17 predicted proteins | sample MGYA00512888_ERZ506978 | MGnify/ENA metagenome assembly ERZ506978
GACGCTCTTCCGATCTGATTCAAATGCAACAAAGTCTGCAGAAGTATCTTTCAGCAGAGGAGTTCTGTATGCAGAAGGTGTTGAAAGCAACGGACATATTGTGAGATACACTGCAGTCAACGAAAACTACGTACAAGATTTTAAGTGTAAAGAACATACAGCGTATGTCAAAGAACAGTCAAAAAGCTCTGCAGACAGATACGTTGTAAAACCGCTCACAAGCAAAGACTTGGAAAGTACAAAATTGCTGGATGAAATGTCTGGTTTTGAGTTGCAGCAATGGGTAGAAACTACAGAAGAAGATGATGATCCATTTGCATGGGGAATATTTGAAGGTGATATTCTTGCAGGCTATTGCTCTATTGGCTATGCAGATGACACATGTTCGGAAATTGAAGAACATCCACTGCATGACAGTGATTCACTCATGCTGAGTGATGTTTACGTGCTTCCAAATTTCAGACATCAGGGACTGGCAGAAAAAATGGTCAAGGCAGCCATTCAAAAACGCTGGGAACTGGATGGAACAGAAAAACCAGTATTTCTCGTATGCATTGCAGACAGAGTAGCTGCACTGTACGAAAAAATCGGATTCACAAGAATTCAGAAAAGAATCTGGAACGGTGCAATGGTGCTTGTTCCAGAAAAAGGAGAGAAAAAATGAAAAAAAAGAATTTGAAAATATTCACAGATATCGTGGAACAGGAAGCAATTGATCAGATTGATCACCTTCTTGAACAGCCTGCTTTTCAGAACTGCAAGGTAAGGATTATGCCTGATGTGCATTCTGGAAAGGGCTGTGTTATTGGCTTTACGGCAGACCTTGGAGACAAGGTAATTCCAAACATTGTTGGTGTTGACATAGGATGTGGGATGCTCACGGTCAAGCTTGATGCAAAATCAATTGACTTTGACAAGTTCGACAGAACCATTCGAGAATTTATTCCAAGCGGTCGTGAAACTCATGAAACTCCAAAAGCAGAATTTCATGAAACATATCATCTGTTTTGCCTTTCTCATCTGAAGGATATCGAAAGAATTCAATGTTCAATTGGTACACTCGGCGGAGGTAATCATTTTATCGAAGTTGACAGAGGTCAAGACGGAAATCTGTATCTTGTCATTCACACAGGAAGCCGGAACCTTGGAAAACAGGTTGCAGAATACTATCAGAATCTTGCGTACAATCTCACTGCATACAATGAAGAGGAGTACGATGCAAAAAGAAAGGCTCTAATTGCTGAATACAAGAAACTTGGAAAAGTGAGAGAGCTTCCAGATGCACTCAAGAAACTGAAGGCAGATGCTGCTGAAAAGGCTGCGTCTGTAGACAGAGACCTGTGCTATCTTGAAGGAGAAGAACGTGAGCACTATCTGCACGACATGAAAATATGTCAGGATTACGCCAAGCTGAATCGAAAACTGATTGCAGATACTATTCTGGAAAAAATGGGTATTCCTGAAATATTCAGATTTGAGACTGTTCATAACTACATTGACCACAGATCAAATGTAGTCCGAAAGGGTGCCATCTCTGCACGCAGAGGAGAGCTTCTGCTTATCCCTGTATCCATGAAAGATGGTTGCATTCTCGGACAGGGAAAGGGCAATGAAGATTGGAACTGTTCTGCTCCACATGGTGCAGGCAGACTCATGAGCCGCTCAGAAGCAAAGAAAAAGCTGACTGTAGCTGAATTTGCAGAAGAAATGACTGGAATCTATACAACATGTGTTTCTGAAAAAACGCTGGACGAGGCACCTATGGCATACAAGCCACTGGAGTCTATCGTAGGCAACATTTCAGATACGGTTGAAGTGCTTGAAATCATCAAGCCGGTATACAATTTCAAGGCGGGCTGAAAATGAAAAATAAAAACAGAATATACAGTGCATTGGAAGTTGCAAGACATATCATTAATTATGCAAATTCCAATGATCAGCTTTTGTCTAATCTGAAGCTACAGAAACTTTTGTATTTTGTACAGGCGGAATTTCTGACTTCTCAAGGAAGAACCTGTTTTACAGATGATATTGAGGCATGGAATTTTGGCCCAGTTGTTCCAGCAGTATTTCGAGAATTTAAAATTTTCGGATCTTTCCATATTCCACCAGTGAAGCATTATTATGTAGAAGATGAAAGTCAGACGTTCAATTTCAGGAGAGTCGTGTTTTATGATATTGAAATAACAGACGAAGATAAGACTGTCATTGATGAAGTTGTTGACTATTTTGCAGACTGTTCATCGGTGGAACTCACTGATTTAACGCAGAAACAGCTGCCGTGGCAAAATGCATACATCAAACACTTAAAAATTGTGATCAGTCCACAATCAATCAAAGAATACTTCACAAAAAACGCACAATAAAGGTACAAAAAGTGATAGAATGAGTGAGTAAAAGAGAATTCGTTCGTGTCCGCTGGGTTTTCAGCGCTGGAATGCGAAAACAGAATTCTCTTTTTTGTTTGTTTTGAAAAAAAGAGGAGGAAAAAAATGAACAAAGAAGAGCTGAAAAAAGAAGCTTTGAAAAGGATGAAATATCTTGGCTTGTCCGAAAGATGTATTGAAGCTTTCAAAAAAGACCGGGTATGGATGTCAGAACTCTACGGCAGTCTGTACGAGACTGATTCAAATCTTCAGAATGCAATCAGACAGTATGAAGAAAAAACTGGAGATATTGTGTACCACGTCATCAGAGGTGTATACACAGTAGGTTTTCCAACAGGAGAATGCGAAGACATGGTGATGGATTCCTTTCTGTATGTATCACATTACAATGAAGACTGGCCACTTGAACACAAAGATATGCTTTCTGGAATTGTGTATGCATACGTGCATAACCACACATATCCAGAATTATCAGAATGCGGTTCAATCTGTGTGGCTCCGCAGAACGGCGGACTTGTGAGAACCAGCAACTATTTTGACTACAAAGAGTTTCATAAGAAGAACGGTGATCAGCAATGCCTATGACAAAAATTGACAGAAGAAGAAATCTTATCGAACTTGTGCTTCTTATGCAGATGCTCAAGTTTGATGATGTTTCAGAAAGTCAAAAGCTTGGAATTCTTGTCACTTTCAACAAAATTTTGGACGAACTTGGTATCAGCTCGAAATCAGAAAGAACAGCACTGTGTGGTTTCCTTTCTGATACAGCAGGACACCTTGTCGGAAATTGTGAAATTGACAGTCTTGATCAGCTCGTCTGTCTTCTTGACGGCTGGTTTGCAGAAAGGCAACACGTATGAGCGGATACAAAGGATACTCTATGAGTAACAATGCTGTCGCTGCGTATGAGGATGGGAAAAAACCACTGTCAAAGTGGTCCAAATCAAAAATACTTGATTCTCTCTGTGTCAGCGAAGAAGAAAAGAAGAAACTGAAAAAATACTGCTTGGATACACTCCGGCAGTATTTTCTTCGATACTCCGAGTGGCATCATACAAGCAGCCACTACAACTGCACAGATTTCTACGAAGTCGTAATACCTGACCGTATTGACTATGAAACACTTGATGCGTCAGAAGCTTTTTATAGAGAATGTATTCAGGTGCAGAAGATCAAAAAAGCTGAAGAAAGCCTTCTGCAAATGGGTGAACTGGGAAGGAACTCGCAGCCATCCAAAAGCAGTTCACAAAAAAGGGTACTGCATTATTTCGGGAAACTTTGCATACACAGAATACAAGGAAAAGAAAAGAACAGACGGAAAGTATTTTCGAATTGTAGAAGTCTTTCCGAAAGCACCAAGAGGCACTGCGAAAATCTTCGATGAGATTAAACGCTTCAACAAACTCAAAGACTGCTGAATTGCAGTCTTTTCTTTTTGATACAAACATCAAAGAAGGGGAAAAATATGGAAAATATTCTTGCTGTGGCAGCTGCTATTGTGCAATATGCCGCTGACAATAATCAGCCAGTCAACTGTTTCAAACTGCAGAAATTGCTTGTCAGACTGCAACAGCGGGCCGTTGAAGAAACAGGTCATAAATGCTTTACAGACGAGCCGGAACAGTGGTTGTCTGGTCCAGTATTCAGAGCTGTATGGAATGAATACAGAAAATGGGGACGAGATCCAATTCTTCGTGCATCTGATGTATACGAGCTTCGACTTGAAAATATGAAATGCGTTCGAATCTCATGCATGGTATCGGCTGAATGCAGAAAACGGGTGGAGCAGGCAGTTCACTCATATGAGCGAAAAGACATTATGTACATATTGTGGTACAATGAATAGGCAAAGAGAATTTGTTCGAGTTCAGTACATTTGTGCTGTCATGCATGGAACGGATTCTCTTTTTTTGTTTTTACAAGAAGAAGGAGGAAAAGAAAATGTATCTTGTAATTTGCTACGATGTCAAGAATCAAACCGTTGATACTATTGACAAGTTTGACACTTTTGAAAAAGCAAAAAAATACATTGAGACAGATGTCTGCAATGTATATCAGCAGGAGAAGTTCTGCTATTCGCTTTCTGAGAAAGATTTTGAGATGGAGATTCGAAAAGATTCTGCAATTCTCAAAGAAATTCCAGAAGAAAAAGTCTGGACTTGGGAAATCAGAGAAATCTGAAAAGGAGGAAAAATATGACAAGACTATATATCGCAAATGGCAATCAAGATTTGTTCCAAGAAATCAACAATGCTCTTGATGATACATCTCTTGATTACGATATCGACAACGGAGGTCGCTATCTTGTTGACGAGAATGATGCCGGCAAAATTATTGACATCATGGAGTCTTTGGGAACCGATGTAGAAATTATTTAGGAGAAAAAAATGGAAGAACCAGCAGATTGGATTATCACGGAAATCGACGAAGCAGATCATGTCTGTCACATGATTGTCCGTGGTACATCAAAAGATTTGGAAAAACGGCTGATACAAATGATGGTCAGCCGTTCAAAAGGACTGAGATTCAAGGAGCCTGTAAAAGTCTATTCACATGACGAAAATGGCTATCCCTGGTATCTAAAAGGATTCTGCGGAGTAAAGAATCTCATTATCACTGCAACAAAGATGGAAAAAATAAAAAGGGAGGAATTTTTGTGATGAAAATTCAAGACATTAGAATTGGACAAACTTTCTATGACAATAACGGTGTAAAACACACTGTTACCGATATACACAGTACAACACATGTTCAAGATGGCAAGACCGTTTACACGGGAACCATTGGAACAGACGACGGCAGAGAATACCTGCCCGAAAACATCCTACCAGTAGATGGTCAGCCATATGTGGAAACAGATGACTATGGAAATACGTCCATCTGTCTAAAGACAAAGGCAGGCATCTTTGTCGGCAGTCCAGATAACGGGGCACATCTTGGCATGTATCTCTCCGTAAAATTTGACAATGAATCGGAATTCAGAGATCTTGCCGCTATTAGAGATACGCCTGTAGGCGGTTTTGATGGCAAAGATATCGAACTACTCATCTTCGATGATGTGTTCGAAGAAGACCCGACAACGTCCGAAATTATTTTTCACGACGACATCAAAGCATCTTTTTAGGAAGACGAACGAATAATTAGAGGGCTGTCGTAGAGACAGCCCTCTTCTAAAAATCGGGACAACACTGTTCTGGTGGACTCTTCGTTCCTATTGAAAGAGATGAAAGATATGGCGGAGAGATTCATCAAGTTAAAAGAAAGGAGGCAGGATTTTCCTGCAAAAAAACTATGTCATATGGTTGGACAACATTCACAGAAACTGTGCTCTTCATTACTGAAGAGGAAAAAGAAGATTTCTTGAGAAGATATCTTCAAAAAACAAAATTTGGAAATCACGATATGTCGGATGATAAATTTCAAAAAGATACACTCTTGAAGATGAATTATGGTGCATTCAAACAGCTTCATACGAATGCGATATTCGGTGTCAACAAATTTGAAGCAGAAAACAAAGATGGTGGAATCCTGTGTGCTTTTGATGGTACATATATGGATGAAAACGATTTGGATGAAGGCTTCTACATTGTAACTGATCATCCAACAACACCAATTGCACTTTTGCGGGATCATACATATTCGTCAATTGATGACATCATTGCAGAATTCAAATCATATGCTGGTGATTGTCTACCAGAAGATTTTGACTGGATGCATCATGTTGGCACATTGTATTACTCCATCTCGGAATAAAAAAAGAGGAAATATGGAAAACAATAAATCAACTCTTATAGGTACAATGCGTATCTACACAAAAAAAGCGGCAGATGCCGCAGAACTTTTCTTTGCTTTTGAAAATGATTTTCAGAAATTAGGAGAAAAGAATGAATACAAGATTAAGTTTGAACCACGACTTGATCTGTACAGAAAAGAAGCTGAAAGCTGTATTTCAGCTCAGTTCACAGCAGAAGAAGCTGTAAGTTTTGAGGCTTTTCTTGAAAGTTTCTTTTCATGCAAAATGTCTATGATCATGAAGAACTGGAGTGTCCTTTTTGATTATGTCGGTGAAGAGCATGACAGTAAGATTCTGTATCATCAGATACTTGGTTACACGCATCAAAGCGGTGAACGTCTTGACGAATGGCACCTGAAAGAGTACGAATACTTTCAGGCAAATTACAATATGTACACTCTCAAGAAGTACATGGGCTACAGCAACGAAAAGATTGCAGAAATCTTTGAAAAGGATGACCTCGAAAAATGTCTCGAAGAAGCAGCTGAAAGCTACAGAGCACTGGAACATCCAGAGAAGACAATGCAAGATGCAATGAAGGAAACAGCAGAACTGTTTCCTTTTATTTGAAAAAAGAGGAGGAAAAATTTATGGCAAACATGTCAACAGCAGCAGGATTCGTTACGCTCGTAACGGATACAAAAGAACACGCAGTTCAAATTTTTGAAGCACTTAACAAGCATTTGAATCATGGAGATTACTATACAGAATTCTACGACAATGCACTGAAAGTCACACATGAGTCAGATACATCCTTCACAGTTGAATGTGACTTCGACGGCAGCGGAAGATGGTCTTATGAAACAAATGTTGAAAACATGGGCGACTGGTGCGAACAAGATCCATTCCTTACAGAAGTGTTTTGGAAGTTAAAGTTTGACTTCAATGATGAGGATGTAGATTTTCTGTATCATGCAGTCAAAGAACTTACACATGAAGCGGGCCAGAATCTGGAAAAAATCACATGTAAAGATATTGATTACACAGATTATAATCGCAATGTCTTTTCTTTGTACAAGATCATGGGGTATGACAAAGAGTACCTCAGTGAAACTTTTCAGCTTGGCAAATCTTTTGTTTCCGAATTCGATGATGCTGAAGAATACGAAGATCATCGTGAGGAATGCCTTGAAGAGGCAGTGTCCAGCTATATCACATTAACTGATCCTTCTGCAACACAGGAAGAAGCTGAGGAATATATCCTCAAGTTTTTTCCATTCTTCGAACCTTTTTCAGCATCGGAGGAAAAGTGATGGCAAGAAAGTCATATGCTTTTGGAACAGCAACTCTGCATACGAAGGACATCATAGTTGTAGACAGGATTTTCGAGATACTCAATCGTCATTTGAAAGACATAGAGTATTCAACTTTCTTCTACGATTATGAGAATTCTGTGACAGAAAAAGAGTCGAAGGAATGGTATTCCACAAATGCTCTTTTCATTGGCAGAGGTGACTGGAACTTTTCGTGCAATATTCGAAAGATTGGAGACTTGTGCAATCATGATCCGTTTCTCACTGCTCTCGAATGGAAAATTGATTTTAAATTTTCAGACGAGGAAGGAGAACGTGATTTTCTGTACGTTGCATCAACAACACTTGCTCACGAATCCGGTGAAGAGCTTGAAGATATGAGACCTTCATGTACAAGCTATACCAGATATGCACGCACGCCGTACACGTTGTACAATTTACTGAACTACAGTCTTGATGAAATTGAAGCGATGTTCGGCATGGATGAAAAAAGCTGTGCAAAGCTCACAGAAAAGGAACTTCGATTGAAAAAAGAAGAACTCCTGAACGCTTCCATACGCAGCTGCTTTGAAACCAAAGATGAGCCAATGACAAGATATCAGGCTGAACAGATTGTTCTCTGGGATCTTCCATTCCTTGACTTGGAAAAATGAGTCTGTTTCTTCGGAAACAGGCTTTTTTTTTGCAAGAAACGTATCTTAACTGCACTTTTTGTCTTGAATGGGTACACTTTGAATGCTATAATTGAAGTACGAAAGGCAAATGGTAAAGGACGGATTCTCCCATCAGACAGAAATATCAGATTTGTTCTGGTGGGAGATTGTTTTTTTTGAAAAGGAGAATACAAAAAATGGCAGAAAACACAAACACAAGTCAAATGGATCTTGCAATCTCAAGTATTGTAAGTGGAAATGCATTTCTACATGCAGAATCAGCAGGAAAGGCAAAAAGAATTTTTGATACTCTGAATAAGTATCTATCAGAACACTTTTTCGGAATGACACTGGTAACTGAGAATTTCCATATTCTTGAAGAAAATGACGAAAACGTATATACATGCAATTTCACAGGTATTGGAGAATGGATGTTTCAGAATACAATTGGAAAGATGATGGAAAACTGTAAAAATGATCCATTTCTTACAAGTGAAGCATGGCTTCTTGAACTCAACTACGTTGACATGGCTGAATGCGGTGCAGTAATGTTTATTGACCGAATTGCAATTTCACATGAAAAAGGTGATGCACTTGTAACAAGCATGATCAGTGAAATCAGTCATACAGAAATTGAGCTTTCTCCAGAAGATCACGTCAATGATATTGGAGAAGTCGTTTTCCAGACACTCGGTGAGCACAAGATATATGAAATGCTGTTTGGAAAAGATGCTGAAACAGATTGTGACGACTGCTGTGGAGAGTGTGGCCTATGTAAAGGTTGCTGCGGTGATTTGGAAGATCTCGACGATGATTACGATGAAGATGATTTCGAAGATGATGAGGACGATTATGATCCGGAAACGCTTCACGAAATCATTCACATGCTGAAAAATTGAGTAGAATGGTCGAAACCCCCTATTTTACTTAGTCTTCACTCCCCGTTCGGGGAGGTAACTCCTATTATTGTAATTATACTAAAATTTTCAGTTCCTTCACTCCCCGTTCGGGGAGGTAACTCTGGTGATTTCATGATTGATGCATACCTTCTTTCATTGACTCTCACTTTGGGAGGTAGCTCTGGACTTGATGGTTCGCACGATAAATGTACTTGATTGACCCATACGGGGAGGTAACTCCAACAAGCAACTTAATTTGACTCCTCATCAGGGGAGGTAACTCTGGGTATAATCTCATGATCAGAACATGTACTGATGCATCAGGTACATCGAACTACTGCTGCTTCTTCTATTAAAAAGTGGACATTGGCTGCTTCTTCTATTAAAAAAGTGGACATTGGAAGTGTACTTGGACACAGTTACACAAAATGTACCACTTGCACTGAAAAAAGTAGTATAATTACAAAGTAAAGAGAATTTGTTCGGAATCGCATGTGTAATGCATGTGTCACCTTTCTTCCGAATGAATTCTCTTTTTTTTATTTGAAAAGGGAGGCAAAAAAAATGAGCGTAGGCATGATTCTTTTCATTGCGGTAGCATTCTTTGCTATTATCGGCCGCTAAAAAAATGTTCTGTGAGAGGGCAGAACATTCAAGCAAGAAAATTTCATTTCATGAGGAGGAAAAAAAGAATTTGATAACTGGAACGGACATACGAGAGTCAATGACAACAATCTCAAAATGATCTGTGAAGGTTCGACATCTGATGTAGCACTCAGAAAAGAACTGAGAGAACTGGAAGTAAGATCATTTGGATTTTACAACGGAGTTTTCTGCGTAAGGCTCGCAACAGAGTAGCCTGCGACAATTTTCCTGTTGCCAATGTGGGGGCAACGAATGTGGCATTGCCACTGCTCTCCTTGGAAGAGAGCTTTTTTTGTTCATACAGGAGGAAAGAAGAAATGAACGTACAATTGAATATTTTTGATGCTGCAATCGAAGCAGAAAAGGAAATGGCAAATATCATGGCTGTTCAATCAGCTCAGAAGGCTGCTACAAAAAAAGAAAAAAGGATAGCCAAAAGAATTGACATGATCGACAAGCAAAAGAAACTTGATGATTTTGGAGAAAAAATTGGTGGAGCACGGAAGGATCTCTGGAAGGACAGAGGACTTATTCTTGCAGATCTTGAATTTATGAATGATCAGGAAAAAAGCAAGTATGTTGTAAAAAACAACTGCTGGCCAAAGCCTGACTATCAGAAACTTGTTGATGAAGGGCGTAACAAGAAGGCAGTATTCATGATCAAAACAGTAAGAGATGCTCTTCCTGTCAGACCAACAGATGATGCAGTCATCACGCTCGGTGTCAAAAAAGCTCAGGAAACATATGTAGCCGGTGTTGAAATGGTCAAAAAAATGGCAGAAGCAATGACAGACTGTAATGATACAGAGAAAATCCACAAGAGACTTTTTGAGGATGAATACGTAAAGTATCATGAAGTATACAGATCCTATGTATCTGTTCAGCCAAAGGGCCGCTCTTTCATTGACCAGAAGTTTCTCAGAGCAATTGGAAATAGTGCAAGACGAGATGCTGAATATGATATGAAGAGAAAACATTTTCTTGAAAACAGCACTCTTAGAGCTACTTCCAATATAAAAAAGAGATACAAGCTCACTCCACTGGAAACAGTCCGCTCTGAAGGATATGACTACAGACATGGAGTACAGGCTACACCTGAAATGCTTCTTGATCTTGGCTTCAGAGGCGGTGAATTTGGAAACTGGACAAACCAGAAGGAAAGACAGCTGAACCTTGATCACTGCTATGACTCAATCAACAATATGGCACTGGCTCTGGAAATTACGCCTGAACAGCTTCTCTGTCCAAAGGGTGCTGAAACAGAACCTCTTGCAATTGCTTTTGGAAGCAGAGGCGTTGCATATTCTGCTGCTCACTATGAATCAATGCGACATGTAATCAATCTCACAAAGATGCATGGAGCAGGAAGCCTTGCCCATGAACTTGGTCATTACATTGATAACTACATTTCAATCATGACTGGTGGAAGTGAGTGGTCGGCTGTTGAAGCACAGAGCTATAAGAAAATCGACATTAGAAAGGAAATTGAAGCAGTTGTAAATGCAATGCGAACAAGATACCTTTCTCATGAAGAGACAATGGAACGTCTTCAGACACAAGTTCTTGAATATGACAGAAAGCAGAGAGAAGTTGTACAGCGTGCTGAAAAACGTCTTTCTGAAGGGCTCAGTGCTGAAGAGTGGGAACTTGCAAAGGAAAAGTACTTTGAAGCATGTCGTGAAAATTCTGACTGGAAGATGAACAGCTGGAGATCAAATACTCCATCAGCAGAGCTTCAGGAACTGATCAGTTTTGATCCAAAGGGTGCCGGTCGCAATTTGATGATGAACACTCAATTTCTGACATATCTCAGAAACAGTTATGTTTTGAGTGTCAGAGAATTGAACAAGGCAGCAGCAGATCATTCCTACAGACTTACAGGAAAGACAAAGTTTCTTGAAACTGCAGAAGAGCTTGATTCAACTTGGTGCAAGTTCGGTCACGGCTACTGGGCATCTCCTTGTGAAATGTTTGCAAGAGCTTTCGCATGTTACATCAAGGACAAGCTTGAGGAAAAAGGCATTGTTGATGACTATCTCACTGGTCACTCAGAACTCCTCGGACATACTGAAGGTGAAGAGAGAAAAAACATCAATGCAGCCATTGATGCTCTTCTTGAAAAAATGAAGAGTCTTGGTCTTTTCTGATACAACTAAAACCTGTTTTCTGCAAAAATGTAGTTGGACAGATTTTGGCTGCAAAAAAGCAGATTATGCTATAATATTCTTGTAAGAAAAATTCGTTCGGAGGTCATTGGCTGATGAACGTTTTTTTTCTGCAGTGAGAAAAGAATCTGTTCAGACAGCTGATGTCATGACAGGTTCTTTTTTTTATTTGAGAGGACTTGCCAAATCTGGTGAGTCCTTTTTTTTGATGCAAAAGGAGGACAATATATGTTTGCATTTCTAGAAAAATTGCATGCTTCTGACAAGCAAGCACGTTACGACAAGCAGGCTCTTGCTATTCTGTCACAGAAGAAGCTCATGGCAAAGCTTCTCAAGGAAGTGGTGCCAGAAGTCAAAAACTATTCAGTGGAAGAAATCGAAACTTTCATTGAAGGTACACCGAAAGTTTCAAAGATTGGTGTACATCCAAACACAAAGCTATTGCCAAGAATTATTGGTAAAGCTACGGAAAGCAAGCTTCTTGGAGAAGGTGTCATAAAGTTTGATCTCTGGTTCAATCTTGACATTCCAAACGAAGCAAAGCCTATCCGCATCATCATCAATGTAGAAGCTCAGGGAAAGGAAAACCCAGGAT
>ERZ506978.826-NODE-826-length-12295-cov-4.759477_pt1 | contig 12295 bp, 11 predicted proteins | sample MGYA00512888_ERZ506978 | MGnify/ENA metagenome assembly ERZ506978
CAGACGTGTGCTCTTCCGATCTGCGCCTTGAGCCGGCAGTAGATTTCGGCAAAGGCGTCCAGATGTTCCGGGCTGGGGGCTTCCTGGTCCGGTCTGGCCCGGTAAAAGGCCTTGATGCCGTGGCGGACCTGGCTGAGCGTGTCGCTGAACTGATAGTCGAAGGGGCGCTTTTGCCCGGTAACGTCGGCCGTGTAGTACCAGGAGCCGTCCGGACCGAAACCGTCGTCGGTCTGCTGGGCCATGATGCCGTAACGCCCGGCCCTGAACCCGTGCCCGAAAGCACCCAGCAGGGGGGCGGCCAGCTCTGTGAGGGAAATTTTGCCGTCCAGCAGCCAGCTCCAGGGTTTTTTGAGGCTCTCGAAACCGTAATTGTAGGAGCCCCTGGTGGGCGGCACGTCCTCAAAGGGGCGGGCCTCCCACTGGGGCATGAACCACCAGAAATCCAGGCCCAGAATCACGGCCTGGGGCTTGTGGATGCGCAGCATGGCGTCCAGGGTGGAGCGCAGCACCGCCAGATTGCCCGCCACGCCGCCCATGTTCAGAAAGGGCTTGCGGAAATAGGCCGCGCGGAACTGCATGACCCGCGAGGATCCCACGGCCGTGATGTCCGGTTTGACGGCCGCGTAGAGCCGTAATTTGTAATCCACGAAATCCTGGGACACTCCGGAGCCGAACAGGGCGAACCCGTCCTGGGCCTGTTCCGCCACGGCGCGCTCCACGGCCACGTCGCCGCTTTCATACAGCCACCACCACGTATAGGGCACAATCAGAACGACGCCCAGCAGGGCCAGGATCAGCAGGGTTTTGAAATACCGGCGCAGATAGGCCGCATCGCTCAGGACGCGGGAGGGGGCGGGCGTCCGGGGCTCGTGCCGGGGCGTGCCGGCCTCCGGCTTGGCTCTGAATATTCGGAAAAGTCGCATGTGTGGCTCCGGCGCTAAAACTGGAAATATAGAAAAGTGGACTGGCGCGAAACCAGAATCAGCGCGGCGAAGGCCAGCAGGGCCAGGCCCGAGGCCCAGAGCCCGGATGGCCGCCAGGACAGCCGGGGCCGGGAGCCGTCGCGGCGGCCCTGAAGGATTTCGCGGCTGTTGGGAAAGGCCCAGACCAGCACGGCGCAGAGCGTCAGCAGAGCGAAGGGCTGCCAGCCCTGGAAATAGTGGTTGGGCAGCCACCCGGCCAGCAGGGCGGATGCGCCGCTCAGACCCTGTGCCGTCGCGCCGTCAGGCGCGTTGAACGGGCCCGTGAACATGGCCGTGTAGACACGCAGCGCGCCGTCCAGGCTCAGGGCCCGGAAGACCACCCAGCAGGCATTGATGCACAGAAAGGTAAAGGCGATGGAGAGCAGCCGCAGCACCTGGCTTGAGATGGCCGCGGCGCAGGCCCAGACCGAGGCCGCCGCCGATACCGCCGACCCCGGCAAGGATACCGCCGCTGCGGGCGGCAAGGACACCGCTGCCCCCACCGAGACGGCAGACGCAGCCCGGCAGGCCGGTGCAGATGCCTATGTCTACGCGGCGGCCAAGATCGCCGCGCTGGACGCCGATGACCAGAGCATCCTCTACACGCCGCTTTTCACCTATGCGGAAAACCCGGACGCGAGCCGGACGATCAGCTTCGGCAACTATCTGGCGGCGCTCTACGCCGAGGCTGTGGCCAACGATACAGCCAGCGGTCTGCCGGAGGGGGCTGCGGTCGAGGCTCTCGCAGGCGGTGTGACCGAGCCGGAGTACGGCGAGATCACCCGCGGCGATCTGATGGCAGCGCTGCCCGCCACGGCGCGCATCCAGCTTGTCAGCATCCCCGCCGATACCGCCAAGACACTGGCGGACAGCGGCAGCGTGAGCCGCGTCTACCAGAGCAGCCTGACCGAGTACACGCCGGCAGGGGACACCGCCTACATCGTCACCGACACGGCCACGCTGGCAGCGTTGAACGCGGACTACACCGTCCTGCGGGATTACGGCGATGTGTTCTGGGCGGTGCGGATGAACATCAACGATTTGACAAACAATTTTGCCGAGAACTTTACCCTGCCCGAGGCCCCGCAGTACGGCGTGGGGCGCAAAAGTTAAATGTAGGGCGGCCTGTCCTCAGGCCGCCGTACCTCGCCTTTGGCACGACTTGGCACTTTAGCTGTAGGGGGCGGCGTCCTCGACGCCCCGCGGTCTTGCCTGCAGGTTCTTGGCTGACACCACCGGCCAAAGCCCCTCCGGCCTTTGCTTCGCTCGGCCACCTCCCCGCTATGCGAGGAGGCTTTCACGCGGGCGAAGCCCGTGTAAAAGGCTCCCCATTCTGGGGAGCTGGCCGAGCTTGCGAGGCCTGAGGGGCTTTGCGCACCGCACGATCACTACCCATTCTCCCTGCAAGCATCTCTCTTCTTTCTACTCTCTTCCACTGAAAAGGGGGACCCACATGAAACTCACATTCTTAGGTGCTGACCGTGAGGTCACCGGCAGCTGCACCCAGCTGGAGGCAGCGGGCCACCGCATCCTGATCGACTGCGGCATGGAGCAGGGCCGCGATGTCTACGAAAATACCGACCTGCCGTATGCCCCCGGCACCTATGAGGCCCTGCTGCTCACCCATGCCCATATCGACCACTCGGGGCGCATCCCGTACCTGTACAAAAATGGCTACCGCGGCCCGGTCTATACCACCGAGGCCACCCGCGACCTCTGCGGCATCATGCTCGAGGACTCCGCCCACATCCAGGAGCAGGAGGCCGAGTGGAAAAACCGTAAGGCCATGCGCAGCGGCGCCGAGATGATCGAGCCGGACTACACGGTGGAGGACGCCCAAAACGTCATGAAGCAGTTTGTGTCCTGCCCCTATGAGGCATGGCAGACCCTGTTTGACGGACCTGCCGGCCGTATGGAGATGCGGTTTACCGATGTGGGCCACCTGCTGGGCAGCGCGTCGATCTCGCTGCGCATTACAGAGGCGGGCCGCGCGCCGGAGATCATCGTTTTCTCGGGTGATATCGGCAACAGGCATCAGCCGCTCATCCGTGACCCGGCCAACCCCGGCCATGCCGACTATCTGGTCATGGAGTCCACCTACGGCGACCGCAGCCACGGGCCAAAGCCGGACTACCTCGGCGAGCTGAGCGGTATACTGCAGTCCACCTTTGACAAGGGCGGCAATGTGGTCATCCCCAGCTTTGCGGTCGGACGCACGCAGGAGCTGCTCTATTTCATCCGCCAGATCAAGGCCGAGGGCCGCATCAAGGGCCACGGCAATTTCCCGGTTTTTGTGGACAGCCCGCTTGCCAGCAAGTCCACCACGATCTTCCGCGAAAATTTTGCCGAGTGCTATGACGAGGAGGCGCTTGCACTGGTGCAGAGCGGTGAAAACCCGCTGCAGTTCCCCGGCCTGTATATCAGCGAGACGAAGGAGCAGTCGGTGGCCATCAACGGCGATGAAACGCCCAAGGTCATCATCTCGGCGGCCGGCATGTGCGATGCGGGCCGCATCCGCCATCATCTGAAGTACAACCTCTGGCGGCCGGAGTGTACGGTGCTGTTTGTGGGCTACCAAAGCCCCGGCACGCTGGGCAACGCGCTGGTCAACGGTGCGCAGGAGGTAAAGCTTTTCGGCGAGCCGGTGCAGGTACGGGCGCGCATCGCCCAGCTGGGCGGGCTTTCGGGCCATGCGGACAAGGACGGGCTGGAGGAATGGCTCCGCGCCTTTGACGAAAAGCCGCGCTTTATCTTTGTCAACCACGGTGAGGACGCTGTGGCCGAGCATTGGGCGGACCATCTCAAGAGCGAGGGCTATGAGGCCGAGGCCCCCTACAACGGCTCGATCTGGATCGCCGCCGAGGGGCGGGTCGCCTGCGCCGAGGTCGGCAACACCCGGAAGATCATCAAGACGAAATCCGCCGAGACCGTGCGCACCAGCGCGGCCTACGACCGACTTTACAATATGGGCCAGCGCCTGCTGGAGGTCATCCGCCACAATCAGGGCGGTGCCAACAAGGACCTTGCAAAATTTGCGGGCCAGATCGCGGCGCTGTGCGATAAGTGGGACAGATGATCGCCATGCTGCAGAAAAACTGGAAAAACCTGCCCGCCGCCCTGCGCACGGTGCTCACCCTGCTGGCCGTGCTGGCGCTGGCGGCACTGCTGACGACTGTGCGCCACAATGCAAGCGCCTACCGCACCGGCGTGTGGGACACCGGCTCGCAGACGCTGATCTACGGCCGTATGCACCAGATGGAGCAGGGCCAGCGTGCGCCCGGCGGCTTTCTGGGCGTGTATACCGAGGATTGGAGCGATGACCAGAACCGCAGCTGGTTCCGGGAGGATACCCCCGCCGATGCGGCGCAGTTCCGCCCCTACACCCACCAGTCCGGCCTGCAGGGCTGGGCGCTGGGCGGGCTGAACCGGCTGCTGCGCGTATTCCTGCCGGAGGGCACCGCCCGGGAGACCGCGCTCTACTGGGTGAACAGCACCCTGTTCTACGCTGTGCAGCTGCTGACGGCACTGGCCGTTTGGCAGGAGCTGGGCGTGCTGCCGGCCGCGTTCTGGATGGCAGCCATACTGCTGGCCCCATGGCTGCAGCGCGGCATGAAGGACCTGTACTGGGTGCCATGGACCTGGCAGCTGCCGCTGCTGGCCGTGCTGCTGCTCTGCCGCTGCACCTGCGCCCGGGGCCGCACCCCGCGCTGGTGCTGGCCGCTGGTCAGCCTTGCCGTGCTGGTGCGCTGCATGTGCGGGTTTGAGTTTATCACGACCTTCCTGATCCTGTGCGAGATACCGCTCTGCTACGCTGCGGCAAAGGCATACTGTGTGGAAAAGGCCCCGCAGCGGGCCTGCCGCTGGCTGGGCCGCGCCGTGGGTGCGGGCGCGGCTGCACTGACCGGTGCGGCAGCGGCGCTGGTGCTCTGGTTCGGGCAGGAGTGCCTCTGCTTCGGCAGCACGGCGGCGGCCTGGCAGAATATGGCCGAGGCCATCACCGACCGCATCAGCCTGACGGACGATGCGGTGCGGGCTGTTACGATCGGGCAGGTGCTGGCGCAGTATTTTGTGCTGGATACCGAGCCGGTGCTTCAGCTGGGGCCGGCTGCCGTCACGGCGGGGCAGCTGCTCCTTTTCGGGCTGGCGGTCGGCGCGGTCAGCGTGGTGATCGCGCTGCGGCGCGGCGTGGCGGCGCAGCTTGTGCCGCTGGGCGTTGTATGGCTGCTCAGCCTTGCGGCCCCGGCCTCGTGGATGGTGCTTTCCAAGGCGCACGCCGCCATACATACCCATCTTGTGCCGATGCTGTGGCACTTTGCCTTTGTGCCTGTCAGCTGTATGCTGCTGCCGGCGCTGGCTGCACTGCTTATCCGGGGGAGGAAAAAAGATCTTGTGGCATCCCATTAAACATTACAGGACCATCCACCACCATAAAATGCTGGTGATGAAGAACTGCTTCCGCTGCGGGCTGTACTGGCAGGGCCTGACCCATGACCTGAGCAAGCTGGCCCCGGTCGAGTTCTGGGCGGGGGCCAAATACTGGCAGGGTACCTGCAGCCCCAACAACGCCCAACGCCAGACTGAGGGCTACAGCGCCGCATGGCTGCACCACAAGGGCCGCAATAAGCACCATCTGGAATATTGGATCGACTACGCCCCAAACGGCGACCATGCCATGGCCGGTATGCGTATGCCGGAACGGTATGTGGCCGAGATGGTCTGCGACCGTATCGCCGCCAGCAAAAACTACAAGGGCGCAAGCTATACCGATGCCGCCGCATGGGAGTATTACGACCGCAGCAAGGATCACTACATCCTGCACCCCGAGACCCGCCGCCAGCTGGAGACCTGCCTGCTGATCCTGCGCGATGAGGGCGAGGATGCCTGCTTCCGGTATATCCGCACCGAGCTGCTCGGCAAAAAAGCATAAGAAAAAGACCCCCGCAGTGTCAGGTGCTGCGGGGGTCGGTGTTTTATGTGGATTGAGTTCCGTCATTCCCGGCGGAAACATCTGCATTGGAGGTGCTCTCCGGGGGCGTGGGTGTCGGCTCCGCGGTCGGCTCGGGCGTGGGGGCGGCGGTCGGTTCAGGCGTGGGTGTCGGTGTCGGCTCTGCAGTCGGTTCGGGTGTGGGACTCGGCGTGGCAGTCGGCTCAGGTGTCGCGGTCACCTCAGGCTCCGGGGTGGCGGTGGCCTCGGCCTCACTGCTGGCCGGTGCCTCGGTTGCCTCGGGCTCGGGGGTGGCGGTTTCGGCCGGTACAACGACCGGCACCGTGTAGACCACAGCGTCCTTATCGCCGGTATGCTTGGGGATGGTGGTCAGCGCGGGACGGTCATCCTCCGTGATATAGCTGTGGGTGCGGATGTAGCTGAACAGCGCGTCCATCGCCGTGCGGGTCAGGTGGATGCCGTCGCTCGTCTCCACATAGCCGGCCTTGGCGTAGCCGGTGGTGCTGTCCTTGAGGGCCTCGGCGCTGTTCAGAAACTTCCAGTCCTTTTCCTTGCACATCTCCACGAGAGCCTTGTTAAATTCGTCCACCTGTGTCTGGGTAAGGCTCTGGTTGGAATGCTGCTGGCCGATCGGTGGGATCGCATTGACGATGATGTCCGCGCTGGGGTAGGCGGTGACGACCGCCTCAATGCCGGTCTGGTAGTTTTTGATGAAATCGGCGGTCTTGTAGTTGGGGTTCAGATCGTTCGTGCCGAAGGTCAGGATGACCCGGCGGGGCTGCAGCTTGGCCACGGCCTGAGGCATCGTCAGGTAGCCGGACCCGGTGCTGAGCTGTACGCAGGCAAAGCTCGCAAGCGATTTGGCGCTCATGCCGACCGAGCCGATGGCATTGTCATAGCTGCAGTAATCGAACATCCGGTACATGCGGGCCGTGTTGCTGTCCCCCAGAAAGAGGGTCTCGTCTATGTAGCTTTCGCCGGCATCGGCGCTCTGCTCCAGAATGGTCGAGGTGTAGGCCTGTGTGTCGATGGTGTTTTCCTCTTTGTTGTAGCCGCTTTCAGTCACCATGGATTCGCTGTCCACGGTCGAAACGCTCTGCGGGGCGGCGCTGCCGAACGGCAGCCAGCCGATGAGTGCCAGCGAAATGCCGATGCAGACCAGCAGCATCACACTGCACAGGGCCAGCACCAGATACATTTTGCTGCGCATATCCAGCGGCTGCTTTTTTTTAGATTTGGTTTTTCCTGCCATGTGGTGGGTCCTTTCGCGGTGAAGCATAGTGTCTGCTGCAAAACATATAAACCCATTTTACACCATTTCACCGCCGAGCGCCAGTCTTTTTGCAATTTTTACATAATTTGACGGCAAAAACAAAAACCCCCGCCGGGGCGGGGGCAAACAGAAAGGAGGATGGCGTTGTTTATAAAGGCTTCTCCCTGAGGGACTGCGCCCGCAGGCGCGTGTCGGAGCGCAACCGCCGGAGGCGGCTCTTAGCGCGGAGACTGAAGCTGTCCGCAAAGCGGACTGATGAGGGGCAGCCTTGCCGTTATTGTCCGTTACCGGGATGCTGCGGTGAAGCTGCCCCTCATCCGGCCCTGCGGGGCCACCTTCCCCCAAGGGGGAAGGCTAAACTTTACTCCTTCGGCAGCAGGTGTGCCTTTTCCAGCGCGGGGCGCAGTGCCAGATAGAGCAGCACGGCGCAGACGGTGGACAGCAGCGAGTTGACAAGGGTGACGCCGCTGGAGATCTTGGTCACAACGCTGACGAACTCGGCAGGCTGGCCGAAGATATAGCGGTTGCGGAAGTAGCCGATGAACGGGTCGGTAAAGACATTGACCAGCAGGCCGCTGAACGCAGAGACCGTGACCGCGCCGATGTACTTGAGCTTGCTGCCGGTCGGGAAGCTGCGCAGGTGGATGACCCTGTGCGCCACGCCGCCGCAGACCAGACCGATGATGAATTTCAAGATAAAGGTCGTGACGGCATAGCCCGGGTCACCGGCCATAATGTCGGCCAGCGCCAGACCGATGGCACCGGCCAGACCGCCGGAAACGCCGTCCAGCAGCAGGGCGGTCAGCGCCGTGAAGGTGTTGCCCAGATGAAAGCTGGACCCAGTGCCCAGCACATTCGGGATGCGGAAAAACTCATACGCGACAAAGCTCAGCGCGGCCATGATGCCGATGATGCTGATCTTCTGCACGGTGAATTTGGTTTTCGTCAGCGCTGCGATGAGCAGTGCCAAAGCCACTACGATAAACAGCAGCAGCCAGATCATTGCGGTAGACATGATTCCTTACTCCTCTATTCTATGTTTACTATTGACATTTTCCTTCCGGAAAGGTATGTTTTTATTATACTGATTTCTGGCTCTGAATAAATGCCCAGTTTTAAACTTTTTTATGGGGCCAGAAGAAAGGGCTTGCCATGATAGAACTGAATCCGGGCACAAAGACCCCCCTGTATGAGCAGCTGTATGCCGCCCTGGCCGATGAGATCCGCACCGGGCAGCGCGCGCCCGGCACCCCGCTGCCGGGCCGCCGCACGATGGCCGCCCAGCAGGGGGTCAGCGTCAACACGGTGGATGCCGCCTACCAGATGCTGGCCGCCGAGGGGCTGGCCGAGCCGCGCCCGCGCAGCGGCTTTTATGTGCAAAAGACCTACGGCATGCTGCACAGCCGGGTGCGCCGCGCCGCCGCCCCGCACGCCGCTGCCGCCCCGGCCGAGCCTGCGCCGCTGTACGATCTTTCGACCGGCAGCGTGGACACGGCGCTTTTTCCGGCGCGCAGCTGGGGGCGCATCCAGAAGGAGCTGCTCTACCAGCGGCCCGAGCTTTTGCAGCGCGGCGAGATGCAGGGCGATGCCCCGCTGCGCGCGCAGATCGCAGCGTATCTGTCAAGCTACCGCGGTGTCGAGTGTACCCCGGAGCAGATCGTGGTGGGCGCCGGCATCGAGTATCTGCTCGGCTGCCTTGCACATCTGTTCGGGGACGGCATGGCGGCCATCGAGAACCCCGGCTACTCCCGCACGCGGACGGTCTTGCAGAACAGCGGCATCCCCTGCACGCTGGTGGACATCGACCGCGAGGGTCTGCCTGCCGATGCGCTGGAAAAAAGCGGCGCAAACCTCTGCTACCTGACGCCGAGCCATCATTTCCCGACCGGCGTCACGATGCCCGCCCCCCGCCGCGCACAGCTTTTGGCGTGGGCGGCGGCCAGGCCCGGGCGGTATATATTGGAGGACGACTACGACTCGGAGTTCCGTTTTGATACGCGGCCGCTGCCCAGCCTGCAGGGCATGGCAGGCCCCAACGGCCCGGTCGTCTACCTGACGACCTTTTCCAAGAGCCTTGCGCCGGGCATCCGCATCGCCTGCATGGTGCTGCCCCAAAGCCTGCTGGCGCGCTACCGGCGCGATTTTGCCACCTACGCCAACACGGTCAGCCGGTTTGAGCAGCAGACCCTCTGCGAGTTCATGGCGGGGGGCTACTTCACGCGGCATCTCGCCCGGATGCGCCTTGCCTACAAGCGCCGGATGGAGGCGTTCGCGGCGGCGCTGCGGGCCGCGCTGCCCGGCGCAGAGCTGGACGGCGTACACAGCGGGCTGCACTTTCTGCTGACGCTGCCCGGCGCGGGCGGCGAGCGCGCCATGGTCGAGGCAGCGGCCCGGCAGGGCGTGCGGCTGCGCGGCCTGAGCGAGTATTATCTGGCCCGGACGGAGCTGTGCCGGCCCGACACCGTGGTTGCGGGCTATTCCGCACTGCGGGAGGAGGATGTGCAGGCCGTGGCACAGGCGCTGGCAAGGGCGTGGCTTTGTGCACCCGGCAACGGGTAAAGCCCCTCCGACCTTCGCTTCGCTCGGTCACCTCCCCGCAAAGCGAGGAGGCTTCCCGCGGGCGAAGCCTGCGCAGAAAGGCTCCCCATCCGGGGGAGCTGGCCGAGCTTGCGAGGCCTGAGGGGCTTTGCAGCCTTGCCCAAACCACCCACCAAAAAATCCCGCCGGGGCGTACACCTCGGCGGGACGGTTTATTTATTGCTCAAAATCACTCATACAGCGGGAACTTCGCGGTCAAATCGGCAACGCGCTTGGCAATGTCGTCCTTCTTGGCGGCAAAGTCAAAGATGCAGTCGGCGATGCAGTCGGCGATGATCTTCATCTCCTCAACACCCATGCCGCGGGTCGTCACGGCGGGGGTGCCGATGCGCACACCGCTCGTCACAAACGGGCTGCGCTTCTCACCGGGGACGGTGTTCTTGTTGGCGGTGATGTGTACCTCGTCAAGGTTATGCTCCAGCTCCTTGCCGGTGCAGTCCTCATCGGTCAGGTCGATCAGCAGCAGATGGTTGTCGGTGCCGCCGGAAACCAGCTTCACGCCGCGGGCGGTCAGCTCGGCCTCCAGTGCCTTCGCATTTTCAACGATCTTGCGGGCATACTCCTTGAACTCAGGCTTCAGTGCCTCGCCGAAACAGACGGCCTTTGCGGCGATGACATGCTCCAGCGGGCCGCCCTGCGTGCCGGGGAAGATGGCGGAGTTGATCCGCTTGATCAGGTACTCGTTGTTCGTCAGGATCAGGCCGCCGCGGGGGCCGCGCAGCGTCTTGTGGGTCGTGGTGGTCACGACATCGGCGTAGGGCACAGGGCTCTGGTGCTGGCCGCCTGCGACCAGACCGGCAATGTGGGCCATATCGACCATCAGCATGGCACCGTAGCCGTGGGCGATCTCGGCCAGCTTCTCAAAGTCGATGGCGCGCGGGTAGGCGGACGCACCGGCCACGATCAGCTTGGGGCGGACCTTCGCCACCTGCTTGGCCAGCGCGGCGTAGTCAATGCGGCCGTCCTCGGCCGAGACACCGTAGGAGACGAAGTTGTAGTTTTTGCCGCTCATGTTCACGGGGGAGCCGTGGGTCAGATGGCCGCCCTGAGACAGGTCCATGCCCATGACGGTATCGCCCACATTCAGCAGCGCAAAGTAGACGGCGAGGTTGGCCTGTGCGCCGGAGTGGGGCTGGACATTGGCGTACTTGGCGCCGAACAGCTTGCAGGCGCGGTCGATGGCGATCTGCTCGACCTCGTCCACAAACTGGCAGCCGCCGTAGTAGCGATGGCCGGGGTAGCCTTCCGCGTACTTGTTGGTCAGCACGCTGCCCATGGCCGCCATCACGGCGGGGGAGACGATGTTCTCGCTGGCGATCAGCTCAATGTTCTGGCGCTGGCGGCCCAGCTCACGGTCCATGGCCGCGCCCAGTTCGGGGTCGACCTTTTCCACATAGCCGATGGTGTCGATGATGTCCTTGTACATACTGCTTTCCCTCCATTTTAGAAATAAAATCACGCCTTACATCCCGTAAGGCGGATTATAACGTCCCCTTTGTCGATAACACCCCATCGATGCGCGGGTCCCTGCGGGTGGCGGCGTCCAACGCCTTGGCGAACGCTTTGAACATGGCCTCCAGCTTATGGTGGTCGTTCTCACCGTACAGCACCTTCAGGTGCAGGTTCATCATGGCGCTGTAGGACACGGCGTAGAAGAACTCCCGCGCCATCTGGGTGTCCATGCCGCCGCAGCTTTGCCCGGCAAAGGCGGCATCGTAGACGAAATACGGCCGCCCGCCCAGATCCACGGCGCAGAGCGCCAGCGTCTCGTCCATCGGCAGCATACAGCTGCCGTACCGCACAAGGCCGGCCTTGTCGCCCAGCGCCTCCTTGAGGGCGGTGCCCAGCGCAATGCCGATGTCCTCGATCGTGTGGTGGCAGTCTACATCCAGATCGCCGTGGCAGGTCACGCTCAGATCAAACAGGCCGTGGCGGGCAAAGCCGTCCAGCATATGGTCAAAAAAACCGATGCCGGTCTCCGAACGACACACTCCGGTTCCGTCCAGGTTCAGGGTCATCTGTATCTGTGTTTCCTTTCTTAAATCTGGAAAAAACGGAAGCCCTGGAAGGGGCGAAAATCCTGATTTGTTCATGAAGCTCTTTTGTTTTGTACTGAAAATGGGTTTTCAGGATCAGCCCTGCACCCAGACGGTTTCCGTAGTCATACATTTTCTTATAGTGGGTACGGCAAAAGCCCATTTTATCAGTTTCTGCCCGTACATCGTCTTCCATATAAGATGCGCCGGCACCTAAAACGAAATCCATGGCATGCTGTTCCAGCTGGCGCTCCACAAAACAGAAAGGGCCTTCGTCCTCTGCTTTAAAAGCATCCATCAGGGGAATGGTATATAATTTTTCTTTCATCTGTAAGGTCTCCTTCAGGATTTTAATGTATAAGTCTATAATTTTTCAATATCTGCTCCATGGATAAATGCCTGCAAAATACAGTCTATCGTCCGATGAAGATAAGGACGGTATTCAGCAAGACAGACTGGCTGGGAGTGAAGAATACAGCTG
>ERZ506978.838-NODE-838-length-12104-cov-4.608930_pt1 | contig 12104 bp, 12 predicted proteins | sample MGYA00512888_ERZ506978 | MGnify/ENA metagenome assembly ERZ506978
GTATGAATGATCATATTGCCAAGCCCATTGAACTTAAGCGGCTGCTGGATGTTCTAAACAGATGGATGCAATAAAGGTTGTGCGTGATCCTGTCTGAGCTGCAGGGAAATGGGATAGGAAATGCAAAGGTCAGGTATCAGACGATACCCGACCTTTGCATTTCTGTCTGTATAAAGTCAGCATACATCGGAGATAAAGCCCAGTGTACTGTCCGCGGCTGTGCCGCTGATGACATAGCGGGCAGTATTCCGGCAGGATTCCGAGTAAATAAAAATCTGATGAGCCTCCCGGTCCGGTCCCTGAGGGACTTCCGCATAAAAAGTGATACAGGAACCTTCCGGGATTCCGTGATCCTCCAGACTGATGGTGGCGGAAGCTCCGGGTGGGAGCATGGTGTGCCCCTTCTCATAAATCCGGCAGCCCCGGCAGTCCACATAGACAAAGCCGGGACGCACAATAAAATTTCCCTGGTTTTTCAAATGAATATGGCTGATCTCCTTCATGTAAAGACTCCTTTTCACAGAATATCCTCTATAGACACTCTATGCGGAAATCCTTGAAATCAGTATGCTTACTTGAAAGCAACTTCCAGACGCACCGGCTGGTGGTCTGTGTATTCAAACCCCACGTCAATGACATTTACATTTCTCACCGCAAGGTTGTCGGATACAAGGAAGCCGTCGATGACATACACCTGAGAGGTATCGTATGATCCGGTATAAGGGGCGTTCAGCCGGAAATAGGACTGCAGCGGAATATCCACATGCACGCCTGCGGGAACATAGACGAAGGAGCCGCCGCTCCACACGGCACCATGCAGCGCCGCAAACTTGTGGTCGGTGGGGGGCACGCACTTCATGAAATGCTCCTTCACCATATCAGCGTAGGGACCGGTCAGCGCGCTCTCCATATCGGTGTAGATGACACCCTGCGCGGCAACTTCCTCTTTTACATTGTGGTAAACGACCTCGGAGTCGTACTGCGCACCCACGCCGGCCAGACTTGAACGCTCGGCCTGCGGGATGCCCAGACGCTCAAAGGTGTTCTTGATGTCATCAGGCACTTCGCTCCATTTGCCGCGCATCTCGGTGTTGGGGCGTACATAGGTGACGATGTTGCTCATGTCCAGCCCCTCCAGCGAGGGGCCCCAGGTGGGCAGGGACATCCGATTGTAGGTGTCCAGCGCCTTCAGGCGGAACTCACGCATCCACTCGGGATCGTGCTTTTCCTCCGAGATCTTTTCCACGATCTCTGCCGTCAGGCCGGAGTTGACCTCGAACGCTGCGTTGACCTTGTCTTTGATGTCGTAGACACTGCGGTCAACCTCGGCGATCTCGGTCTTTTCAGTCTCGAAGGCTCTCATTTGGCTTCGTCCTCCTTCAGGGCGGTGAAGCCTTCCTCAATGATCTCATTGACAAGGCTGCCGTCACCGGTGCGCACGATGCGGGCATCGTCCAGCACATGGACATAATCGACCTGCAGGCCCTCAAGGATCTTGGCGTTGTGGGTGATGATGATCAGGGCGTTGTCGGCGTTGTGGTAGGCCTTGATGCCGCTGGCCACCGTCTTGACGGCGTCCACATCGAGGCCGGAATCGGTCTCATCGAGCAGGGCCAGACTGGGCTTGAGCATGAGCAGCTGCAAGATCTCGGCCTTCTTCTTCTCGCCGCCGGAGAAGCCGACATTCAGATAGCGGTCAGCGTAGGACGGGTCCATGTTCAGCGCCTCCATCTGGGCGGCCATCTCATGGCGGAACTTCATGACCTTGACGGGCTTGCCTGCAATGGCACCGGCTGCCGTGCGCAGGAAGCTCTCCAGCGTGATGCCGGGGATCTCCTCCGGCGTCTGGAAGGAGAGGAACATGCCGGCGCGCGCGCGGACATCGGCAGTCTCGTGGGTGACATCCTGACCGCGGAAGAGGATCTGGCCGCGGGTCACGGTATAGCGGGGGTCGCCCATCAGGGCGCTCATAAGGGTGGACTTACCGGCGCCATTATGGCCCATCAGAACATGGGTCTCACCGGCGTTCACCGTCAGGTTCAGCCCATCAAGAAGGACCTTTTGCTCCTCCCCAACGATGACCTGTAAATCTTTGACTTCCAGCAGCGGACTGCTCATGGAAAAAACACCTCCAAGTGGTATAAAACCGGGATACGGGCAGAAAGCTCCCCCGGATAGTTTTGCTCTACCGAACTATACTATACTATTTTTATAGGGATTGCAAGAGGAAACCGCAAGAAATTGACACAGAAGCCCTAAATCGGCCAATTTTCAGCAGGCGGGGCAAAAGAAAAAGGCTTGAAGCAGAAGCTTCAAGCCTTGATGGCTGCCCCAGTCCGACTTGAACGGACGACACCCTGATTAACAGTCAGGTGCTCTAACCAACTGAGCTATGGGGCAATATAACGCTGCGCCTGTCATCAGGCGACGCATATTATTATAGCGGTGCGCAGGGCGTTTGTCAACAGATTTTTTCAAAAAAATCTGTTTTTTTAAAAAATGACAAATCCCTCCGCCCGGCTTGACAACGCGGCGCAATGCAGTTATAATAATATCGCTGTTTACAAGCCGGTGTGTTGGAATTGGCAGACGAGACGGACTCAAAATCCGTTGGTGGTGACACCGTATGGGTTCGACCCCCATCACCGGCATAAAAATAATCCCCTTGACCGTGTCCCGGTCAAGGGGATTATTTTTATCCCCGGTGCTGAGGGGTCGAACAGCACGGCCGCCCGCAGGCGGCAAACAAAGCCCCTGCGGGGCTTTGTTTAGTGCGCGGGAGACCCCATTGCCGATATGTTGAACCCTTTACTCATTTTTCACACAGAGAACCTTCCCGGAAAATTGCCGCTGCGCCAAGTTGGCGGGCGACCAATGGTCGCCCCTACAGGCTTATCGATTCGCAGTAAAAGCGCCCCCGCTCATGCAGGCGCATAAGCGGGGGCGTGCTGTTTACTTTTTCTTCTCGTGGCCGTTCTCGACCTCGCTGGTGCCCTGCTCCAGCAGGTAGGTAGCAGTCAAGTCGGCAATGTGCAGCTTGACGGCGAGGGGATAGGTGTTGTAGGCATCGCTGACGGCAAAGCTGCCGCCGCGCACGGCATCGTCAAAGCCGCCCATGTGCCACCGGATCGCAATGGCCTCGGCCGTTTTCAGCCGCATAAAATGCTCGATCAGATAGACACTTTTTTCCCCGTGGCCGTAGGGCAGCTGGTCGGCTACCTGATAAAAGGGGACCTTCTCCCACTGGCCGGTCACATCGTTTTTGACATTGCGGGTGCTTACCTTATAGAAGTTTGCCTTGCACAGGTCATGCAGCAGGCCGCAGATGGCGTAGCTCTCGGCGCTTTCCCCCTCGGTGAAAAAATGCTGCATCATCGCATTGTACACATTGATGCTGTGCATGACAAGGCCGCACTCACAGGCACCGTGGAACCGGGTCGAGGCCGGCGCGGTGAAAAAATCCGTGGTTTCCAGCCAGCTCAGCAGGCGGTCAGCGCCGGGGCGGGTGATATTTTTATTGTAGATCTCCACAAATTCGGCGTGATAGTCCTGCATACAAGCCTCACAGTTCCATGTCGTCCAGAATGCCCTTCAGCGTTTTCAGCTCGTCCTCGGTCAGGCTGATGCCCTTGGCCATGCGGCTGCCATCGGGGGACCAGTCGCGGATGTCGTACTTCGGCGGGTTGCCGTTCCAGCTGACCATATTCAGCTGACGCTCCCAGCCGCGGGCATTGGTGGAAAGAACGGCGATACGCTCGGTAACTTCATAGGTAAATTCTGCCATGATACAGACTCCTTTTATTTATATAAAATTGTGTAAGCACCATAATAGCGGATTCGCCCCGAAAATGCAAGAGGAAAATCCGCTCACCCTACCCGGACGGCCAGCAGGGCAAAGCGGGCATCGGTGCCGATGCGGGTATCCCCGCAGGTCGAAAGCGTCAGCAGCTGGGTGCCGTACTCCGGGGTGACGCCGGTGTCATACAGCGATTTTTCGGTGATGGCAGCCACACGGCGCTGCCAGTCCAGCTTATTGTCGGCGTCAAAAAAGGTGTAGTAGGGCAGCTCGTCAGCGCCCAGCGCGGTGTCCAGCACGGCTGCGACCTGCCAGGTGGCGGTCTCGTACAGCGTGTCAAAGGTAAAGGTCGGGTGGGCTTGGCAGAAGGCCGCGTCCCGGTAGCGCACCAGCTGGCCGAACATCGACCCGTCCCGCATATTGTGGCCGTAGATGAGCCAGTTATCAGTGGGCGCGTCCGGCCCCACCGAGCAGCGCTCGTCCAGAAACAGCGTGCCGCCCACGGCATAAAAACGGTCAAAGCCGCGCCGCAGGTAGTATTCGTTGTCACCGGGGGTCTGCACCACGGGCAGGTCGATGCCGGTGCCGTCGATGCGCAGCCAGCCGATGAGGTCGGGGTTCTGCTCATAAAGGCTGCGGTAGCGGGGCAGGACCTCAGCGGTGCGGGCGGCAGGGGGCCGGGCGGCGCTTTCCGGTGTTGTGTGGGCCTGCGTGTCGGCCTGCTGGGTCTCAGCCAATGCGTCCCGCGTGGCAGCCAGCGGCTGAACGCTCACATGGGCGGCCCCCGGTGCAGCGGTGACGGCGGGGGCTGTGCTGGGCAGCGGGGCGGGTGCATCGGGCTGGCCGCCGCGGAATACACTCTGCCGCAGGGCCAGCACGGCGGCCAGAATCAGCGCGGCGGCACCGGCGATGCGCAGTGCCCGCGCATGGCGGCGCTGGCGCGCCCGCAGCCCGGTGCGGGCAGCAAAGGGGTAGTACGCGGTATCCCCGCGCAGCTTGCGGTAGCGTTTGGGCACAGCGGGGACTCCTTTCCGTTTGTAAAGGCATTCCGCCTGACGCTTACAGCTGTGCGGAAGCACCAGAAAATAAAAACAAAAAACGCCCCGCAGGGCGTTCAAAACTCAAATTTTGCGCAGCATCAAAAGACCGGCGGAGCAAATCAGGATAAGCCCGACCACGCCGACGAGATACATCACGGGAAAATCCCCGGTGGCCGGGGTCTCGGCTGCAGCGGAGGTCGTGGACTCCGGTGTGGCGCTGCTCTGGGCCGTGATGACCTCCACCTTGGCGGCGGTCTCGTTCACCTTGACGGTGGACGGTGTTTTTTGGGCGCGGGAGGTAGAGCTGGTCGGGGTCGCGGTGGCCTGCGCGGCGGCAGTTGTGGTATTCAAAGCGCCGCAGGCGGCCAGCAGCGTAATGACGGCAATAAAAAAGGCCGCACAAAAAAAGCGTTTCATCGAGAAAACGCCTCCTTAATTTCAGTCTTTAGCTTGTATCGGAAACGATGCAGCAACGTGCCATCGTGATTTATACTTTCTGTATTGTAGCACAGCCGGGGCGTTACGTCAAGATGTTGCCAAGAAATCGTAACAAAACGGAAACAATTTTAGGCGAAAGGCGGGCGGGAAACCGCTTCTGCAGGGGTGCGCCGGGTGCGGCTATGCCGGCCGGCGTGTCAAAAAATGCGGGCAGGTAAGCTGGACGGGTAAGAGAATTTTCCCCCTTGCGTGTGGCCCTTAAATGCTGTATAATAACTTTAATCGTATTGTGTGAGATTATGCCCCGATGGGATGGGCGGCGCGCACTGCACCAATAAAATAAGGAGTTGTAAACGATGAAAGGTATTATCCTGGCCGGCGGCGCCGGCACCCGACTTTACCCGCTGACAATGGTCACATCCAAGCAGCTGCTGCCCGTCTATGACAAGCCGATGATCTACTATCCGCTGTCTACGCTGATGCTGGCGGGCATCCAGGACATTCTGATCATTTCCACCCCCACGGACACCCCGCGCTTTGAGGCGCTGCTGGGTGACGGCAGCCAGTACGGCCTGCACCTGCAGTACAAGGTCCAGCCCAGTCCGGACGGTCTGGCACAGGCCTTTATTCTGGGCGAGGAGTTCATCGGCAATGACTGCTGCGCGATGGTTCTGGGCGACAACATCTTCTACGGCGCCGGCTTCTCCAAGCGGCTGAAGGCCGCTGCTGCCAACGCCGCAGCAGGGCGCAGCACCGTTTTCGGCTACTATGTCAACGACCCCGAGCGCTTCGGCGTTGTGGCCTTTGACAAGGACGGCCACGCCACCGACATTGAGGAAAAGCCCGCCAACCCCAAGAGCAACTACGCTGTCACCGGCCTTTACTTCTACAATAACGAGGTCGTAAAGATGGCCAAGCAGGTCAAGCCCAGCGCTCGCGGCGAGCTGGAGATCACCACCCTGAACCAGATGTATCTGGAGCAGGGCAAGCTGGATGTCCAGCTGCTCGGCCGCGGCTATGCATGGCTTGACACCGGCACGATGGACTCCCTTGTGGAGGCTGCTACCTTTGTGCAGACCATCGAGCAGCGTCAGGGCATCAAGATCTCGGCCCCCGAGGAGATCGCCTACAAGTACGGCTGGATCACCAAGGAGAAGCTGCTTGAGAGCGCAGCCCGCTACGGCAAGAGCCCCTACGGTCAGCACCTGAAGAATGTCGCAGATGACAAGCTGCAGTATTGATCGGAGCGGGGGAGAGAATCTATGAAAATTTTGATTACCGGCTGCCGCGGGCAGCTGGGCACCGAGCTGCAGCGCCAGCTTGCGGAGGAAGGCTGCACCATCGGCCCCCTGCCCGAGCGTCTGCGCAAGGCCACCGTTATCCCGGTGGATGTCGATGAGCTGGACATCACCGACCGCGAGGCCACCATCAACTATATTCGCCGCCACCAGCCCGATACGGTCATCAACTGCGCCGCCTTCACCAACGTGGACGGCTGTGAGACCGCCCGCGATGCGGCGTTCAGAGTCAACGCTCTCGGCCCGCGCAATCTGGCGCTCGCCTGCGAGAAGATCGGCGCACGGCTGATCCATGTTTCGACCGACTATGTGTTCCCCGGCACCGCCAACGGCGGTGTGGCACTGGACGAGTGCGCCGTGCCTGCACCCATCTCGGCCTACGGCCAGACCAAGCTGCTGGGCGAGCAGTATGTTGAGCGGTTCTGCCGCCGGCACTTCATCGTGCGCACGGCATGGCTCTACAGTGCCTACGGCAAAAACTTCGTCAAGACGATGGTCCGTCTGGGTCAGACCCACGATAAAATCACCGTTGTCAACGACCAGCTGGGCAACCCGACGAACGCCGTCGATTTGGCCTACCATATTTTGAAGCTGGCCGTCAGCCACGATTACGGCATCTACCACTGCACCGGCAACGGCATCTGCAGCTGGTATGACTTCGCCTGCGCCATCATGCAAGGCGCAGGCCTCAACTGCAAGGTCGAGCCTGTCACCAGCGCCGAGTACGCGGCCGCCAACCCGGCCAGCGCCAACCGCCCGGCATGGAGCGCGCTCGAAAACCGTATGCTGCGCTGCACGGTCGGCGATGAGATGCGCGACTGGCAGGACGCCCTCAAGGACTTTTTTGCAAACTGGAATGGAGAACTTTGATATATGAAGACTTATCTCGTAACCGGCTGTGCCGGCTTTATCGGCTCTAACTTTGTCCACTATATGCTGGAAAAGTATGAGGACATCCGCCTCATCAACCTCGACAAGCTGACCTATGCCGGCAACCTCGAGAACCTGCAGGACATCGAGGATGACGCCCGTCACATCTTTGTGCAGGGTGACATCTGCGACAAAGCGCTCGTCACCGACCTGATTGCTAAGTACGATCCGGATTATGTCATCAACTTTGCAGCCGAGAGCCACGTTGACCGCAGCATCAAAAACCCCGAGATCTTTGTCGAGAGCAATGTGCTGGGCACCGTGAACCTGCTGCAGTGCTGCAAGGACGCATGGTATGACGCCGCCGCAAAGACGTGGAAAGAGGGCAAGAAGTATCTGCAGGTTTCCACCGATGAGGTCTACGGCGCGCTGGGTGCCGAGGGCTACTTTATGGAGACCACCCCGCTGTGCCCGCACAGCCCCTACTCTGCCTCCAAGGCCAGCGCGGACATGTTCGTCAAGGCGTTCCACGACACTTACGGCATGCCGATGAACATCACCCGCTGCTCCAACAACTACGGCCCCTATCAGTTCCCCGAGAAGCTGATCCCGCTGCTCATCAACAATGCCAAGCAGCATAAGACGCTGCCGGTTTACGGCGATGGTATGCAGATCCGCGACTGGCTGTACGTCATGGATCACTGCAAGGCCATCGACATGGTCGCCAATGGCGGTAAGGACGGCGAGGTCTACAATGTCGGCGGCCACAACGAGCGCCCGAACATCTTCATCGTCAAGACCGTCGTTGCCCAGCTGCATGACCGCCTGAAGGACGAGGGCATCAGCGAGGAGCTGATCACCCATGTCGCTGACCGCCTCGGCCATGACCGCCGCTACGGCATCGACCCGACCAAGATCAAGGAGGATCTGGGCTGGTACCCCGAGACCCCGTTCGAGAAGGGCATCGTGCTTACCATCGACTGGTATCTGGCCCACCCCGACTGGATGGCCCATGTCACCAGCGGCGATTACCAGAAATACTACGAGCAGATGTACAAGAATAAGTAAGAGGCCTGCCTGCGGCGGCATGGGGGCATGCCGCTCTGCGATCCCCCCTTCAATGGGCGTGTAGGGCGGGGTGCCCTCACCCCGCCGCACCGCTTTTCAATCCCCCCAAAGGAGCAACACATCCACAATGGCAAATTACAGAGAAGAACATATCCGCAATAACCGCCGTCTGGCACGGCAGGTCGTGGGCAGTGTGGCGCTGCTGCTTGCGCTCATCGGCCTGTTTACCGTGCTGGGCTGGATCGTAGGGCTTGTGCGCTCGGCGCTGGATGACAGCGGCCTGCGCAAGGCGTACCGTGACCGCCTGTACGGCATGGTCATGCTGGATCCCGTGGCGTTTGACGATGTGAATAGCGTTGACCCCGGTGTATTCAAGCAGGCCGCCATCTGGGGCACCGTCTATCAGGTGCAGAACAGCGGCGGCAGCCTTGACCAGTATGAGCGTGACCCCGATACCGGCTCGGCCATGATCCCCGCGCTGGAGGTCGATACCTACATCGCCAACCTTCTCGGCCCAGAGTATAAGGTGCCGGAGGGAACCTTCAGCACCGAGGAATTCGTCTACCAGTACGATGAGGAAAAGCAGGCCTATCTGGTGCCTGTCACCAGCTCTGTAGCGCAGTACACGCCGACGGTCGAGAAGGTCAGCCGCCGGGACGGCAAGCGCATCGTCACGGTCGGCTATGTGCCCACCGCCACGAACAACGCCACCGGTGAGCTTTCGCTGACGGCCCCCACCGAGCCGACGAAGTATATGGATTATGTCTTTACCCGCGGGGAAAACCGCCAGTGGTATCTGACCGCCCTGCAGGAGAGTGAGATGCAGGTGGAGGTCACGCCCACCCCTGCACCGACCGATGCCCTTGTGGAGGATTTGCAGAACGAGGAGATGGGCACAGCCGATGCGCCCGAAGCGGCTGCAGAGCCTGCGCCCGAGTCTGCAGAGCCGGAACAGCCCGCAGAGCCGGAGGAGCCCCAGACAACAGATGAACAGTCTGCCGAGGGCTGACAAAAAACAGAGCAGCACCCCTGTGTAAGGCACGGGGGTGCTGCTTTTTTTGTGTGCGGCAGGGCTTTGCCGCAAAAAACAATGGTGCAATCCTGCCGCGAATATGCTATAATAGCTGCATATACTTGAGTGAGGTGTGGTACTATGGAAGAATTGCTCCGTATTCTGGAAAAGAACGCCCGCATGCCGATCGAGGACATCGCGGCGATGCTGGATAAGACCCCCGAGGAGATCGCCGCCATGATGGACGAGGCCGCCGCCAAGGGCTACATCCGCGGGTATGAAACGCTGGTGGATTGGGAACAGGCCGGCGTCAATCTGGTGGAGGCTGTTATCGAGCTGCGCGTGACCCCCCACAAGGCCCGCGGCTTTGACGATATCGGTATGACCATCGCCCAGTTTGACGAGGTGGATACCGTGCTGCTGATGAGCGGCAGCTACGACCTGCAGGTCATCATCAAGGGCCGCAGCTTTCAGGAAATTGCGATCTTCGTGGCCAAGCGCCTCTCCCCGCTGGACGATGTGCTCTCCACCGCCACCAGCTTTGTGCTGCGCCCCTACAAGCGCGGCGGTCGGCTGTATCTGGCCGAAGAACCCGATGAAAGAGAGTGTACCGTCCTGTGATGAACTACGATGAACTGCTTGCCCCTGCCGCCAAGGCGATGCGCCCGTCCGGCATCCGCAGGTTCTTTGATCTGGCGGCTGAAATGCCGCACTGCATCTCTCTGGGCGTTGGCGAGCCGGACTTTAAAACGCCGTGGAGCGTCCGCGATGCAGGCATCCGCAGCCTTGAGCTGGGCCGCACCAAGTACACGGCCAACGCCGGCCTGAAGGAGCTGCGCAATGAGATCTGCAGCTACCTTGGCCGCCGCTTTGACCTGCACTATAAAGAGGAAAATGTCCTTGTCACGGTCGGCGGCAGTGAGGCCATCGACCTGATCATCCGCGCGGTGGTCCAGCCCGGGGACGAGGTCATCATTCCCGAGCCCTGCTTTGTCTGCTATGAGCCGATCACCCAGCTGACCGGCGGCGTGCCGGTGCATATCGCCACCCGCGCCGAGGATCAGTTCCGCCTGACTGCCGACCAGCTGCGGGCGGCCATCACGCCGCGGACAAAGCTGCTGATCTTCCCGTACCCGAATAACCCCACCGGCGCGGTCATGAGCGCCGACGAGATAGAAAAGATCGCCGCCGTCCTGCGTGAGTCGAACGTGCTGGTGCTGTCGGACGAGATTTACTCCGAGCTGACCTACGGGCTCGACCGCCATGTGTCCATTGCATCGCTGCCCGGCATGGCCGAGCGCACCGTTGTTGTCAACGGCTTCTCCAAATCCTACGCCATGACCGGCTGGCGTCTTGGCTATGCCGCAGGCCCCGCGCCGCTCATCAAGGTCATGACCAAGATCCACCAGAGCTGCATCATGTCGGCCCCGACCACCAGCCAGTATGCGGCGGTCACGGCGCTGCGCCAGTGTGATGACCAGATCGAGATGATGCGGGACGAGTACAACCGCCGCCGCCGTTATGTGGTCAAGGCGCTCAACGATATGGGCCTGACCTGCTTTGAGCCGCGCGGCGCGTTCTATGTCTTCCCCTCGATCCAGATCAGCGGCCTGACGAGCAGTGAATTCTGTGAGCGGCTGCTGCGTGAAAAAGAGGTTGCCATTATCCCCGGCTCGGCGTTCGGCGCCTCCGGCGAGGGGTACGCCCGCATCAGCTATGCCTACAGCGTGGATCATCTGCAGATCGCAATGAAGCGCATCCGCGAATTTTTGAGCGAAAACGGCTGGACGAAGTAACCCTGCCATCCGCAGAGCAAATAACAGGAGAGTGACCCCTATGCAATACCGTTCTGTGACGGTGCTGGCCCCGGCCAAGCTGAATCTGTCGCTGGATGTCGTGGGCACGCTGCCCAACGGCTACCATGATCTGGATATGGTCATGCAGACCATTGACCTGTATGAAAAAATCACGCTGCGCCGCAGCCATGACCTGACGCTGAATCTGCCCGGCAGCTTTGTGCCGGCCAACGATAAAAACACCGCTGTCAAGGCTGCGCTGGCCTTCTTTGCCAATACCGGCCTGCTGGCAGGCGTGGATATGACGATCTACAAGCGGGTACCGGTGCGGGCTGGCATGGCCGGCGGCAGTGCCGATGCCGCCGGGGTGCTGGTCGGTCTGAACGAGCTGTACGGCGCAAAGCTTTCGATGAGTGAGCTGTGCGCCATCGGTGCGGGCATCGGGGCTGATGTGCCGTTTGCCCTGATGGGCGGCACCTGCCGCGTGCGGGGCGTGGGCGACCTGATGAAAGCCCTGCCGCCCTGCCCGGACTGCTGGTTCGTGGTGGCGATGCCCAGCGTGGGCGTTTCCACCCCCGAAGCCTTTGCCCGCTATGACACGATGGGCAGCCCTGTCCACCCCGACTGCGAGGCGCAGGAGCAGGCCATCCGCGACTGCAATTTGGCCGGGGTCTGCGCCGCGGGCGGCAACGCGCTGGAGCACTGCTCCGGTGCGGTGGAGACGCCCGCTATCTGCAAGACGCTGCGGGAGCATGGGGCCGTCATGGCCCAGATGACCGGCAGCGG
>ERZ506978.840-NODE-840-length-12086-cov-5.987698_pt1 | contig 12086 bp, 6 predicted proteins | sample MGYA00512888_ERZ506978 | MGnify/ENA metagenome assembly ERZ506978
GCAGAATATGAGTGTGCAATACCATCCTATGGTGTCGTTAAAGGATGGACATCTTGTAGCAGAAACTCACTGCTATGACTTCTCCATATATTATAATTGGGATGAGTATGATCCAGGGTATGATTCGGAACTGGACATCAGGATTGCCAGAGAACAGCTTTCAGAAACAGATGAAGTCAGTTATTACCTTGGCCTTGGTATGTCTCTGTGGTATACAGGTACTGAGGAGTACATTGAAGGAAGAAATTGTCCGGTCTTTGTTCTGGGAACGGATCATGAGGATTATTTTACAAAAGAACATTATTATGCAGTAGGAGACAATGTGGTTTATTATTATGATCCATCAGGTGATGCATGGCTTCTGCTGGGGGCAGGCTGACAGAAAATTTGCTGTAAGCTGACAGAAGCTTCACCAATATATCATAGAATTTTGAGTGATCAGAGAGGAAACAGACATGAATGATTTCTTGACAGAAAAAAATAAAAAAGCAGGAGTGTTGGGAAAACTAAAGTGGGTTCTTTGTGGCTTCTGTATGCTTTTATCCCTGGGAGCCATTGGTGCATCGGAGAAGTATATAGGTGAAGGTCGCTGGGGAATGGCAGCAACAGAGATTCTGCTCTGTTTATTGTTTCTGTATCCGACTTTCCGGGGAATCCAGAAAGCATTGAGGATGAAAAAGGCCAGGGAAATTGCCTGCTGGTTTGAATCTTATGCCCAGAATACGGTCTCATTTGAAAAACTTGAGCAGGAGATGGGAAAAGGTGCAGTAAAAAAACTTGAAAAATTTATTGCCAGGGGATATATCCGGAATATCCAGATAGACAGAGAAGGAAATTATATTATGATTACTGCACCAAACAGACGTGTAAATGAAAAGATTTATATCACAGTTACCTGTACCAGTTGTGGTGCAAAGAATCAGGTAATAAAAGGACGTCTGAGCAATTGTGAATATTGCGGACAGAGTCTTAACTCATAATAAAAGCGCTGTGAGTGAGAGGAGGAAAAAGGGTATGATAAGTTTAAAAAAAGTGATGCTTCCGATGGTATTTTTGTGTGTTTGTCTTTTATGTGCATGTGGTGAGAAAAAGCCTGAAGAAGCAGCGCCCACAGCAACTCCTGCACCTACGGCAACACCAACACCACTGCCGGAGTATAAAGAATATGATTATGCGGAGGGGGAATTTACGGTTACTCTTCCCTATGAAGCGGAAGAACCGACAGAAAAAGAGCAGTATCTGGAATTTGCAGATCCGGACGGGAAATGGACAATGACACTTGCACCTATAACAGCCGGACAGCTTTCAAATCGCATTACGGAGCTTGAATATGCACAGAGCAACCGTGAAGGAGGAGCAAAGCAGGTAAAAAAAGAAGAAACCACCATCAGTGGGATGAATGCAATTGTATTCAGCTCTAATCTGGATGAAGCTAAAAACGGACCGGATCAGACAGCAGTATATCTGGGAAGCGGAGAATATGCTGCAATTCTGAAATATGAGGATCATTATGTGGGAAACTGGGACGGTCTGAAGATTGAAGTAAAAACAACAGAGCGTTTTGATGATATCTATACTGTGATGGACGATAAGCTGATACAGACGGTGCTGAAGGGAATAAAATTCCAGGAAGGAATTGAGTATGAAGAGGTAACTGCCAAAGGAATTTCTGTGAAACTGCCAACTCGGTGGCAAGGCAGAGAATATGCAGAGTTCTTTGTGAATGGAAAGATTCACTGTGCTTATGATGGTAACCTGAATATTCAGATCATTCACTTTCCGGATGCAAAGAAAATTGCAGAAAATAAGGCAGACGGAGAAATAAAAGAAACAGATGTGGGAGAAAGCCATTACTATGTGGCATGCCGCAGGGAGGAAGGGGACATTACCCTTTACAGGGATCTGACAGATCAGTATATTTTAAGCATACAGGTGAGTATTCCTGATTGTCCGGAAGAAGAACTCTGGAAATTCCTGGACAGAGAAGAGATGAAAACATTGCTGGAAAGTCTGGAGATTGACCTGAAACAGATTGAAGAAGAACAGCAGGATAATGGTGGCTATGAGAAAAATGGCTATGAGGAGCTGAGTGGTTATACAGGAGAAGGAACGGAGCTTGTTCTGCCTTCCAGCATTGAAGACACAGTAATGAGTGGTGTTGCTTCGCTGGCATTTAAGGATAATACAAAGATTACTTCTGTTGAAGTTCCGGAAGGAATGCGCTATATTGACGTTTCAGCATTTGAGGGCTGCACCGGTCTGAAAAAAATAACACTTCCGGATTCGCTGACCTGGATCGGGGGCTATGCTTTCTCAGGATGTACCAGTCTGGAAACGGTGGTTTTCGGTAATCAGGGAGTAGAAATTGCAGGATCTGCATTCAGAGATTGTACAGCCCTGAGAGATGTGGAGCTGCCTGCCAGTGAAAATTATCTTTGGGATTCTGCTTTCTGTGGGGCAGGAGCCGGGGGATACATACATATAGGAGATGGTTCAACAGTAAAAGGCTGTTGCTTCATGGACTCCGGATTTGAAGAAGCTGTCTTTGGAAAGGAATGTATTTTTGAAGGATTCGGAACCTTTTCCGGATCAAAAATCAAAAAGATCACATTGGGTGAAGGAATAACGGAATTACCGTCAACATTTGCTTCTTTCTGTGATAATCTGGAACAGGTAGATATGCCGGAAAGTCTGACGAAAATACCGGATGACTGTTTTTCGGCAAGTCCAAAGATGGAAAAAGAACAGTAGATCTGTCAGATGTGTTCAATCAAAAAGGGAAGAACATATGGAAAAAGTATCAAAAGCTACATCATTCTCAACAATACTGATCGGGATATATATGGTGCTTCTCTCCTGCGTGGAAATCGCTGCGGCTTTATTTTGCAAGATAGCAGGTGATGCCGCTATGACAGGAGTAGATATAACTGCCATGGCCAGAGGAAGTGATGACTACATAAGTGGATATTTTATTGTGCCGCGTATTTTGGGAACTGTATTCAGTGGAATGGCTGAAATAACGGTTTTAATATTGGCGGCAATGCTACTTATAGTATTACTTATTTTTCTGGCAGTACTGATCATATCCTGTATATTGATCAAAAAAAGAAAGCTGAAAGCTGATGCATGGATGAAAATAATCGTATTTTCAATCTTTACCTGTGTGGCTGCATTTCTCATTCAGAGTTCAGTAATTGCAGTGATGATGGCAGTACCTGTAGTGTTTGGGGCATACGTACTTGCAAATTAGTTAAATAATGATTCAAAGGAACTTTGTGCTGAAAAGCATGGAGTTCCTTTTTCTTTTGCAGGAAAAACTATAGGGGATGATAGTTTGCCTAATAGAAAAGTGCATAAAAAACAACGCTGTAATTTGTATAAAAAGTAGAATCCGGTTTCTATGCAGGCAGGTAATTAGATATTTCCTTATTTTGTGATACTATAAAAACATTATACACATTATAAGGAGAAGTCTATGAAAAAACGAATAATATTCATGCTATTGGCTGGTATGATGGTTTTAAACAGTGCTGTTGTTTATGCAGACGCTGATATGACAGGTGATTATACGACATATGCAGAAGAAACAGAAAGTGGTAGTGAAGATGAAGTGGCTGTTCAGAGTGAAGCTGCCGGAGTAAATGCATCTTCAGATGACAATGCAAATATCAGTGTGAATGAAGCATCAGAAGCAGAGAATGATGAAGTCGCATTCATAGACGGGGATACAGATGAAGTAGAGATTACGGAAGAAAATCCGACAGATGTATCTTCACAGGATGAAACAGATGAGAATGCGGAAATAGAATTTACAGAAGCAGAGGATATTTTCTCAGAAAATGAAGTGGCAGTGCAGACGGGAGAGACGATCACAGCCAGTGGTACGCTTGCCACAGGTGTAAACTGGTCGCTTTCAGATGCCGGAAATCTGCAGTTTAGCGGTTCAGGTGCAATTGAGAAGGACAATGGTCAGGATAACTATCCGTGGGATATGACACAGGTCTTTACTGTAACGATTCAGAGCGGTATCACAGAAATCGGAAGCGGAGCTTTTGCAGATGGGACGAAACTTACGAAAGTTTTCATCAGTGCGGACACTTTGCGGACAGTCAGTGCAGATGCGTTTCAAAATTGTTCAAAGGCTGAGACAGATCTTTATTATTCCGGAAATGCGCCGACAGTAATTCCTGCATTTACCGGGACTGCGAAAGTAAGTGTTTATTATAAAGAAGCAGATGTTACATGGACAGATGCATTCAGAGCAGCTTATACAGATGTAACATGGGAACCTTGCTGTACAATAAATGGAATAACGGCAAATACGAACCATAGTTATGTGCGTACAAATAATGAAATGCAGATCCAGACGGATGGCAAGAATTATCCGACAAAGGACAATACCGCATATTATGATGCAACCTGTTCTGTGTGTGGCAATGTCGGCAAAGATTATAATAACTGTATCAACTGCATTGATACGGCAGATCTGCAGTCAGATCATCCGTACAATACAGAGACCACGACAGACTGGACTGTATCTATGGAAGGCGCAGAAGAAATCATCCTGACCTTTGATAAACTAACCAAGTTTGAAACAAACTATGATGACTTCTTTTATATTTATAAAGAAGACGGAGAACTGTATCAGAAGTTTATCAATGATCAGCTTGCAGGAAAGACCGTGATTGTACCGGGAAGTTCCGCGACATTGAAACTGACAACAGACTACAGTACAGATGACTGGGGATTTGCAGTTACCAAGGCTTATGGAACGACGCATAAATGGAATAATGTGGTAACAAAACCGGCAGAGCGTGATCAGACCGGTACTTTAACAAAGACCTGCCAGAAATGCGGTGAGGTAATTGAAGAAGTGATTCCGGCACCATATATTGTCTGTGGCGATGATGACAATATTTTCTGGGGAATCACACCGGATGGAGTATTGGAGATTGCACCAAATACAGATCAGAAAGAATCAATGAAAAGCTATTCATGGTCACATGGCGATGAAATAACAGATGCTCCATGGGGAGAATACAGAAAATATTTTGAAGGTGTAAGAATTAAAAAGGGAATTACAGATATTGGGGGTTTTTACGGCTTGAGTAATCTGAAGTGGGCAGAGCTTGACGATGGTATTAAAACGATAGGTTATCGTGCATTTTCTGATTGTAAAGTATTAGAAAAAGTAAAATTACCTGCTAATCTGATTACAATAGATGGCTATGCATTCAGCGGCTGTAAAACATTAGAGAAAATAGAGCTACCAGAAAAACTAACTACTATAAGAAGCGGGGCATTTTGGGACTCAGGTCTGAGAAGCATCCGGATGCCTGCAAGTTTGAAAAGATGTGACAACTATGCTTTTGGGTCAAGCAGTAATAATAGAATAGACACAGTATATATTGAGGATCTGACCAGTTGGCTCAGTATGGAAGAAGGTCCTAATTTCTTTTCAAGTGAGGATATTGAGCTGTCCAGTAAGAGTCCGACAATCAAATATTATGTAGATGGCGAATTACTGGAGCATTTGGTAATTCCGGACGAGATTACCAGTATCAGAGATTACGCGTTTAACTGTGGTAAAGAAATCAGGGAAGTTGTTTTTCATGAAAATGTGAAAACCATAGGAAGAAGTGCATTCCTGGGATGTGAGAAACTTGAATTAACAAGAGACAAGCTTCCGAATTATCTTCAGACGATAGGCGCGTATGCTTTTGCAAAATGTAAAAAAATATCGAAGGTTGGAATTGCTTCAAGTGTTACTGAAATCGGAGAAGCTGCTTTTGCAATGTGCAGTGGAATGACACAGTGTATATTTGCACAGGATATACAGATAGAAAAAATTTCCAGAAAGATGTTTCAGGATTGTACAAGTTTAGAGAAAATCACAGTACCTGACGGAGCAACGATTATAGAAGATTGTGCGTTCCTAAATTGTGAGAAATTAGAAAGAATTACAATACCGGCTACAGTAATAACGATATCAGATGGTGCATTTAACTACTGTTCAAATTTGAAAGAGGTAGAATTTACAAAGGACAGTAAGTTGAAAAATATCGGAGTCAGTGGCAGTGTATTTGGCGGATGTTCAGCTCTTAAGAGCATCCAGATACCGGCAGGTGTGACATCAATGGGAATATCTGCATTTTCTGGAAGTGTTGATGAACTTATATTTTTAGGAGATTTCAACAATTTTAATTATCTGTTTGAAATGGATAATTTCCGGCCAAGAAAAATTACCTACTATGCCTGCAATGATACATGGAATTCCTCTGAAGCACAGAATCTCCTGAATAACAGTTCTTATAATATCATGCCGAATCCGATCCATATGTCAGCGGAGAGCACGTCGCTTACTCCGGCAACATGTACAGAGGCAGGAGAGAGAACCTTTGTCTGCGACTATTGTAATAAGAGCTTTACAGAGGTACTTCCGGCTACGGGACATAAGCTGACAGTGAAAGATCATAAAGATGCAACCTGTAATGAAAAGGGTTACGATGTTCAGGTCTGCAGCAACTGCAAGGAAGAATTCAGGACGGAATTAGAAACAGATCCGACAGCACATCAGTATGATGACGGTACAGTGATCGAGCCAACATGTTCCAGAGATGGATATACAGTTTATACATGTCAGCTTTGTAAAAATACGAAATATGAAGACTACAAGCCAAGAACAGAACATGTCTACGAAGATACTGTTGTAAAATCAACATGTCAGATGCAGGGATATACGATTCACCAGTGTAAAAATTGCGATTATTCTTATACAGATACATGGACAGAGCCGCTGGAACATGATTATGAAGCTACGGTGAAAGCACCGACCTGTACAGAACGTGGCTATACCTATTATAGCTGTAAAAACTGTGGGTATTCTTATCGCGATAACTATGTGGGAGCGTCCGGCCATAAATATACGAAAAAGGTTGTTGCTCCAACCTGTGTTTCCAGAGGATATACAGAAAATATCTGTGATGTCTGCGGAAATGAGTATGTATCTGATTATAAGAGTGCAACAGGCCATACATATAAACGCACGGTGAAAGACCCAACCTGTACCGAAGAAGGTTACACACTTCTGACTTGCGAAAACTGTGATTATGAAACGAAGTCAGATATCCGCAGGGCAAAGGGACACAATTATGAAGAGACCATAACAGAATCTACCTGTACAACAAAAGGCTTTATTACATATACCTGCACAGACTGTGGAGACAGCTATAAAGGCAAAGAGACAGATCTGGCACCGCATAAATGGGATAAAGGAACAGTTACCAAACAGGCTACTTATCTGTCAAAAGGAACGATAGAGTACAAGTGCGCCGACTGTGATGCAAAATATACAGAAGAAATTCCGATGTCAGGTCAGACAGCTCTCAGCGACTGTACGGTTACACTTTCTTACCATAAAACAGCTTATGACGGTAAAGAAAAAACACCAAAGATTACTGTAAAAAACAGCAACGGAATTGTAAGTGAAGAAGATTATACAGTTACCTATGCGGATAATGTTAATGCAGGAAATGCAAAAGTCATCATAACTGCAAAAACAGGAGATGTCAGCATTAAAGGAACAGTGGAAAAAGGCTTTACTATTGCAAAAGCAAAACAGTCTGTTTTGGCTGCAAGCACGGATGAACAGATTCATGTCAAGGCATCAACGGAAATTCAGGCAGATGGAATCGGTGATATCTCTCTTAAAACCTCCACTCCTGATCTGGTTGATATCAATGAGACAACAGTTACGGGTAAAAAAGCTGGCCTTGCACTGATCAAAGTAACTGTTTCCGGTGATGCAAACCATGAAGAAGCCAGTACGATGGTTGCAGTTGGTGTCAATGAAAATCATGTTATCGAACAGATGATAGAGCATCAGAAAACACTGGAAAACGGCGATGTGGAATATGATGAGGTACAGAGATGTACACTTTGTAAAGAAGAAATATCACGCACCACGAGAACTCTTAAAAACATCAAGTCCTGCGAAGTTAAGCTGTCTGCTTTTACATATGTTTATGACGGAAAAGAAGTAAAACCGGAAGTGACGGTACTTCTGGAAGACACTACTTTAAGTGAGGGCACAGATTATCGTCTGGAATATCAGGACAACAACCGTGTGGGAGAAGCAAGTGTTTCTGTTACCGGTATCGGAAATTACACAGACACTAAAACCGTGTCCTTCCAGATTGTTGAAAAGCAGAAGGAGCCGGTAGCCCCTGTAGTTGAAAAACTTGATACAGTAAATATCACATCAATTGCAAATGCGAAGAAAGGCATAAAACTGACCTGGAACAGAGTCAGTGGAGCACAGGGCTATATCATCTACAGAGCGTACGGAAAAGGCGGATATAAGGCAATCAAGACGGTTACCAACGGAGCAACAGCTGCATATACAGATACTGGGGCAACGACAAATGGTGGAAAATACACATATGCAGTTTGTGCTTATAAAGGAAGCATAAAAGGCGCATATGTTGGAAAAACGTATTATTACCTCAAACAGAACCGCATTTCATCTGTCAAGAACAACGCGTCAAAGAAAGCAACTGTAAAATGGACAAGGAATACAAAAGCAAACGGATATCAGGTGAATTATAAGACTGGTAAAAAACAGAAAACAATTACTGTCAAGTCAAATAAAACACTGAACAAAGTGCTTAAATCACTCAAAAAGAAAGCAACTTATTCTGTGAAAGTACGCTCCTACAAAAAAGTATCCGGAGTAACCTATTATTCCGAATGGAGTTCTGCAAAGAAAGTCAAAATAAAGAAATAAACCAATAACACCGGGTGCGTCAATGACGCACCCGGTGTTTTCAGTTAATTAAAAATTCTTATTTTCAGATTGCATCCAGTGCCTGGGCGATATCTGCGATCAGGTCATTCTTATCTTCCAGGCCACAGGAGATACGGATCAGTCCGGCCGGGATTCCGGCAGCGGCAAGCTGTTCATCGTTCATCTGTCTGTGCGTGGAGGTTGCCGGGTTCAGGCAGCAGGTTCTTGCGTCTGCCACATGTGTTTCGATGGCAGCAAGTTTCAGATTTTTCATGAATTTTTCTGCTGCGGCACGACCGCCTTTTAATTCAAAGGATACAACACCACATCCGCCGTTTGGCATATATTTTTTGGCAATTTCATAGTACTTGTTGGATGGAAGTGTCGGGTAGTTGACGAATTCCACTTTGTCATGTTTTTCAAGGAATTCAGCAACAGCCTGTCCGTTTTCTACATGGCGCGGCATACGTACATGAAGAGATTCCAGACCAAGATTCAGTATAAAAGCACTCTGCGGAGACTGTGCACATCCCAGATCTCTCATAAGCTGAGAGGTGCATTTGGTGATGAAAGCACCTTCTTTGCCGAATTTTTCTGCATAGGTAATTCCATGATAGGAATCATCCGGTGTGCAGAGCCCCGGGAATTTGTCTGCGTGAGCCATCCAGTCAAATTTGCCGGCATCAATGATCGCACCACCGAGTGCAGCGCCGTGACCGTCCATATATTTGGTCGTGGAATGAGTAACAATATCAGCACCCCATTCGATCGGACGTAAATTTACCGGTGTCGGGAAGGTGTTGTCCACAATAAGCGGCACGCCATGTGCGTGTGCAGCTTTTGCAAATTTTTCGATATCGAGGACAGTCAGTGCCGGGTTGGCGATAGATTCACCAAAAACGGCTTTTGTGTTGTCTTTGAAAGCAGCATTTAATTCTTCTTCGGTGCAGTCCGGATCAACGAAAGTAACATCAACCCCCATTTTTTTCATGGTGACATCAAGAAGGTTATATGTACCGCCATAGATGGAAGAGGAGGAAACAATGTGGCTGCCTGCTTCGCAGATATTAAAAATTGCGAAGAAATTTGCAGCCTGACCGGAAGAAGTAAGCATTCCGGCAGTGCCGCCTTCGAGTGCGGTGATTTTTGCAGCAACATAATCATTTGTCGGATTCTGAAGTCTGGAATAAAAATAACCGGATGCTTCGAGGTCAAACAGTTTGCCCATATCTTCACTGGTATCATATTTGAAGGTTGTTGACTGATAGATCGGAATCTGTCGAGGTTCTCCGTTGCCCGGCGTATAACCGGCCTGAACGCATTTTGTGTTAATTGAATAGTCCATAATTTTACCCGCCTTTACGTAATATTAGTTTACTTCCATGTTATACCCTTTTATATTGCATGTAAAGAAAAAATACATACTTAATCGGTATGACTGCTGAAAAAACTATATATAAGAGTGAACTGCGACTGAGAGAATACGGGTGTGTGTTTAAATGTTGGTGGCATATGATACGTAAAAATGGTAATATTGTACAAGAAATTATAATTCAGGATAAATAAAATGGAGATACAGGTCATGACAGAGAAAAACGACACGAGTAGATTAACTGAAAAGTATATTTTTAGAAATATACGTCAGGAGGAAATCGCACAGGCAGCAGAGATAGAGAAGATCTGTTTTCCGCCAAATGAAGCATGTTCTTATGAACACATGGAAAAACGTGTGGATAAAGCACCGGAGCTTTTTCTTGTAGCAGAAGATCGTACTACAGGACGAATTGCAGGATTTCTTAACGGACTTGCCACAGACAGAGAACATCTGACGGATGATTTTTTTACAGATGCAGAGGTGCATGATCCGAAGGGAAAGAATATCATGCTTCTGGGACTGGATGTACTTCCGGAATATCAGCGTCAGGGACTGGCAAGGGAACTGGTGCGCTGCTATAAAGAGCGTGAAAAAGCAAACGGCAGAGAAAAACTGATCCTGACCTGCCTGCCGGATAAAGTAGAAATGTATCAGAAGTTTGGCTTCAAAGATCATGGTATCGGCGGGTCTGTCTGGGGCGGCGAGGCATGGCATGAGATGAGTGTGGAACTGCGGGGTTGAATTTACCCCCATTTGATATTATAATCAAAGAGATTGAGAATGAATCCTGAAACAGCAGGAATATTTAATTTTAAGGAGGAATCTGATTATGATTACCTGGAACAATCTGGATACTCTTGAATCATACAAAGAGCTTTCCAATGTAAAAAAAGTAAATCTTGCAGAAGTGATGACCGGCGAGAACGGTGCAGAGCGTGTAAAGAATTACAGCGTACCGATGGCAGCAGGAATGGCATATAACTATGCTGCAAAGCAGGTAGATGATGATGTACTGGAAGCTCTTAAGAAACTTGCAAAAGAAGCTCAGCTTACAGAAAAATATGCAGCTCTTTATAATGGAGAAGTGATCAATACAGGTGAAAAACGTCTTGTTCTTCATCAGCTTACCCGTGGACAGCTTGGAGATACTGTTACAGCAGATGGTGTGGACAAGCGTGCTTTCTATGTAGAACAGCAGCAGAAGATCGCTGATTTTGCAAACAAAGTACATGCAGGTCAGATCACAAATGCAGCAGGTGAGAAATTTACAACTGTTGTTCAGATCGGTATTGGCGGAAGTGACCTTGGCCCGCGTGCCCTCTACATAGCACTGGAGAACTGGGCAAAAGCTACAGGTAACTTCAAGATGGAAGCGAAATTCATCAGCAACGTTGATCCGGACGATGCAGCAGCCGTGCTCCAGTCGGTAGACATTGCACACACGCTGTTTATCGTTGTTTCCAAGTCCGGCACCACGCTGGAGACGCTGACCAACGAAACATTCGTCAAGAACGCCATCAAGAATGCCGGTCTGGAGGTCTCCAAGCACATGCTGGCTGTCACCAGTGAGACATCTCCGCTCGCCAAGGGCGCAGATTATATGGCCGCGTTCTTTATGGATGACTACATCGGCGGCAGATATTCTTCTTCTTCCGCAGTCGGCGGCGCGGTTCTGTCGCTCGCCTTCGGTCCGGACGTATTTGCAGAGATTTTGGACGGCGCAGCTGAGACCGACAAGCTGTCTCTCAACGAAAATATTTTGGAAAATGCCGCACTGCTCGATGCACTGATTGGTGTCTATGAGCGCAATGTACAGGGCTATTTGTGCACAGCTGTTCTGCCGTATTCGCAGGCACTCAGCCGCTTCCCTGCTCATTTACAGCAGCTGGACATGGAGTCCAACGGCAAGTCCGTCAACCGCCGCGG
>ERZ506978.845-NODE-845-length-12060-cov-4.932112_pt1 | contig 12060 bp, 7 predicted proteins | sample MGYA00512888_ERZ506978 | MGnify/ENA metagenome assembly ERZ506978
CATTTTGCTGCGGTATTCGCTTACGCCGCGTTCAGCGCGGCCTCGCTGGCCCAGCCGTCCACGAAAGCGGAGACAACGCCGTTCCAGTCGCCCGTGCCGGCGGCATACGCTGTCAGCGCAGAACCAACGCCGTTTTTCCATTCCTCGGAAGGCATGGTGGTGAAGTTCCACGACACCGGGGTCTTGCCCGCGGCGGTCATCTCGGCGTCCTGCTTTACGAACAGGTTCGGGGACTCCTGCGCGGTTTTGAACGGGATGACAAAGCCCATGTCGTCGGCCATGGCCTTGGTGCCCTGCTCGGAGGTGACGCACCAGTTGATGAAGTCCAGCGTGGCCTGGATGTCCTCGGGAGCGGCGTCCTTGTTCACGCACCAGTAGTTCTCGGTGCCGGTGCACAGGCCCTGGTTGGCTTCATCGCCGACGCCAATGTAGATGGGCAGCATGGTCAGATCGTCATCGGTGAAGGGCTTGCCGTCGCCGACGAGGTTGTTGTACTCCCAAGAACCATTCTGGAAGAAGACGGCCTCGTTGTTCAGGAACTCGTTGCGGCTGTCGTCGCCGGTCTTGCCAGCCAGTTCAGCAGGATCGCAGGTGGAGTTGTTGATGTACAGGTCGAAGATATTCTTGTAGTTGTCGAGATAGGTGCCCTTGATGGCGTCGGTGTTGTCGATGCCGTCCTCCTGATACTCGAAGTAGATGGGCAGGTTGGCCAGATGGGTCTTGTAGCGCCAGTCAGAGGAGCCGTCCATGCCGGCGGAGGTGAAAGCGGCGAAGCCAAGCTCGTCCTTGCGGGCGGTGATGTCCTCGGCCACCTTCTTCAGGTTGTCGAAGCTCTTGATGTCGTCAACGGTGTAGCCGGCCTTCTCCAGCAGGGTCTTATTGGTGATCAGGCCGTAGCTCTCGATAACGTAACCGATGCCCAGCATCTGGTCGCCGTCTTTCAGGGCGTAGGTGTCGCTGGTCAGATCACCGGCGATCTTGGTGCCGGACAGGTCGTAGCAGTAGTCCTTCCAGTTGGCCAGGCCGACAGGGCCGTTGACCTGGAACAGGGTGGGCGCATCGCTCTTGGCCATCTCGCTCATCAGGGTGGTCTCGTACTGACCGGAGGCGGCGGTGACGACCGTTACGGGAACACCGGTCTCCTCGGTGTACTTCTTGGCCAGATTCTGCCAGGCCTCATCCTGCTCGGGCTTGAAGTTCAGGTAGTAAACCTTGCCTGCAGCGGTAGAGGTAGCTGCGGCGCTGCTTGCGGTGGCTTCACTGGAAGCAGTGGCTTCACTGGAAGCAGCGGCAGTGCTGCTGGAGCTGGCGGCGCCACCGCCGCAGCCAACCAGCAGACCGGCAGTCATAGCGGCTGCCAAGGTCAGAGATAAAGTCTTTTTTGTTTTCATGTTTTTTCCTCCTTCTAAAGAAAAACATTTTGAAACAAATTTGTGTGTCCGCTCCGGAAACGGTTCCGTATCGGATTGACATAATAATATCCCAATTTCAATGAAAAATCAATAGAAAAATAGCAAAAACAACTAACTTTGTTGAATTACACGAAGAACGGCAGTGCTATTTGGTAAATATAGCCAAAGGATTGTGTCATAATCGCGGAAACGGTTCACTCGCGCGGGCGAAAAGCTGCCCGCCACGCAGATAGAAAGATTCCTATCCATTGTTTCGATGCAATCACAGTATCTCATTGCAGAGAACGCAGGGCCGCACAGTGTGCGTTCCCTGCGTTCATAGAAAGAATTCCTATTATTTCCGGTATTCCCGTGGCGTCATCCCAAAATGCGCTTTAAACTCTCTATTAAAATAGGAGAGGTTTTCAAACCCGCACTGCTCGGAAATGCTCAAAATGGTGTCCTCTGTTGTGCGAAGTGCCTCGGCGGCAGCGTTGAGTCGATATTCCCGCAAAAAGATGATAAAGGTTTGTCCGGTCATCTGGCGGAACCACCGCATAAAGTGATTGGGGCTGCACTGGCACAGCGCGGCGGCGTCCGCCACACAGACAGGCTCGCTGTAATGGGCCGAGATCCATTGCAGTACCGCCCGCAGCCGCTGCGTGCTTGCCTTTTCAGCGGGGGGCAGCGCCTTGCTTTGGGCAATCAGCAACGCCAAAAAACGCAGCAGCGCCCCTTTAATGCAAAGCTCATAGCCAAACTGCTTGCAGCGGTTGGCCTCCTCGGCCTCTTTGAGGCAGTCGGCAGCCTGCGGGTACCAGGCCTCATCCGGGGTAATATGCTCCGGCAGTGCCAGCCGCCCGCTTTGCAGCGGCAACAGATATTTTTCCGCACAAAGATCCTCCGCACCGCCGAGAAGCTCAACATCAAAGATGATGTTTTCGTATTCCATCGTGCAGCTTTCGGTCTGGCGTATCGCGTGAAGGGTGCCCGGCGTCAGCACAAAGATGTCCCCGCTCTGTGCCGTACAGACCTGCGCACCGGTCTGCACAAGGCCGCTGCCGCGTTTTATATAGACCAGCTCCATGCTGTCCTGCCAGTGAACAGCCACCTGCCGAAAGTCCCCCGGTATGGTGCAGGGGTAGATATTGAACGGAAAGCGCACTTCGCCATGGTGCTTGGTTTCCTGCAGAGAAGATCGATTGTCCATGATTTTTTCCTCCTGATGTTAGGATAGTACCATATTTTGCAGCGAATGCGCAAGTTTTTTCTTGTTTTGTGTGGTATACCTTAGGTACAGAGAGAAACTCTGGTCGTTACAGTAAAGGAGGACTTGTTTATGAACTTTACCGAAATGCTGCAAAGCTACACCGGCAAATCGCTGGCCGACTGCATGAATCAGGAGCTGTATCTGGCCCTGCTGGAGATCGTCCGGCATAAGAGTGCCGATAAGGTGCAGCCTGTCACAGGGCGTAAACTGTATTATATCAGCGCTGAGTTTCTGATCGGCAAGCTGTTGTCCAATAACCTTATCAATCTGGGCCTTTACGATGATGCCCGCGCCGCCCTCGCCGCTGCAGGCAAGAGTCTTTCTGAGATTGAGGAGGTCGAGCCGGAGCCGTCTTTGGGCAACGGCGGTCTGGGCCGTCTGGCGGCCTGCTTCCTCGATTCGCTGGCAACGCTCGGCCTGCCGGGTGACGGCGTAGGTCTGCGCTATCATTTCGGCCTGTTCCGTCAGTCCTTTGAAAACGGTCTGCAGAACGAGAAGCCCGATCCGTGGCTTACCGCCCACAGCTGGGCAGAGAAAACCGACATTACCTATCCCGTACAGTTGGCTGGCAAGGAATACACCGCCCGCCTATATAAGCTGGCTGTCACCGGCTACGGTGCACGCACCAACACGCTGAACCTGTTCGATTTGGACAGCATTGATGAGAGCATCGTGCATGACGGCATTGCCTTTGACAAGACCGATATTGACAAGAACCTCACGCTGTTCCTCTACCCGGACGATTCCGATGAGGCGGGCCGCCGTCTGCGCGTGTACCAGCAGTACCTGATGGTCTCCGCCGGTGCGCAGTTGATCCTTGCAGAGTGTGCTGCGCGCGGCTGCGATTACCACGATCTGGCGGATTACGCAGCCATTCAGATCAACGATACCCACCCGAGCATGGTCATTCCTGAACTGATCCGTCTGCTGGGCGAGAAGGGCATCGAGTTTGAGGAAGCCGTTGAGATCGTCACCAAGACCTGCGCTTACACCAACCACACGATTCTGGCAGAGGCGCTGGAAAAGTGGCCGCGCGCCTATCTGGATGCCGTTGTGCCGCAGCTGATGCCGATCATTGAAAAGCTGGACGAGCTGGCCCGCACCCGCACCGAGGACGAGAGCCTCGCCATTATCGACAAGGATGATCGGGTACACATGGCGCACATGGACATCCACTTTACCCACTCCACCAACGGCGTGGCAACCCTGCACACTGAAATTTTGAAGAACTCCGAGCTGCACGGCTTCTATGAGCTGTACCCCGAGAAGTTCAACAACAAGACCAACGGCATCACCTTCCGCCGCTGGCTGCTGGAATGTGACCCGCGCCTGACACAGGTGCTGGAAAAGCACATCGGCTCCGGTTTCCGCAAGGATGCCGCCGAGCTGGAAAAGATGCTGGCGTTTGCAGGCGACGAGGTCGTGCTGAACGAGCTGACCGCCGTAAAGACCGCCAACAAGCAGGAGCTGGCGGACTGGCTGCTGCGCACCCAGAATGTCACGGTAAACACGAAGGCTGTCTTTGATATTCAGTCCAAGCGCCTGCATGAGTACAAACGCCAGCAGCTGAACCTGCTCTACCTCATTCACCAGTATTATGAAATCAAGGCAGGGCACCTGCCCGCTGTGCCGCTGGTCAGCATCTTTGGCGCCAAGGCGGCACCGGCCTACATCATCGCCAAGGACATCATCCATGCGCTGCTGACCTTCTCCAAGGTCATTGCGCAGGACCCCGAGGTTTCCCCCTGGCTGCAGGTGGTGTTTGTCGAAAATTACAATGTGACGGCAGCTGAAAAGCTGATTCCTGCATGTGATCTGTCCGAGCAGATCAGCCTTGCCTCCAAGGAGGCGTCGGGCACCGGCAACATGAAGTTCATGCTCAACGGCGCACTGACCCTTGGCACGATGGACGGCGCGAATGTCGAGATCAGCCAGCAGGTCGGCAACGACAATATCTACATCTTCGGTCAGACCTCCGATCAGGTCATCCACCGCTACGACGCCGGGGACTATATTGCTGCCCAGTGGTATGAGGGCGACCCCAACATCCGCCGCGCCGTGGATTTCCTGACCAGCCCGCAGATGCTGGCCGCCGGGCATGAGGAAAACCTCAAGCGCCTGCAGAATGAGCTGATCCACAAGGATTGGTTCCAGACCCTGCCGGACTTCAACGCCTATGTGGTGCGCAAGGGACAGGCGCTCGGCGACTACGCCTGCGATCCGATGGGCTGGCGGCGCAAGTGCCTTATCAACATTGCTAAGGCAGGCTTCTTCTCCAGCGACCGCACCATTGCGGAGTACGACCGCGACATCTGGCATCTGGGCAAATAACACCAAATCTGCTAAGAGGCATCGCTTTTCCGGCGATGCCTCTTAGTTGTTTTTGCTTGAGATTGTTTCCCTATGACGGTCACAGCGTTTTGAAGCGGGTGGGGGAGATGCCGTATTCCTGCTTGAAGGCCCGGTAAAAGCCGGAATAGTCCGAAAAGCCCACGGATTCAGCCACAGTATCCAATGCGGTGCCTTCCTTGATGAGAGTCTTAGCAGCAATAAGCCGCCGCTGGGTCACAAAACGGTAGTAGCTGACCCCCATACGCTTGCGGAACAGCTGGCTGACTGTGCTGGCGCTGACATGAAACTGGCGGGCCGTGTCATCCAGCGTGATATGCCCGGCAAGATGATCCTCGACATAAGACATGATCTCGTCCAGCAACTCCCGCTTTTCAGCGGCAGGCTGGGCAACACGCCCGCCGCCGAAATCCCGCCGCAGAGATACAAACAGCTGCAGGGTATTGGCAAATACTGCAGCCTCCCAGCCCGGCTCTGCGGCCGTATACTCCCGCACACCGCGGCGGAACGCAGCTTCATAGGCGGCGATGCTGTCGGTGGGCAGATCACCGGTGCGCAGCATACAGGGCAGCCGGTTCAATTCGTCCAGATCCGGCCATTGTGCGCGCAGCAGCTCCGCACAGGCGGGACTGACCCAGACAACGATACGGGCGTACTTTTCCTGCAGGCGTTCAAGAAACAGCGGCCGATGGCTGACACCCGGCGCGATAAGCAATATATCCCCGCGCTGTATCCGGTAGCGGCGGGTGCCGATCAGATATTGCAGGTTGCCGCTGCGGATAAATATGATCTCATAGTAGACATGGCTGTGCAGCCCCACCACATCCTCCGTGGTGCTTATATCCTCCTGCGTCTGCACCAGCGGATCGTCCATCTCAATTTCCTGATAGAAGTTTCCCGAGTTGAAATGCAGCATCTCCAGCAGCTTTTCCTGCCGCTCCCGATTGCCGGAGTTCTCTCCCATGACGATGCCCAGCGCCCGGGCCTGCCGTGCAATTTCGTGCAGCTTCACAAAAATTATCCTCTCTCTTTGTGTAATTCAGATATAGTATACAGTAAAATTGCTGGATTTGCAATATTGATTGTCATTTTTGCAATTTGTATTTCCGCTTTTGCACTGTATAATAAGGACAACAAAAGCAGGTATGTGTTGCGGCATCCTGCACAGGAATTGTAACCCGCATCCAAAAAGGAGGATATTATGGCAAAGACAAAGACCCCGAGCGGTCTGTCCATGAAGCACAAGATCGGCTACGCCTGCGGTGACTTGGGCGGCTGCATGACCTTCGCCCTGATGGGCTCCATCGTCACCCGCTACTACACGAATGTTCTGCAGGTCAACACCGTTGTGCTGGCTACGATGCTGCTGGTCTGGAATGTATGGGACGCCGTCAACGATCCGCTGATGGGCGCCCTGATGGACAAGGTGTTTGCAAAGCACCACGGTCAGGGCGGCAAATTCCGCCCCTGGCTGCTCCGCTCCGCCCCCTGCGTGGCGATCACCTTTATCATCTTCTTCACGGTTCCCACCTACTTCAAGGGCGTCACGATGCTGGTCGTGCTGTTCTTCTGCAAGATCCTGTATGAAGGCTTCTACACGATGTTCAACATCCCGATGGGCTCGATGCTGTCCGCCATGGCAGATACCGACGGCGAGCGCGCCGCCCTGTCCAGCGCCCGCGGCTTCGGCAGCATGATCGGCAACATCATCCCGATGATCATCATGCCCCAGCTCCTCGCCAAGTTCGGCGATACCAGCAAGGCTTTCGGCATCGGTGCGACCCTCTGCGCCATTGTCGGCTTTGTGTTCTGCATGCTGCACTATGCCTGGACTGAAGAGCGCCATGTCAGTGTTGCCCCCAGCGAGAGCAATGACAGCGTTAAGCTGACCGACATTCTGAATGTTTTCCGCGTAAACCGGCCGTTTCTGGCGCTGTGCATCCACGGCATCTGCATCTGCACGATGCAGTATGTCAGCAGCACGCTGGGCACCTACATGTACGGCGATGTGCTTGGAAACATCGGCATGATGAGCATGGCCAGCGCCGTGAGCATGCCTCTTGGTATTCTGGCACTGATCATCACCCCCAAGATCGCCGACAAGGTGGGCCTGGAGCGTATGATCCGCATCTGCCTGCTGACAGCCTCCGCCATCTACTTTGTGCTGTTCGGCGCACTGATGGTTGCTTCCGTCCCGGCAATCGCCTACATGCTCATCAGCTCCATCGCAATGGGTCTTGCCAGCGTGTCCATCTACATGCAGTGGGGTCTGGTAGGTGAGGCCATCGACTACAACGAGATGATCACCGGCAAGCGCACCGAAGGTTCCATCTACGGCACCTTCAACCTGACCCGCCGCATCGGCCAGACTGTGGGCAACTCCGCCGCCGTGCTGGCGCTGGGCTGGATCGGCTATCAGGCCGGTGCTGCCACCCAGACCGCGGGTGCCCTGACCGGCATCAAGGCACTGGTCGTGCTGATCCCCGCTATCTTCATTCTGGGCAGCTGGATCGCTTTCCGCTTTGTCTGGAACATCACCCCTGATGTGCGCGCCAAGATGGCCGCTTTCAAATCCGGCAAGGAGACCCCTGCCGCTGAATAACGCCTGATCCCGGGGCTGTGCGGCAATCCTGCGCAGCCCCTTTCCTGATTGGAGGTAACGACTATGAGGACTCGTATTTTGCCGAAGATGCTCAACAGCGAGGTCGAGGAATATCTGCAGCATAACGACATCATCATTGTGCCGGTCGGCACGGTCGAGATGCACGGCGGCTTTCCACTGGACAGCGAGACCGTCATCAGCGAGGCATACGCCCTGCGGATGGCCGAGGCCTGTGACGGCCTTGTGCTGACCGGACTCCCGTATTTCTATGCCGGGGCGACCGCCTCGGGCCGCGGCACTGTGCAGGTCAGCGTGCGGCAGGGGATAGACTACCTGTCCGCCATCGCCCACAGTCTGCTGCGTCAGGGCTTCAAGCGGCAGATTTACATCAGCTTCCATGGCCCTGCCCACATGACCTGCAGCCCCATGGTGCGGGATTTCTTTGATGAGACCGGCGTCCCCATCCTGTATATGGACCTGAGCCAGCAGCTAGGCAAACTGGCCAAGGATCTGTTCACCTCGATGGACTGTTTCCACGCCATCACAGTCGGGGCATACCAGATCATGGGCCGTTTGGAGGATATTCCGCTGACCACGGCATATGCGGAGCCGATGCAGCAGAGCTGTGCGCCGTTTAATGACCTGTTCGGGCTTGCGTATCAGAGTGCAGCCATCGGTTATTGCTTTGCCAAGCAGAGTGATCATATGCCGACCACCGCCATCCCTGATGCGGCCGCCCGCCAGCGCCTTGCCGATGAGGGACAGTCCATCCTTGAAAAGGCTGTAGCCGCCATGGATATGCCCCATGTGGTGGAGCAGATGCGCAAGCTGGAAGACTACAACAACGAGGTGGAAAAGACCCACCCCTGGATGCCCAGCGCCTACAACAAAAAGGAGAACTGATCTTATGAGCGAGCAAAAATATCTGCGCGAGACCCCCTGCGGCACGATCTTCGGTACCGACTGCCAGTGGCCCGGTGTGGCTGCCTACAAGGGGATCCGCTACGCCACGGCCGAGCGCTGGGCTTACCCCGAGGCTGTGACCCACTGGGACGGCGTCTATGATGCTACAGCCTACGGTGCCTGCTGCTACCAGCCGCGCTCCTTTTACAACGAGGCCGAGATGCCGGAAAAAGCCTTTTATTATAAGGAATTCCGCCTCGGCGAGACCTATACCTACAGCGAGGACTGCCTTTTTTTGAATATCTGGACCCCCGCCGATGCCGGGCCGGAAAGCAAGCTGCCGGTCATCTTCTACATTCATGGCGGCGGCTTCAACGGCGGCTGCGGCCATGAAAAGCACTTTGACGGGCCCGAGTGGCCCACCAAGGGCTGCGTAGCCGTGACCATCAACTACCGCCTTGGCCCTCTGGGCTTTGTCTGTCTGGATGCGCTGCAGCAGGAGGCCGGCCACACCGGCAACTATGCGCTTTTTGACCAGCTGACGGCCCTGCAGTGGGTGCGTGCCAACATTGCGGCCTTCGGCGGCGATACCGACAACATCACCATCATGGGGCAGAGCGCCGGTGCAATGAGCGTGCAGCAGCTCTGCCTGAGCCCGCTGACGGAAGGTCTGTTCGCCAAGGCCGTTATGAGCAGCGGCGGCGGTGTTTCGAAGATGCTGACTGCCAAGCCCGCGGCAGAGCAGTATGGTTTCTGGAACGCGGTCATGGAAAAGGCCGACTGTGCCGATCTGGATGCATTCCGTAAGCTGCCCGTTGCCGAGCTGTTTGCAGCATGGCAGGCGGCCAAAAAGGAGTGTAAGAACAGCATGTCGGCCAATGGTCCGGTGCAGGACGGTGTATTTATCTGCAAGCCCGCCACCGAGGTAATCGCAGCAGGGGAGCAGCGGCATATTCCGTACCTTATCGGCATGACCAGTCAGGACATGATGCCTCCCATCCTCTATAAAATGGCAGGGGACTGGTGTCGCACGCAGGCAGCCCAGAACGGCCCGGCCAGCTACGAATGGTTCTTTGACCGTCAGCTGCCCGGTGATGCCTGCGGTGCATGGCACAGCAGCGATCTCTGGTACTGGTTCGGCACGCTCGACCACTGCTGGCGACCCTTCACAGCCCAGGACAAGGTGCTGAGCGCTCAGATGGTGAGCTACCTCACAAACTTTGCAAAGCACGGTGACCCCAACGGCACCGATGTACCTGTCTGGCTGCCTATTGATGCAACACAGCACAAGGTTCTGCGTCTGGGTGAGCAGCCCGCCCGCATGGGCAGCGCCTCAATGCCGAAATTGGTCTGGACGATGCTGACCAACAAAGCGGTCGGCGAATAACCGCTGCATAAGCAATGCGCACACGACTCTCTCTGAGAATTGTGTGCGCATTGCTTTTTGTATTCCTACTAACAAAAAAGCCGTATGCCGGCAATTCCGGCATACGGCAATGAGATGCTATACGGGATTTTACTTCTTGATCTTGATCAGCTGGGCGTTGATGCTGTTCAGGAACTTGTCGCCCAAGGAGGAATCGGGCATCATCTCGCACATGACCTTGGGGCTCATCTTCTTGAGCATATCCCACATGCCGACACCCGGCTCGATGGAGAAGTTGGTGGTCAGCTTAACGGCTTTTGTCACGATGGCAAAGGCTTCCTCATTGTGGGACAGCTCATCCAGACTGTCGTTGACATTGTAGTAGCCCTCGGGGAATTCCATCGGGGCATCCAGATCCAAGCTGCCTACCTGCTGGAACCAGTTGGCAACACCCTCGACATGCTCAGTGAATTCGGGCAGGACGTAACTGGCGGGTTCCTTCTCGACCTTTTCCAGTGTGATGCAGTCACGGGCATCCTCGGTGATGGCCATCAGGGTGTTGAAGCCGGGCTGCAGGGCAACCTCAAAGCGGAAGATACGGTGAGCCTGCTGCTTGCCGATCTCCTTGCCGTTCAGGAACAGCGTTACCTCGTCCTGATTGGAGTAGACCTTGACCTCGATGGTCTCACCGGCGCGCTGGGCGTAGCGGCGGCCCACAATGTGAACCATCGGCTCCTTGGACCAGTACGCCTGATAGAGGTAAAAGCTCTCCTTGCGGGTCTTGCGGTCGATGGTGACCAGACCCTTGTTGTTGCGGCCGCCGACGCCGCCCTCGTTACGGGCTGCGCAGCCGAAGTCGAACATATTCCAGACATGGGTGGCCCAGATCCAGGGGCGGTCCTCAAAGACCTGCGCCATATGCTCATGGTACATGGTCTGGTATTCCTCGCTGTAATCCTTGCGCTGCGGGTTGCTGCTGTGCCAGTTCACGATGCCCTCACAGCCGTATTCGGACACGCCAAGGCAGATGTCGGGGTGCTCGGCATGGAACTTATCCAGCCACGGGCCGTTGTCCTCGATCTTGCCGCCGTACCAGCCAAAGTAGTGGTTGTAGCTTTCCAGATCGGTGATGTGGTGCATGGGGCCCTCGGTCGGGGTGTGGGAAACATGGGCGATGGTGGTCAGGCGGGTCGGGTCAAGCTCCTTGACCAGCTTCTGCAGGTCGTGGTGACGATCGACCAGCTCCTGACTGATGCCGCCGATGAGGATCTCATTGGAGATGCCCCAGAACATGATGGAGGGGTGGTTGTAGTTCTGGATAACCAGTTCCTTCATCTCCTGACGGCAATGCTCATGGGCAGCGTCACCGGGCTTGAATACGCTGATGAAGGGAATCTCGGCCCAGACGGCGAAGCCCAGCTGGTCGCAGGCATCGTAGAAGTCCTGACTGTGCTGATAGTGGGCCAGACGGATCGTGTTGGCGCCCAGATCCTTGATGATCTGCGCGTCCTCGTAATGATCCTCAGCGGTCAGGGCATTGCCCTTGTACAGGCGGTCCTGATGGCGGGAAACGCCGCGCAGCGGGGTAGCCACACCGTTGATGGAGAAGCCGCCGTCAGGAGTGACCGCAAAGCTGCGCACACCGGCGTTGAGGATGATCTCGTCATAGGTCTCGTTGCGGCGGTTCAGGCGGGCGGTGACGGTGTAGAGGTTCGGTTCGTCCATGCTCCACAGAACGGCCTCGGGGACATGCAGGGTGACAGCAGTGTTGTCAGAGGGGCGCACGGCACCGGCGATCTCCCAGCCGTAGGGATCCTCAAGAATGTACTGGACGGTGAAGTCGTCGCCGGCATTGGTAACGAAGGCCTGCACGGTGAAGTCCGCGCCGCCGTCCTCGGTCGGCTTGGGGGTGACCATGATGCCGGGGCCGCCGTAATAGTCCAGATCAAAGTGGGTCTCGGGGACGCTGATCAGGTTGACACCGCGGTACAGGCCGCCGTAGAAGGTAAAGTCAGCGGAGGCGGGGTACATCGTGGGGGTGTCCTCGTTGCTGACCTCGATGCTGATCTCATTGTCACCGGCAACGCAGAGGTCGGTGATGTCAGCGCGGAAGCAGGAGTAGCCGCCCTCATGGGTCACGGCGTCCTTGCCGTTGATGCGCACGGTAGCCTTCAGGGCT
>ERZ506978.854-NODE-854-length-11948-cov-4.711259_pt1 | contig 11948 bp, 7 predicted proteins | sample MGYA00512888_ERZ506978 | MGnify/ENA metagenome assembly ERZ506978
TGTTCCACCACTAAGCCTTTTTCAACGCGCCTGCGGCGTTTTGTCGTCGCGGGCTGTTGATGTTTGTAAGAGGTGTGCCTTTCCCTGCGGGGGAAGGTGGCCGAGGCTCCGACCGAGGCCGGATGAGGGGCAGCAGTATCGCAGCCACCCGCACATGGGATATTGCGGCAAGACCGCCCCTCATCAGTCACCTTCGGTGACAGCTTCCCCCCAGGGGGAAGCCTTATGTTAGGAGGTCACATCATGAAAATTCTGGTTGTAGGCGGCGGCGGGCGTGAGCACGCCATCATCCGCGCGCTGAAAAAAAGCCCCCGCTGCACCGAGATCTGGTGCGCACCCGGCAACGGCGGCATCAGCTATGATGCCCGCTGCAAGGCTATCCCCGCCACCGATGTGGACGCCATGGTGCAGTTTGCCAAGGATGAAGCCTTTGACTATGTGGTCGTTGCACAGGACGACCCGCTGGCGCTGGGCATGGTGGACGCACTGGCCGCTGTCGGCATTCCCGCGTTCGGCCCGGACAAGGCTGCGGCGCGCATCGAGGCCAGCAAGGTATTCAGCAAGGATTTAATGAAGAAGTACGGCATCCCCACCGCCAAATATGAGACATTCGATGATCCTGAAAAGGTCATGGACTACATCAGGGCCGAAGGCAAGTACCCCGTGGTCATCAAGGCAGACGGTCTGGCGCTCGGCAAGGGCGTGCTGATCTGCCAGAGCGAGCAGGAGGCTGCTGACGGCGTCAAGGAGATCATGCTGGACAAAAAGTTCGGTGCCTCCGGCAACCATGTGGTCGTCGAGGAGTTTTTGACCGGCCCCGAGGTCAGTGTGCTGTCCTTCTGCGACGGCAAGACCGTCAAGCCGATGGTTTCCAGCATGGACCACAAGCGCGCGCTGGATCATGACGAGGGTCTGAACACCGGCGGCATGGGCACTGTGGCCCCGAACCCCTACTACACGCCCGAGATGGCCGACCGCTGCATGAAGGAGATTTTCCTGCCCACTGTGGCCGCCATGCAGGCCGAGGGCTGCCCCTTCAAGGGTTGTCTCTACTTCGGCCTGATGCTGACGCCCGACGGCCCCAAGGTCATCGAGTACAACTGCCGCTTTGGTGACCCCGAGACGCAGGTCGTGCTGCCCCTGCTGGAGAGCGATCTGCTGACCATCATGGAGGCCACCACAAACGGTACGCTCGACAAGACGGAGGTTCGTTTCCGCGATGGCGCGGCCGCCTGTGTGATTCTGGCAAGCGGCGGCTATCCCCTTGCCTATGAGAAGGGCAAGGAGATCACCGGTCTTGACAACGGCCAGCTGGACGCCGCCGATGTGACCGTCTACCACGCCGGCACCGCCGTCAAGGAGGGCCGCCTTGTCACGAACGGTGGCCGTGTGCTGGGCGTGACGGCCACTGCCGACACCCTGCCCGAGGCCCTGAAAAAGGCTTACGCCGCGACCGAGAGCATCCACTTTGACAAGCTGCACAAGCGCAGTGACATCGGCGCACGGGCATTGGCCGCAATGCAGTAAAAAGGCTTCCCCATCGGGGGAAGCTGTCACCGAAGGTGACTGATGAGGGCAAACCTTCCGCAACAATCCGTCAACGGAATACAGCGGTACACCTTCCCCTCATCCGGCCTCGGACGGGGCCTCGGCCACCTTCCCCCAAGGGGGAAGCCTTTCCGTCCGTCACTTCCTGCAAAATCAACTCTCAGGAGGAAATAGTATGGTATATCGTATTTATGTCGAGAAGAAGCCCGGCTTTGATGGCGAAGCACAGGGTCTGCTCCATGAGCTTGTCGATCTGGTCGGCATCAAAAATCTGACCGGCCTGCGTCTTTTGAACCGCTATGATGTCGAGGGTATCGACAGCGCGCTGTTCCAGCAGGCCATCCCCACCGTGTTCTGCGAGCCGCCGGTGGATGTGACCTACGACACCCTGCCCGAGGCCAAAACGGTCTTTGCGGTCGAGTACCTGCCCGGTCAGTTTGACCAGCGCGCCGACTCTGCCAGCCAGTGCATCCAGCTGCTGAGTCAGGGCGAGCGCCCGGATGTCCGCTCTGCCCGCGTCTATCTGCTGGACGGCGAGCTGACTGCCGATGATCTGGCCGCTATTAAAAAGTATGTCATCAACCCGGTCGAGGCCCGCGAGGCCGCTCTTGAGGAGCGCGCCACCCTGAAGATGGAGTTTGCCATCCCCACCGAGGTCGAGACGCTGAACGGATTCACCGCGCTGGACGATGACGCGCTGGAGGCATTCCGCACCGAGAAGGGTCTGGCTATGGATCACGCCGACATCGTGTTCTGCCAGGATTACTTCAAATCCGAGCACCGCGACCCTACCATCACCGAGATACGGCTGATCGACACCTACTGGTCTGACCACTGCCGCCACACCACCTTCGGCACGATCATTGACGATGTCAAGATTGATGACGAGCTGGTACAGGCCGCCTTTGACCGTTATATGGCGCTGCGCGCCGAGACCGGCCGCGACAAGAAGAACCGCACCCTGATGGACTGCGCCACGATCGGTGCCAAGGCTCTGAAGCAGCGCGGCATCCTCAAGAACCTCGACGAGAGCGAGGAGATCAACGCCTGCACCGTCAAAATCAAGTGCGATGTGGACGGCGAGCAGCAGGACTGGCTCTTCCTCTTCAAGAACGAGACCCATAATCACCCCACCGAGATCGAGCCGTTCGGCGGTGCAGCAACCTGCATCGGCGGTGCCATCCGCGACCCGCTGTCCGGCCGCAGCTATGTCTATCAGGCTATGCGCGTGACCGGCGCAGCCGACCCGCTGAAGCCTGTCTCTGAAACGATGCCCGGCAAGCTGCCCCAGCGCAAGCTGGTCACGACCGCTGCCGCCGGTTATTCCAGCTACGGCAACCAGATTGGTCTTGCCACCGGTCAGGTTGCAGAGCTGTACCATCCCGGCTACGCCGCTAAGCGCATGGAGATCGGCGCCGTCGTAGGTGCCACCCCGGCCAGCCATGTCCGCCGCGAGGAACCCGCCCCCGGCGATGTGGTCATCCTGCTGGGCGGCCGCACCGGCCGTGACGGCGTGGGCGGTGCGACCGGCTCCTCCAAGGCACACAAACTGACGAGCCTTGAGACCTGCGGCGCCGAGGTCCAGAAGGGCAACGCCCCCATCGAGCGCAAGCTGCAGCGCCTGTTCCGCCGTGAGGACGCCTGCCGCCTGATCAAGCGCTGCAATGACTTCGGTGCGGGCGGTGTGTCCGTTGCCATAGGCGAGCTTGCTGACGGCCTGCACATCGACCTGAACAAGGTCACCCGCAAATACGAGGGTCTGGACGGCACCGAGCTGGCGATTTCCGAGAGTCAGGAGCGCATGGCTGTGGCCGTGGCTTCTGAGGATGCCGAGACCTTTATGAAGTACGCCGCCGAGGAAAACCTTGAGGCGACCATTGTTGCCACCGTGACCGAGGAGAAGCGGATGCGCGAGGTCTGGAACGGCAAGACCATCGTTGACCTTTCCCGTGAGTTCCTGAACTCCAACGGTGCCGAGCGCCACGCCAGCGCACATATTCTGCCCGGCCATGTCTGGCAGCCGCAGTTTTCCGGTGCCACCTTTGAGGAAAAGCTCGAGTCGATGGTCAGCGACCTGAATGTCTGCAGCCAGAAGGGTCTGGGCGAGCGCTTTGACTCCACCATTGGCGCCGCAACCGTGCTGATGCCCTACGGCGGCAAGTACCAGCTGACCCCCACAATGGCTATGGCCGCCAAGCTGCCCGTTGACGGCGAAACCACCACCTGCAGCGGCATGGCGTGGGGCTTCAACCCCTACCTGACCGAGGCTGACCCCTACCGCGGCGCGTATATGGCCGTGGTCGAGAGCGTGACCAAGCTGGTCTGCGCGGGCTTCCACCACGAGGATATGTACCTGACCTTTCAGGAATATTTTGAGCACATGAACAACCAGCCCGAGCGCTGGGGCAAGCCGATGGCCGCCCTGCTTGGTGCGCTGGATGCCCAGATGGGTCTGGGCATCGCCTCGATCGGCGGCAAGGACTCGATGTCCGGCAGCTTTGAGGGGCTGGATGTGCCCCCGACGCTGGTCAGCTTTGCCACTGCCATCGGCAACACCCGCGATGTGCAGAGCCCTGAGTTCAAGAAGGCGAACAGCTCTGTTGTTATTCTGCGCCCCAACTACAAGAACGGCCTGCCTGAGATCGGCAGCCTGATTGCGATCTACAAGACCGTCGAGCAGATGATCGACGAGGGCAAGGTTCTGGCCGCTGCCACCCCCGGCTACGGCGGTGTGGCCGAGGCACTGTTCAAGATGTGTGTCGGCAACCATGTCGGCCTGCAGTTGTCCAATGACATTGACCTGAACAGCCTGTTCAAGCCTGCCTACGGTGCGGTCATTCTGGAGCTGCTGGACGCTTCCGCCGGCGAGTTCCTCGGCTTTACCACCGTGGATTATACGCTGGAGGCCGAGGGCAGCAACATTGACCTGTCCCGCCTGCAGGAGCTGTGGGAGGCCAAGCTTGAGCCTGTTTTCCCCTACCGCAAGGCCGGTGAGTTTGTGCCTGCACTTGAGCATGACTGCCCCGCCAACAAGCGCGTGGCTCCCGCCGTGCGTCTGGCAACGCCGCGGGTCATCATTCCTGTCTTCCCCGGCACCAACTGCGAGTACGACACGGCCCGTGCCTTCCGCCGTGCAGGCGGTGACCCGCACATTCTTGTGCTGAAGAACCTGTCCCCCGCCGATGTTGCCGAGAGCTGCGAGGCACTTGTCCGTGAGCTTGATAAGGCGCAGATCCTGATGCTGCCGGGCGGCTTCTCCGGCGGTGACGAGCCCGATGGCTCTGCCAAGTTCATTGCCTCCTTCTTCCGCAATCCGGCCGTAGCCGATGCGGTCAACCGACTGCTGAACCAGCGTGACGGTCTGGCCTTAGGTATCTGCAACGGCTTCCAGGCACTCATCAAGCTGGGCCTTGTCCCCTACGGCGAGATCCGTCCCATCACCGAGGAGGACCCGACGCTGACCTTCAACACGATTCATCGCCATCAGAGTATGCTGGTGCGTACCCGCGTTGCCAGCAACAAGAGCCCTTGGCTGAGCCGCTGCGACATCAATGATGAGCATCTGATCGCCATCAGCCACGGCGAAGGCCGCTTTGTCTGCAACGAAAAGCTGCTGAACCAGCTGATCGAAAATGGTCAGGTCGCAACGCAGTATGTGGACCTGACCTGCCGCCCGACGATGGACATGCGTTACAACCCGAACGGCTCTGTGCTGGCCATCGAGGGCATCACCAGCCCGGACGGCCGCGTCTTTGGCAAGATGGGCCACAGTGAGCGCAGCGGCGAGCAGCTTTACAAAAATGTCACCGGTGACAAATACCAGCCGATCTTTGAGGGCGGCGTGAACTACTTTAAACTTTGATATTTCGGAACGATTCTGCTATACTGAAACTATAAGTTTTAAAGATTGTGAGGATTTGACCCTATGGCACAACACAACCGTTACATTTCCCCCTTCTCTACCCGGTATGCTTCGGATGAGATGCAGTATATTTTCTCGGACGACAACAAGTTCAAGACTTGGCGCAGGCTGTGGATTGCACTGGCTAAGGCGGAAAAGGCTCAGGGCCTTGCCATCACTGATGAGCAGATCGCCGAGCTGGAGGCCCACAAGGACGATATCAACTATGAGGACGCCATCGCCCGCGAAAAGCTCGTCCGCCATGATGTTATGAGCCATGTCTATGCCTACGGCCTGCAGTGCCCCAAAGCAAAGGGCATCATCCATCTGGGTGCTACCAGCTGCTATGTCGGTGACAATACCGATGTCATCGTCATGCGCGAGGCACTGCAGCTTGTGCGCAAGAAGATCATCGGCGTGCTGGCCAATCTGGCCAAGTTTGCCGAGGAGTACAAGACCATGCCCTGCCTGGCCTATACCCACTGCCAGCCCGCGCAGCTTACCACCGTCGGCAAGCGCGCCACCCTTTGGATGAACGAGCTGTACATGGATCTGGAGGAGATCGACCACCAGATCAGCCAGCTGGCCCTGCGAGGCGTCAAGGGTACGACCGGCACTCAGGCCAGCTTTGTGGAGCTGTTCAACGGCGATTCCGCCAAGATCAAGGCCGTTGAGGCCGATGTCTGCGCCCAGATGGGCTTTGCCAAGGTCGTGCCGGTTTGTGGCCAGACCTACAGCCGCAAGGTGGATTACAATGTTCTGTCCGCTGTGGCCGGCCTCGGCCAGAGCGCTATGAAGATGGCCACCGACATCCGCCTGCTTGCCAACTTCAAGGAGATGGAGGAGCCGTTTGAGAAGAACCAGATCGGTTCCTCCGCCATGCCGTACAAGCGCAACCCGATGCGCTGCGAGCGTATCTGCGCGCTGAGCCGCTACCTGATGGTGGATGTGCTGAACCCCGCCATGACCAGCGGTACCCAGTGGTTTGAGCGCACGCTGGACGACTCCGCCAACAAGCGCATTGCGATGGCAGAGGGCTTCCTTGCGGCAGACGCCATCCTGAACATTCTGCTGAATGTCTCTGACGGTCTGGTCGTCTATCCGAAGGTCGTGCGCGCCCGCGTTATGGCCGAGCTGCCCTTCATGGCCAGCGAGAACATCATGATGAAGGCCGTCAAGAAGGGCGGCGACCGTCAGGAGCTGCACGAACGCCTACGCGAGCATGCCGTGGCTGCTGCCGCCGTTGTCAAGCAGGAGGGCAAGCCCAACGACATGATTGCCCGTGTCGAGGCTGATCCCGCCTTCGGCCTGAGCCGCGAGGAAATTGAGGCTGAGCTCAGTCCCGAGGCCTTCACCGGCCGCAGTGCCGAGCAGGTCACCGAGTTCCTGCGCGATGTTATTCAGCCTGTTTTGGACGCCAATGCCGAGGATGTTGGCCAGCATGTCGAGCTGAATGTCTGATTCAGCCTGTACACACCACTAAAAGATGCATAAAAAAGCACCGTCTGCTTACGATTGAAAGCAGGCGGTGCCTTTTTTATTGATTTTATTCCGCATCTTCCGGAGGCGGTGTCTCGGCCGGTACGGGCGTGGGCGTGGGTGCAGGGTCATCGGGCGAGAAATACGCGCGGATATCACCGTTGCTCTGCTGGTTGGAGATGTCAAGCACACCCTTATCGCTGGCAGAAAGGCCCTTTTCGGGGTCGGCCAGCGCCGCAGCCGCCAGCCGCAGCTTGTAGGCAAGGTTCATCTCACTGCCAAGGCGCACCTGTATGCGGTTCTGATAGGTAAACTGAATATCACTCAGGTCGCGTATGTCCAGCGCGGTCGCGCCGTCAAACAGTCCGTTTGAGAGCAGACCCTCCCGCAGCTCTTTGAGCGTCTGTGCAGCCGAGGCCTGCAGACCTGCTGTTTCCGCGGTGGCCTGCTCCTCGCCGAGCAGCGAGTTGTAGCTTTCCGGCACGATGCTCTGCCCAACTGCCGGTGCAAAGTCCGCAGGCAATGTCAGTGACAGCAGGATCAGTCCCTCGGGCTGGCTCACCTCGGTGCGCAGGATCTTGAGGGAATCGCTCAGTACCATCCAGCCGCCCGCGTACATGCAGGCAAACCGCTCGACTGCCGGTTCTACTTTGACAACGACCGTTGCCGGGAGCTGGATCTCAACGCCGACCTGCTCCAGATACGGGAACTGCTGCGCAAGCTGTGCAGTTTTTTCTGCGGTGGAGAAGCCGAAGAGATTGGAGTTTTTCTCAATGCCGAGGGCGTTGACCAGCTCTTCTTCCGTGTAGATGCCGGTGTCGGCCGGGGTGGTACGGTCGAAATTCTCGACACGGAAGATCGTGACCTTGAACAGCAGATTGACGGACACGAATGCGCCCACGGCCAATACGGCCAATACCCCCAGAATCCCCAGCGCGCGGCGGCGGTTGCGCTGGCGGATCAGCTCTGCCTGCGTTACGCGCCGCTGCTTTCTGGGGCTGCCGGGGCGGTAGCCGGCCTTTTGCGGGTTGATCTGCTGGGTCGCCTGCGGGCGTCTGGCGCGTGGCTCGCGGGGCTGGGCGGTGGGCGGTTCTTTGCGGGGGGCCTCCCTCTTTTCCAGTCCCATGCGGCTGCCGAGGCTGCGGCGGTTGTTCTGCACGCCGGAGCCGCTCACGGTTCTCTGCCTGCGGCTGCGCTGGTCGTTCCCCATATGAGCGGCTCCTTTCGTTTGGGATTTGGCATACAGAGCAGGGCACTATAAATACTGCCTGCCTTTTCAGTTCTTCATCAGTTCCATCAGCTTTTCGGTGATAAGGTCCAGACTGTGGGGGTTGCCCAGTGTCTTGGCGTTGGCACCCATCTCGGCCAGCTTGCCGGGGGTGTTCAGCAGCTCCTCCACCGTCTTGACCAGCCCTTCTCCGGTCAGGTTCTTTTCCTCGATGACAACAGCAGCACCAGCCTTCTGCAGCTCCAGCGCGTTATAATACTGGTGGTTTTCGGCCACGTTGGGGCTGGGGATCAGCACCGAGGCGCGGCCCACAGCCTCCAGCTCTGCCAGCGTCAGCGCACCGGAGCGGGCAATGACGAGATCGGCCGCTGCCAGCAACTGGGGCATATTGTTGATGTACTCGGTCACGATCAGGTTTTCGCCGGGGGCAAAGCCCTTCTCCTTTTCAAGGTCCTCAAACAGCCTGACGCCGCGGCTGCCGGTGGCGTGCAGATGCAGCGTGTTCCGGCCGGTCTGCTTTTCCCATGCGCAGAGATCCGCCACGACCTGATTGATACGGTCGGCACCCAAGCTGCCGCCAAAGCTGAGGATGACCGTGCGATCCCCGGCGTTCAGCTTGGCGCGGGCAGCGGCACGGTCTGCCGTCAGGACCTCGGGGCGGACCGGGTTGCCGACAACGGTCGTTTTATCCGGTGCGCCGAGCTTTTCGACTGCATCGGCACTGGCGGCCAGCACGATGTTGACCTCTCTGGCAAGCAGCTTGTTCGTCACACCGGGGAAGGCGTTCTGCTCATGGATGGCCGTCTTGATGCCGCGGCGCGCGGCGGCGCGGACGATCGGCCCGCTGACATAGCCGCCGCAGCCGATGACCAGATCGGGACGCACCTGATTCAGGATCTTCTGGGTACGCGGCCCGGACAGGGCCAGATGCCAGATTGCGACAAGGTTACGGCCGATGTTTTCCAGATTGAGTCTGCGCTGAAAGCCGTTGATTTCAATATGATGGAACGGGTAGCCGGCCTTCGTCACAAGGCCGTACTCCATCCCCTCACGCCGGCCCGCAAAGTGGATTTCTGCCGTTGGGTCCGCCGCCTTCAGGGCGCCGGCGATGGCCAGCGCCGGGTTGATATGACCGGCGGTGCCGCCGGCAGCAATTAAAACACGCATGATTGGCCTCCGTATATAAAAATCTGCCGCACAAATGCAAACCGTTACACCGTGGTTTTGCGGTAGCGGCTGTGCTGCAGTATACGCTCCGTCTCGGCGCGGTGCTGGTCGGCAAGGCGCTTTTCCCGCGCATTGCCCGCACGGGAGATACTGAGCATAACGCCCATCTCGCCAAGCAGGAGCAGCAGGCTTGTGCCGCCGGACGAGAAGAACGGCAGGCTGATGCCGGTGTTGGGCAGCAGCGCCGTGCCAACGCCGATATGCAGAAATACCTGCCACCCCACCTGAGAGATGATGCCGATGCCCAGCAGGGTGCCGTACAAATCAGGGGCGCGCAGCGCAATGCAGACCCCCTGCACCAGAAGCGCCGCAAAGAGAGCGATCAGCGCCAGCGCACCGACAAAGCCCAGCTCCTCACCGATCACGGCAAAGATAAAGTCGTTTTCGGCATAAGGCAGCCACTGGTGCTTCTGGACACTGTTGCCGATGCCGACACCGAACAGCCCGCCGGTGCAGATTGCATAGATGCTCTGCAGGGTCTGCCACTGCATGCCGGCTGTGTTTGTGGGGGTCAGGCCCCAGACGCCGCCCAGACGGCCGGCTGCATAGCCATCGCCGCTGGCGAGGTGCTTTAAGAATGCAATCACGCCTGCCGCACCCGCCGCACCGACCATCGGCCACCATCGCATGGCGGAGCCGTTGCAGAGGATCATCGTGCCGAAGATCGCGCAGAGCAGCAGGATCGCCGAGTTGTGCGGCTCAAGCTTGAGCAGGACAAGGATCGGCACAAGCGGCAGTGCGGGCTTGAGAAGTCCGTACCAGATCGATGTTTTATGCGCATGGTCGCGGTCCAGCATATCAGCCGTCCAGAGCATCACAGAAAACTTGGCCAGCTCAGACGGCTGCAGCGAGAAGGAACCGCCTGCAAGGTAGACCCAGCGGTAGGTGCCGTTGGTATCCTCCGGGCTGAGCAGCGCTGCGATGAGCAGCACAACGGTAATGATGTAGAAGCTCTCGTTCATATACCGCAGGGCGCGATAGTTGATGTTTGAGATGATGAGCATTGCCACAAGGCCCACCACCGCAATGACGCCCTGCGGGCGGATGAAGTGGTAGACATCCCCGTAGTTCGCATAGCCGCTGGAATAGCTGGCCGAAAACAGCATGACAAGGCCGTAGCCCATAATGACGATGAGCGTTGCCACAAACCCGTGGGAGACCGGCCCACGCTCCAGCTTAGGCAGGCGGATGACCGCCAGCATGCGCAGAATATTGCCGATGGTATGATCAAATAAAAGCCCCAAAAGGCTGGTTGCCGTATTCACGGGCCGTCACCTCCCCTTACAAAATCAAAAAGCAAAGGCCGGGGGCTGCCCCGGCCCTGTGTTATGCCACGCAGATGTACAGCATGCCCATCGCCACACCGATGGCGGCGATCAGGGCAAAAAAGCCATCGATCTTGACCTCACGCCAGCCGCGCATCTCAAAGGCGTGATGGATCGGCGTCATGCGGAAGATGCGCTTGCCGTGCGTTGCCTTGAAGTAGGCGCGCTGGATCACGACCGTCATGGCATCCCAGATGTAAACGATGCCGAAGAAAAGCACCAGCTCAGGGCGCTGCATCACAAAGGCCAGCGCCGTCACGATGCCGCCGAAGAACATGCTGCCGGTGTCCCCCATGAATACCTTGGCCGGGTAGAAGTTCCATACCAGAAAGCCAGCGCAGGCACCCGCCGTGACAGCCGCAACGAGCGAAACATGGACAAAGCCCAGCAGACTGCCCGCCAGCAGATAGCCGATCATTGACACAAAGGTCACGCCGGTGCAAAGGCCATCCAGACCATCGGTCAGGTTGACGGCGTTCACCAAAAAGATGATGCCGAAAAACGCGATAGGATAGTAGAGCAGGCCCATATCCACAAGCCCGAAGATCGGCAGCTGCACCTCGGTCGTAAGCAGGCCCAGACTGTTAAGGCCAAGCATAAACCCGAAGGTCAGCGCGATCTGCAGGATCATCTTCTGTGCCTCGGTCAGGCCGAGGTTGCGGTGCCGGATTACCTTGATAAAGTCATCCAAAAAGCCGATCAGCCCCGAGCCGAACGCCAAAAACAGCACCAGCAGCACCGCCTGCATCTGGGGCAGGCCCAGTGTGTCGGGCAGTTTGGGGCGGAACATGGCCCAGGTAAGGCCCAATGTCGCCAGAATGCCCAGAATAAAGCAGAGACCGCCCATGGTGGGGGTGCCGTTTTTCTTATTGTGCCAGGTGGGGCCCTCCTCCCGGATGGTCTGCCCAAAGTGCAGACGGTGCAGCACCGGGATCATAAATTTGCCCGCCACCGCCGTGATGGCAAAGCCGCCGACAGCCCCTGCCGCCAGCAGGTATGAGATTTGCTCCATGCAATGATTCCTCCGATCAATAGGTACAGGGGGGATCGCTCTGCGCGATCCCATAGGTGCCCCTGCGGAGGAGCCCTTTTGTTTTTTTACCCCTGCGGCAATTCCTTGTAGAAATCCTGCAGCAGCTGCTCCAGGCCCATGGCGTGGCTGGCCTTTGCCAGTACAGCGTCACCGGGGCGCACGAATTGCCGTACATATTGTAGATCGGAAGAGCGTCGTGTAGGGAAA
>ERZ506978.860-NODE-860-length-11871-cov-6.942197_pt1 | contig 11871 bp, 6 predicted proteins | sample MGYA00512888_ERZ506978 | MGnify/ENA metagenome assembly ERZ506978
CCTCCGCCGGCCTTCTTTCCCGGCATTTTCAAGCAGAGACGCATGCAGTTCTTTTTTGCGCTCTTCCCTGTAAATATCCATCAGTGGATGTGCTTTTTTCAAAAGAAATTCCATATTTTTCTGACTGATCGATACTTCCTCTTTGCGACTGGTCAGATAATAATGTGCCAGATCATGATGCCCGCTGATACAGTCGCCTGTCATCGCCACCTGCCCGGAACAATAATGCAGATGAGAATAGACACGATTCTGTACACCTTTCAGATAATATGGTGAAATCTGCCCGGTCATATAAAGTGGAACCCAGTTTTCCAGACCGAGCATCATATCTTTCATCGGACGTTCCACATCGTGGATGATATGGATATGCAACCCCTTTTTGAGAACCATCGCAAGACCGAACATGTATTTTTTTGCAAAATCCTCGTCTGCAGCCATATCTTCTACCGGCATGTCACTGCATATGTACAAAGGCTTCATTGATTTTGAAAGCACGGTATGCTTCAGAAAATCCAGTTCCCCCTCGCGCATTTCTTTCAGCCCGTAATAATGCCTTGAAACAGGAAGCTGAAACGGTACTTTCGGCACCTTGAAGCTGTCAAAGTGAATGGCTCTTATATAATCGTCCAGATTAAAAGAATCCACTTTACGCAGAAAAGCGGATACATAATCAACCCCGTCCGGCATCGAGGAATTGAGCCACTCCCGCAGTTTCCTCCGATATGAAGAACTGTCTGCAAGTTCATCCTCATTGCATTGAATAAGATACACCACCTTTTTCCGATCCTGCTCATCCTTATAATTAGCTATCACATATTCACAGACTTTTTCGACAAATTGCTGCTGATGTGCCGGATTGCGCTTGCCCGTCCTTATCTTCGACAAGTACGAGGGATCATAATGCAAAAATGCCGCAAGTCTGGAAATATTGATATCCAGTTCTCTTAGCAGAATGTCGAGTTTCTGGCCGTTAAATACCGGCTCGTCCCGGTCATCCTCCAGACTTTCACGCAGTGTCTGCAAAACTTTGTCCGCCTTAAAATCCCGGATGCCTTTTTCTGCTGCAGTCTTGATGATTCCATCGGATAATTTCTTTAAATATTCACTGTCAGCGTAAGGTGTACGCTCCCCTTTGCGGTATCGGCTGATAACCGTTTCGGATATTTCACTGTTACGCGCCAGCTCTTTTCCATTGCATCGGATCTGTATGATATAGTTGTTCAGACATTCCTGAAAATTCATCTTTTCATCCTCTTCCTGCTCATGCCCATATTTCCTGCTTACAGTATAAAGGATTTTCTGCAAATACACAAAAAATTACCGCCTTTGTCTATGACAGATATGGCAATACTTTTGAGTGACAGCAGAAACTTTGTTATACTTATTTTACCAATATTCAGAAGGAGGTTACAGCGATGAAACAATTAAAGAAAACAATAGTAAGTCTTGTTATGGCACTCCTGTTAGCAGTCACACTTATTCCTTCAACAAATGTGACGGTTCAGGCCGCTTCCGTTGGAAAAGTGACAGGAATAAAGGCTGTCTACACAAAAGGAAAAACAAAACTTACATGGAAAAAAGCATCCAGAGCCAAAAAATATGAAATCTACCGCTCAACCAACGGTAAGAAATTTAAAAAAGTAAAAACAGTCAAAGGACTTTCCTGGCAGGACACAAAAAAGGGAGAACTCTGGTATAAGGTACGTGCCGTTAATGGTAGGAAAAAAGGAAAATTCAGCAGTGCAGTGTCGGTTTATACAATCGGAGGGCGTATTTCACTCCGACAGACAGGAAATTCTTTCCTGAGCGCCGGAACCAGCGTATTTGCTCTGGAAATCTGGAATTATGCATCGAAAAAACCAGCTTTCATAGGATGCAGCAATAATGGCAGAAAAATGACCGATTTTCCGATATATGTTTACAACAAGAATACGCGCAGATATGAAAAGTCGTTAACAAATGAAGCTTACTATCATGGAGCACTTTCATCTGCCGCAGGCGAGACAGACCTGAAAACCAGTATTCTGCACAAGGGAAAGGGAAACTATATTATTTATGTTGCCGGTCTTGGAATGATTTATCCATACGTAAATGCATATGACAATCCTAATATCTATACATATTATATCAATACATATTTTAAGATTGGTTCAAGAAAATATCGCCTCCGGGTAAGCTCTAATTCTTCATATTATAAAGACTATCAGGTACAGCGTATAAGATAAAGTTTGGCTGAAATTAAGGAGAAGTCCGAAAAGACTTCTCCTTTTAGTTTGTTATTCTTTTTCATACAGGAATTCTTCCGGCAGGCTTACCTTGAAATCTTTTGCCAGTGCACGGAAATTATCCGGCTGGATCGTCTGCAGTTTGTGCGGTGTCATAGAGAGGATCTTTACAAGGATCTCTGCTGATTTCTCAACAGTATGAAGCAGGCCAAATGTCAGGTCAAAATCCTCTCCGGAACAGAACATTCCATGATGCGCCCAGATTACAACATCATATTTTTTCATAAGTTCTGCTGTCTTTACGGCAATTTCTCTTCCGCCCGGAACCATCCAGCCGACAACGCCGACACCATCCGGAAATACGACCGGACACTCGGTTGCGGATTCCCAGAGTTCTCTGGTAAACACTTTGTCATCCAGCGGGAGTACAAATGTCAGTGCAATCGTATTTGTGGTATGTGCATGATAAATAACACGATGCTTTCCATTGGTAAGTTTTTTCTTTACTTCATGATTCATCAGATGTGTCGGCAGCTCACTTGTCGGTCTTCCGCCCTCGACCAGTCCCCAACGAATACGGTAATTGCATCCGGTTTCATCCAGTTCAATAATGGCAAGACATACTTCCGGGTCAACAATGATATTTCTGAAATACTTACCGCTTCCTGTCACAAGGAAAAATTCGCCTGCCAGTCCCGGTACTTCGGTTCCGATCGGTGTCCATTCTCCCGGTGCATTCAGACGCGGACGGATCATTTCGACTTCCTCTGCCTTCAGACGGTAGCTTAAGTTACCACCGTTTCTCTCATGCCATCCCTGCAGATAACCGTCGTTCGCCATCTTGATAAAACCCTGTACAAATTTTGACTCTAAGATCCTCATAATAAAATCCCTCCGATTTCGTCCATAAATGGGCAGTTTTGTTGTGTTGTGGTTTTGTGTTGTTTATTTTTTCATTTTATGTTGTTTCTCTTTGTTTTCATTTGCATTATATATGGTTTTTTGTGGTTTGTAAAGACCTTTTTTGAAAAAATATTCAAAAAACCACATTTAAATCTCGGCCTTTTTCACTATTTAGTACTTTGACAATCATATAACGGGTTTACACATCACTTAAATACCGTTACAATGAAAGACGTAAAAATGAAAAGGAGAACCACGAAATGGAATTACAGAATGGAAGACCGGAAAATGTAAATGACCGTCTGGACAAGGAGATCCGTGTCTATGACTTTTTAGATAAACTCAGCGTCACTTACCAGCGTGTTGACCACGAGGCAGCCATGACCATGGAAGCCTGTGAGGAAATTGACCGCACACTCGGTGATGATACCGCTATCTGCAAGAACCTTTTTCTGTGCAACCGTCAGGAAACAAACTTTTATCTGCTCCTAATGCCGGGCGACAAACCCTTTAAGACAAAGGATCTTTCCGCTCAGATCGGTTCTGCACGTTTATCTTTCGCCAAACCGGAATATATGGAAAAATATCTCGATATCACCCCGGGGTCTGTCAGCGTCCTTGGCCTGATGAACGACCACGAAAAGAAAGTTCAGCTTCTGATCGATGAAGATGTTCTGAAGGATCCGTATTTCGGCTGCCACCCATGCATCAATACATCCAGTCTGAAATTTACTACAAAGGATTTTACAGAAAAGATCATTCCGGCACTTGAACATGAGCCGGTCATTGTGAATCTGCCCGTCCCTGAAGTATAATTTTCGGACAGATAATCGCAGAAATATATCAAATTAAAACTGAATCTGGAGATTTTTTCGATGAAAAAAGAATTGAATTTTACAAAATTGCTTTTAGAAACGCTCATTTTGACCGGTGCTGTGGCAATCATTGCTGCTGCCGTTTATTTTTTCCTCGTACCGAGCCATGCTTCTGTCAGCAGTATTTCCGGTCTTGGAATTGTTCTTTCTAATTTTGTTCCACTTCCGCTGTCGGCAATCACCATGATCCTGAATGTTGTTCTTCTGATCATTGGCTTTATCACTTGCGGAAAAGAATTTGGAGTAAAGACCGTTTACACAAGTATCATGCTTCCTGTCTTTCTCGGAATTTTTGAAAAAGTTTTTCCGAATTTTACTTCCATGACCGACAGTCAGGAACTGGACGTGCTGTGCTATGTCCTTGTTGTCAGCATTGGTCTGAGTATTCTTTTTAACAGAAATGCTTCGTCAGGCGGGCTTGATATCGTAGCAAAGATCATGAACAAATATCTGCATATGGAGCTGGGCAAGGCGATGTCACTCTCCGGTATGTGTGTCGCACTGTCCGCTGCACTTGTTTATGACAAAAAGACCGTCGTACTGAGTATTCTTGGTACATATTTTAACGGAATTGTGCTTGACCATTTTATTTTTGACCACAACATCAAACGGCGTGTCTGCATCATTACAAAAAAAGAAGAAGAACTGCGAAATTTCATTATTCACGATCTGCACAGCGGAGCCACCGTTTATGAAGCATACGGCGCCTATAATATGCAGAAACGAAATGAGATCATTACGATCGTAGACAAAACAGAATATCTGAAGCTGATGAATTATATCAATCATGAAGACCCACAGGCATTCATCACTGTGTATAATGTATCTAATATGAGATATCAGCCTAAAGTATAAATCAGTGGACGCGCCACCGGTGCTTCCTCGATAGGAAATGTAAAACTCCGCCAGAACAGGTAGTTACATACCTGTGCTGACGGAGTTTTGATTATTCGTTATTTTTTACGACGTTTGAGGTAGATTCCTCCACCGATCACTGCAATCGCAGCGATAAGAAGAACTACGAAAATTCCAATCGGTGTGTTATCACCGGTTTTTACGGCGTTTGTTGTCTGGGTTGATTTCGTTGGAGTAATTGATGAAGTTGGAGTCGGAGTATTCTTCGTGGTTTTTTCTTTTATTTCTTCCTCTTCTGTCTCCTCATCTTCATCCTCCGCACGCTCCTGATTTACAAGTGTAACACTGGCCGACTTATTGCTTTCATTAAATGTAATGCTTTCCGTGTCCACACTCAAATCATATTCGAAGCTGTCTGCATTCTCCACTGGCTTTCCGTCTGCATCAACTTCTGTCACATATAATGTCGTTGAACCACCGTCTGCTATGGCAACTTTTATCTGTGCACCCGCCGAGGAATTTCCATTCAAGTTCAGTGGAACAATATTCTGAGACACCTGGTCAGAAAGTTTTGTATAATCTTTATCTGCAAAAATTCCCGCATAAAAAGTTTCATCACTGTTCTTATCCTTACCATCACTGTTTTTCAGCTGTTTTGTAAGATTCAGAAGTGCTTCTTTATAGAAACCATCCGGGAATTTTACAAATCTGTTTTCAAACTCGACAGCTTTGTTTCCACCATTCGAACCTGTTTCGACGCTGTTTCCGTTGCTGAACATTGCAGTATATGTCGTTCCGTCTGCTGTCTGGCCTCTCAGATAATTTACACCATCCGCTGTACACTCACCAATATAATAAGTTGTATCTATTGCAAGATCTGTAAATGTCACTGTCGATACAGAGTCCATTTTGAACGTGAGCGCTTTCACATCGGATACTCTCTGTGTACATTCCTGGTCTGCATAAAGCGCAACATAGAAAGTCTGATCTGCCGCAAGAATATCTTCTCCTGCAACTGTTTTTAATCTCTTTGTTACAGAAATAGATGAAGATACCGATTTTTCCTTTGCTACATCTTTCATGATTACAACTGCCTTGTTTTCATCGTTTGATACAGCACCTTCAGCTTTACTGGACAATTTCCCATCAAGTCCTACTGTAAAGGTAATCGGATCTGTCGTCAAATAGCCAAATGGAGCACTCACCTCTTTCAGAATATATGTTCCTGCTACAAGTTTCACCTTGTGCGGTTTTGCACTTCCATCTTCGTTCTGATCTTCCGCAGACTCTCCGGTTGTCCAGGAAAGTTCATTTCCGGCTTTATCTTTGACTATGTTTCCTGCTTCGTCCGTGATCTGCAGTTTCGCTCCGGCAAGTTCGGTCACTCCGTCTGCCGCATTTACCTTGCTGATCTCAATTTCATGCTCAGCCAGTTCATTCGTTATAATGATCTGACCGCCATTTTCGCAGCAAATAACATTATCTCCTGCGAATGCATCAGAAAAAGCAAAAATCGTCGGAGCAGGATTCAATTCATATCCTGCCGGTGCCTCAATCTCAACCAGCTGATATTTGTATTCTTTTCGAAGGACCCACCCTTTTTCATGGTCATGTCCCTCCAGAATAGCTTTTCCGGCAGTATCTGTTGTAATCGTCACAATGTTATTGTCTTTATCCAACACATCCTGCGGCTTTCCATCAACAAAACGCTGAAGTTTAAATGTAGCACCTGCCAGAGTTTTTGTATTATTATCTTTTTCTACTTTATAAATTGTAATCTTATAGTTGTCAAAATCACCGCTTCCCTGCGAAGAAATATTAACGCTTCGAGCCACACTCCGGGAATAACCATATACAGTTGCTTCATTTATGTGTTCAATCTCACCCTGTCCTGTCCACTTTGCTTTATATGTGATCACTGCCTTTGTTGCATTTGGAACAGTAAAATGAATACCATCTTCACTGAAAACAGCCTTAACCTTGTCAATATCCACATCCGTACCTGCCGCGGATTCCGTATGAATCTCTACCTCATCCGGGTTTACTGCTTTCATATTGGTCATGATGTCTTTGACTGTAAGCATTTCTGAAGTTCCGTATGTTTTCATTCCCGGGTTAATGACAAGCTGATATTCCGCAACATATCCCTCGGCCGAAAGAGAATCCTCGTTAAGCAGCTTTTTGTTTATGATTCCCTCACTGTTTATAACTGTAGTCTTCACAGACGTAGATTTTCCTCTGAAGAATGCCGTATTTGTTACTTTTCCACCTTCTTCAGACGTCTCAATAGAATCCACACCGGCAGCACCATTCACTTTCAGACAATAGGTCAGCCTGTAGACTGCATGGTTTAATCCGTCTTCCGGATGAATATTTTGAATTGTAAATACCATTCCCGTATCACTGGATGTCGCACCTGCCGTTACTGACTGATCCTGTGTAAATGTTTTGCCATCATCACTGTAGCTTACCTGTAATCCCTGTGCAGCATCGTATATCAAATGCTCTTTGTTAAATTCATCAGTGATTTTAATAGAATCCCCCTCGATGCCCAAAACCGTGACATTATACTGAATTACTTTTGCATTGCCATTCTCATCCTTCTCAATCACTTCCGCTGATTTGGTAATATCCGGGTTATTCTCATACAATTCTACTGTTGCATTTGCGGTTAAATTCTGTCCTCTGGCAGATATCGTTGCACTGTTTTTGTGAGATTTATTCGTCAGCACATTCGAGTTTGCAAGCCATTTTTCATTCGGTTCTGTCAGATACGTAAACTGAATTGTCCTTGCCTGATCTGAAACTTTCAGGTTCATCTTTTTCTGACCGTTCTCCATATAATAGAATTTAACTGTCAGTTCATTTTTGCCATCACTTGTAGTAGATGAATCAATCTCATAGTTTTCGCCATCAAGCAGACCGGAAATCTGTTCGGATCCTTCTATATAAGAATCGCTGTATAATTCATTATCAATCTGCTGATATGGAAGTGTATCTTTCAATGTGCAGTTTGTGTATTCTTTATTTGCCGGTACAGAGAAAGATACTGTCCACTGAATCTGGCGCTTTCCTACAGCATCTGTGACAACGGTTCCCTGTTTATTTATATTAAGAACACCATCCAGTGGAATAAGTCTGACGGAACTTGATGCTTTTCCACCGGTATCATAAATTACATCATTATTGAAGTTCGCACCTGTAATTTCGCGGTTATCTCCCTGAACAGTATAAGTGATTACATATTTGTAGTTTCCCTGATGTTCAGCCGGAATAGTGTAAGCCCATGTATAATCTTTGCTGTCTTCCGCTGTAATTGCCGACCACGGAACCGGTGTAGACCCAAGCAGAGTATTGGTGCTGTCATATATCTGAACAGTGATTCCCCCGCCGGAATATTTACCAAATCTTCGAGAACCGGAAACGACCGTATCTGTGATTGTCCTTCCGGAAATATCATACTTACAATCCTCGTTCAAAGTAATTGTGTATGTAATCTCATGATTTGAATTATTAAGTGATGCCCTTTTACTGATTGAAGGATTATAAACTTCCGGTTTATTTACCGATACAGTATTATTGCCGCTCCAGTTTCCGGTAACCGTATTCGTTGTCGCATTCACAGCATCATCTTTTGTTGTCGGATGCATTTGGTCTGTATTTACCACCTGAACTGTATATTTGATATAAATATTTTCTCCATGCTCCATGGATGGAATAGTAACAGTCAGTTCTCTTCCGTTAATCGCCTTTGTAACACCGGAAAAATCTCTGTTTTTATTCGATGTAATTACTACATCATCGAGGCTGTACATTTCGAGCCAGTTTCCGCTCAGATTATCCGTAAGAACTACATTATTATTGACACCGGCAGATGAAACGGTGATCGTATAAGAAATCGTTCGTCTGGAGGCATCGTAACTTGCATCTTTTTTCAGTGAAAGTGTACGGTTTATATCCACATATATCTTAATGGTCTTTGCATTTCCAAAAACAATTTCCTCTGCATCTGCATTAAAGCGTACATTAAACTCCAGTCCAAAATGTGCAGTAGCTGACTTTTTGAATTCCTCATAATTAGGATCATTTTTATTAAGTCTGACAACGATCCGATTGGATCCTTCCTGATAACTGAATGTATTTCCCGAAAGTGTTCCAATATTAAAAGCAGTCTCTGTAATACTTCCCGGAATAGTCAAGCCGTCCGGCAACGTATAATAAAGTTTTCCCTCTCCATCTCCGTCATTATGAAACTGCAGATCTTCTGTCTCTGCAAATTGAACTTTAAATGTGTAGTCTGTTTCAGGTCGCACCTGATAAACACCGTTCACCTGCGTAATACCTGCTCCGCTGACAGAAGCTTCCGCAGCAAGCGCATTCAGATTCGTCGTATATCTTGTATTGTCATCCTGAACAGCTATTTCTTCTTTGGCTTCAGTCTTTGTTTCCTGCGAAGAAACGTCAGACGGTGCTTCCGCAACAGTGTCTTCCGATATAACGGTCGACTCTGGAATCGTTGTTTCTTCCTCGCATGAGGATTCCTGATTCTTCTCCGGCTCCGGTGTTTCTGTCGTTTCAGGACTTTCTTCCGGTACTGATGGCTGCACCTCTTCCGGTTCTTGCTTATCATTATTGTCTGGATCTGGAACCGAAGGCTCCTGTCCACTCTCCTCAGGTGTTTCTGCTATTGTCTCCTGATTCTGTGCATTCTGGGTGTCCAGTGACAGTTCTTCTGCCAGAGTTATGACACTGCTCTGTGAAATAATCATCAGAGTAACGAGAAGAAATGCTAAAATACGTTTGCATTTTTCAAATCTTTTCATCCTTCACCTAATCCTTTCTATCTCTATAATTAAATTGAGGATAAGAAATTGATCTTATCCCTATACTGTCACTGTTTATTATAATAGAAAAGTTAAATGATGAAAATAGATTTTTCTACTCGTTTTTTGTCATATTGTGTTCATTTTTGCAATTCTGCAAAAGATCCATCTCCAACCCGGTATCAGAGACAAATCTTTCAGCCTTTCCGGTACTATCTCCGGATTCATGATCTCTTTGAAAAAAGAATCGTACAAGAGCTTCACTCCACGGACTCCCGTACAAAAATCAAGGAACTCCTGCCTTGCTGCATCTCCCCAACTGTAAAATTTCTCTGTGAGTTTTATGTTACCATCGATTTCTTTCAAAATCTCTTCTCGGCTTCTTATCATTGGAAAATAGTTCTTCAGCTTTGTTGTCATAGAAAGACTGTGTAGAAAAAATCCGCCAGAATGGTTTCCCATCCTGACGGACTTTGTAGTTACTTATTGTTTCTTATTATTTTTTGCGACGTTTGAGGTAAATTCCTCCACCAATCACTACGATTGCAGCAATAAGAAGAATTACGAAAATTCCAATCGGTGTGTTATCACCTGTTTTTACTGCTTTTGTGGATGTTGCGTTAGATGAGGTTGTGGTCGTGGTCGTTTTATCTTTGTCCTTGTCTTTATCCTTATCTTTGTCTTCATCCTGTTCCTGATTAGTGATGGTTACTTCTGCAGAAGTATTATTCTCATCGAATGTAACTTCTCCGTTCTCCACTGATACATCATATTTGAAAGTTTCTTCATTGATCGGTTTTCCATCCTTATCAACCTCTGTCACATAGAAAGTCTTGGATGTTCCCTGTGCAATGGATACTTTAATCTGTGCTGTCACACTGGAGCTGCCATTCAGATTCAGTGGAATAATATTCTGAGCCACATTCTCTGAAAGTTTTGTACATTCTTCATCATCAAAAATACCTGCATAGAATGTCTCGTCGCTGTTCTTTGCCTTACCGGCTTTGTCTTTAAACAGTTTGGTAATACTCAGAACACCTTCTTTGTAGAATCCATCCGGGAATTTCATAAAGCGGTTATCAAAGTAAACTGCTTTACTTCCGTTTGGAGTTTCTACTGTAACACTGTTTCCATCTGTAAACTGTGCTACATATTTTGTTCCTGCAACAACGCCGCTCAGATAGCGCACGCCGTCTTTTGTACATTCACCTACATAATAAGTCTTGTTCGGCTCCACGCCTTCAAATGTAACTGTTTCGGAAGTGGAGTTTTTGAATGTAAGTGCTTTGATCTCAGATGCAAGTTTCGTGCAGTTCTCATCTTCATAAAGTGCTACGTAGAATGTCTGATCAACTGCATAAATGTTCTCGCCTGCAACTGTCTTCAGATTCTTAGTTACTGAAATGGATGCGGATGTGTCTTTCTTCTCATCCTTCATGGTAACTTTGTTGCCTGTAACTGCATCTTTTGTTTCGCTTGTTACGCTGCCTTCTTTGTCAATCGTGAACTTGATGCTCTCAGCAATCTTGTATCCGTCCGGAGCTGCGGTCTCAGAAAGAGTGTATGTTCCGGCTGTAAGTTTCACTTTGTGCGGTTTTGCACTTCCGTCTTCATTCTGGTCTTCTTTTGTCTCTCCACTGATCCACTTAATTGGCTCAAATGTCTCATCATTGTCTTTGGTGATCTGAAGGGATGCCCCTTTAAGTTCAGTGTTGTTGGTAAGGTCGACCTTGCTGATTTCGATGTCGCGTTCCTTTGGAGTGTACTCGTTCGTGAACTCTGCACCTACAGTTTCTTTGTCTACTACAGTTGCCTTTACAATTCCTGCTTCGGCATCTGTTGTTGCTTTCTGGTTGATTGTCACTTCATATCCAGATACATCATAACCTCTCTCGGTAAAGATTACCTCCGTCTTATCCGGTACATTCTCAAGTGTCCATGTGTACGGTTCCTCTGCTGTTCCTTTTCCACTTGCATTCTCTACATTAAACACTGTGTTGTTAATGTTGTTCGTGATCTGGAAGCTTTCCGGCAGCTCTCCTATTCCACTGAATACTTTTGTTACCTGTACATTTCCAAGTTTCTGGCGGTACTCGTTTGTGAACTCTGCACCTACAGTTTCTTTGTCTACTACGGTTGCCTTTACAATTCCTGCTTCGGCATCTGTTGTTGCTTTCTGGTTGATTGTCA
>ERZ506978.866-NODE-866-length-11791-cov-3.632498_pt1 | contig 11791 bp, 7 predicted proteins | sample MGYA00512888_ERZ506978 | MGnify/ENA metagenome assembly ERZ506978
TCTATTTTTATATTCCATTTTATGCTGCAAATCTTTCTAGCTGTCTTTCAAGTTCTGTGCAATCGTCTGCATACATCTGCAGTTCAATCACGTTATTCAATCCCAGATTCATGATTCCAAGTAATGACTTCGCATCTACTACTGCCCGTCCTCTTCTCATGTCCATGTTAAAGTCAAATTTACATACTGTTTTCAAGAAATCAATGATCTCATCCGGGTGTTTGAAAGTAATGTTCATTGTGCTCATTCTTTTCACCTCTTTCTGCCTTAACGGCTATGAAATCCTTTTCACTTTTCACATATATCATAGCACATTTTTTATATTTAAAAGGGCGAAATTTTTTATAAAAGTGTATTTTTTTAATTAAATATGCCTCTTATTCTCTACTTTTTTCTATAAACAATATGAAATTACTCCTGATTATGAAATCCCATTGGAGTTACGTCTGTATTCCGTCGGTAAAATTCCTTCCTCCTCTTTAAACACCTTACTCATATATTTTGGATCAGAGTAACCGACAAGCCCCGCAATCTGATTCATCTTATATTTTGTTGTCCTGAGAAGCTCCTTTATTTTTTCTATCCTGTATTTCCTCACAGTTTCTGTAAAATTATATCCTGTCTCCTTTTTAAACTGAGAACTCAGGTATTCTTCCGATACATAAAGCTGGCTCGCTGCTTCTTCCAATGTAATACCACTGTCATATTCTTTTCTTATAATTTCCATTGCTTTTTGGATAAGCGTACTGTACTGCTCAAATTTATGCTCATATGATATCATCCGTTCCAAGCCTTGAATCGCTTTCTCTATCTGTTTCCAGCTGATGGCATAGGTAATCTGCTGCATAAGACTCAGGATTTTTGTTTCGTCAATCTCCCCGCCATAATTTCTATAATTCAATCCAGCTGCCATGCAAAAACGAATGATACTGTATTTTATTTCTTTTGGAAAATATTTTTCTCTTTTCATTTCCTCACAAACAAGTTGAAATTGTCTGGCAATTCCTTTCTTGTTTTCATCGAAAATCATTTCTCGCATTCGTTGTTCTAATTCTACCGGATAACGCACCGGAACAGCTTCAAATTTCTCAACTGTCTGCTGACAGATTAAAACTCCTCGCGGCTGAAGAAGATTCCATTCCATGAGACTTCCTGCCTGAATCATTGCATCTGCCAGCTTTATCAGCTGTTTTGTCTCTATCCATACACAAATAATTGTCCCCGGAAAATTCCTACATAACCCAGTAACCACATTTTTTTGAAAATATTCTTTCCAGTTCCTTGCTTCACGTACCCGGTAAATGATCAGATACACCTGTTTCCATCGATCCGAACATATAACAGATGCCGAAAATCCACACTCACGTCTACAGATTTCTTCGAGAAATCCACGTATATTTTCCTTCTGCTCCTCGTATTCGTCTGCCATTGAAACCGTAAATAAATATCCCGGATCATCCACTGTAAAACCAAATTTCCGGATAGTCATTTCATTTAACTTTTGATTCGATATAATTTCTCCATATCTGCAGCTTAACAGAATATTTTCAACAGTAAAAGAAGCCTGCATCCAATATTCATTCCTAATTTTTTCATGAATACGGCTTAATGCCCTCTTAAGCTCCATCGGCCGGAACGGCTGTACTAAATATCCGTCCACCCCCAGATCGATTGCCTGCTTTGCCTGTTGAAAATCTTCATCCTTTGTTATAATAATCACACGGAACTCACGTCCTTCCGTGCGTAATTTTCTCAAAAGATTTAACCCATTCATCCGCGGAAGCCCAATGTCCATAATAACAAGATTTGGCTGCATAACTGTTATCATCTCATATGCAGACTGTCCGTTCCCTGCAATCCCCGCCAACTCGTAATTCGGATCTACGCGTTTTAAACCTTTTTTCAGTTCTTCTAATACTTTTTCATCCCTTTCAACGATTGCCACCCGCATTTGAACAGTCTCCTCTCAATGTCCGTGTTTCTGATTGAATATCCTCTTTTATTGTAACATTAACTTCAATAATTGGAAGCATGCAAGTGTAAATATTTTTCTCTGGTAGCAAGCCCTCCCCGAATGTGACGTTCTGATTTGTTGGTGTCTAAAACCTTACGCGTTTCATGAGCCAATGATGGATTGATCTGAAGCAGACGTTCTGTAACATCCTTATGCACCGTACTCTTACTAATCCGAAACTGTTTTGCTGTCTGTCTCACTGTCGCATTATTTTCTATAATATAATTTGCAATTTCTACTGCACGCTCCTCAATATATTCTCTCATAGAAAAGCCCCTGCATAGTTTGTTTTTTTACAATCTATGCAGGGGCAAATTAATGTATGTCTAATTCCTGTTCCATCTATTCGTGGAAAACATTATACTATACAACTTAATACTCAAATACTGCCACACCATATCCCGGAAGAGGATATGCAAAGGAATATTTCTGACCATCACATTCCTGTTTCTCTGGCTTGTAAACCAATGGGCGTTCTTCTCCCGATCCACCGTATTTTGTCTCATCACTGTTAAGAACAAGCTTAAACTGCTTTCTTCTCGGAACACCAACACGGTAATCCGGTCTGTCTACCGGTGTAAAATTGCATACAAAGAGCAGATTTTTCTTACCATCTTTTGAATGTCTTGTGAAACTGAAAATACTCCGGAAGATATCATCCTTATTGATCCAGTCAAATCCCTTCGGATCATTATCCAACTCATACAATGCCTTATTCTTCTTATAAAGATGAAGCAAGTCTTTATACCAGTTCTGAATCTGCTGATGCGGTTCTTCTGCAAGAAGGAACCAATCCAGTTCTCTCTCTTCACTCCACTCACGAAGCTGTGCGAACTCCTGTCCCATAAAGAGAAGTTTCTTTCCAGGATGTCCCATCATAAATGCATATGCCACTTTCAGGTTACGGAACTTATCCCATCCTTCTCCCGGCATCTTATTCAACATAGAGCATTTCAAATGAACAACCTCATCATGAGAAAGTACAAGAATATAGTTCTCTGAATATGCATACTCCATGGAAAATGTCATCATGTGATGTGCATTCTTTCTGAAATAAGGATCCAGTTTCATGTATTCTGTAAAGTCATGCATCCAACCCATATTCCACTTCAAAGTAAATCCAAGTCCATCATCCTCAGGAGATCCTGTCACCTTCGGCCATGCTGTGGACTCTTCTGCGATCATCATAACGCCTTTATTTCTTCCGCAAACTACAGAATTCAGATGTTTAAAGAATGCAATCGCCTCAAGATTCTCATTTCCGCCAAATTTATTCGGAATCCACTGTCCATCTTCTCTTCCGTAGTCCAGATACAGCATAGATGCCACTGCATCTACACGAAGTCCGTCTACATGATAATGTTCAACCCAGAACAATGCATTCGCCAGAAGGAAGTTAGAAACTTCCGGTTTTTCATAATTGAAAACCTTCGTTCCCCAATCAGGATGCTCACCTTTTCTCGGATCTGGATATTCGAATGTCGGTGTTCCGTCAAAATCTGCCAGACCATGTGCATCTTTCGGGAAATGCGCCGGTACCCAGTCAAGAATGACACCGATATTATTCTTATGAAGATAATTTACCATATATGCAAAATCTTCCGGTGTTCCATAGCGTGAAGTTGGTGCATAATATCCGGTTACCTGATATCCCCAGGAACCGTCAAACGGATGCTCTGCGATTCCCATCAACTCAACATGAGTATATCCCATCTCTTTTACATACTTTGTAATTGCTTCTGCAAACTCACGATATGTATAGAATCCTTCATCTTCTCTTCCGGGATGTCTCATCCAGGAACCCATATGCACTTCGTAAATAGACACTGGTTCTTCTTTGTTATCCCATTTCTCACGAGCTGTCATCCACTTACTGTCTGACCAGTTCAGATTAGAAATGTCTGTAATTCTGGATGCTGTTCCCGGTCGGAGCTCTGCATAATTAGCAAATGGATCTGCTTTATAGATCTTCTCGCCCGCCTGTGTCTCTATACAGAACTTATACAAATCCCCTTTCTTCGCCTCCGGAACGAAGCATGTGTATATTCCGAGAGGCTCTCCTCTCTTCATCTTATCTTTCGTCTCATCCCAGTCATTAAACTCTCCGATTACAGAAACGTTTACTGCATGAGGAGCCCATACCGCAAAATATACTCCTCTTTTTCCGTTCTTTGTCACCTCATGGGCACCCATCTTTTTATAAATCTCATAATGATTTCCCTGCCCAAAAAGATAATGGTCAAGTTCTCCGATCTCATAAGGCTGCACTTTCGTCTTCGTGCTGTTTTTCTTAACCATAAAGCCACCTCACTGCTCAAATATATTCCTGATTGTAATGATTTAAAAACCATACAATTTCTTATAGATCAAGGCACATTACCGAATCTTTCAATTGGTAACAAAGTTTCATTCTCCCCTTGAACACTATAGTTTTATTATACTTGATACTGTATAAAAAAGAAAGAGAAAATGTATTATTGCACAAAAATAGACAGTCGTTTTACTGACTGTCTATTAATTCTTAACAAATATATGTCATTAAATGTTGAAATCTTTCTCTGAAAGCAGAATTCTGTCGGAAGAATCTGTATTCTTTCCAAATACTCTCTTCACAAGCTTCTTTGCGGAAGCTTTCTGTGAATGAGCGATCGCATCATCCATCACTTCTTTCACTTCTGCTACTGTTACTGCATGATCTTCTCTCTGTAAAGAATCAATCTTACTGTACAGTGCAAGAATTCCCATCTCATCGATTCTGTAACCATTCTCCTGAGCATAAGTCTGTCCAAATGTTACAAGCTCATCATTAATAAAGATTGGCACTTCAAGTCTGGAAGTAAATTTTCTTCTGAATTCTCTGTTGGAAGAAAGAAGTCTGTCCAGTGGTTTTCTCTGCTCTTCAAGAACTACCAAAAGTTCTCCTGTATCCTGCTCCATTGCTTTGTTCAGCTTGGCGAGTGTTTTTTCGTTCATTTGTCCGGCTTTTTCAATGATCAATGCACCGCCGTACAATTTACGGAAAATGTCTCCGATTCTCTTCTTATTCAGTGACTCACCTGTCACAATTGCAACCTTACCCTGACGGATATCACGCTGCTTCTGAATTGCCTTTACAACATCAACAGCGAGGACTGTCTTTCCATTTCCTTTATTTCCAATGATCAGAAGGTTTCCTGTTCTGGAAGTTCCTTTGCGGTTTGTACAGTTCTTATCCTGCTCAAGTACATCTACCAGCTGCTCACTCATACCACGCACAGGTACAAAATAAGAGAAGAGTTTTTTCTGTTCCTCTGTAAGTCCTGCTCTTGTACCGATTCCACTCTGTGTTTCAAGATCATAACGACCATGTACAATAAATCCTGTATCAGACATTGCATCTGCAATCTCATCTAACGGTAATGGTGATGTCTTACCTGTTGCGATCAATTTTGCAGTCTCTTTACGGCTCAATGGTGTCGTCGCAGACATGATATCAATTCCGTCATCTTCATCCGGAATCTCTCTGTCATCCGGTTCCTCACTATGCGCTGGATTCACGCTGAATTCATCTTCAAAATTTGGCACTTCTTCATAAGAATTCAGACCAAGAAGATCATCATCTGAAATCTTATCTTCTGCTGTGAAAAGATCTCTTGGATTAATTACTTCATCATCCTCATCGTCTTCTTCATAACCATAGGCATCCAGATCATCATATCCTTCTTCCTCACCGAACAGATCATCATCAGCGTCTTCATAATCATCCGGCAGATCGTCATCAGACTCTTCATAATCATCCAACAAATCGTCATCAGACTCTTCATAATCATCTAAAATATCGTCTTCGTCAAACTCTTCTGCATCATCCCAGTCATACGCATCATAATCTTCGTACTCGTCCTCACCGAGTCTGAGATCATCCGCAAGCTCTCCCATATTTTCATGTGGTTCTTCTTCTACCTCAAGAACTTCTTCTGAACTTACTGTTGCATCTACTTCTTCCTCTTCCGGAATAACACCTTCAATCTCATCAATCAGTTTCTGTATCTCTGGTGATAAAATTGGTTCTTCATTATTTTTATTGTCCATAGTCTCTCTTACTGCTGCTCCTTCTGAATCATCTTCATCATTGACAACTTCAGTTTCTGAGATCAGTTCCTCCACCTCAGACAAATCTTCTGATTCATCTGTCAGATCTTCTGACTCAGCTGCATCTATTTCAAGAATTTCTTCCTCTTCCGGTTCTGCTTCCCCTGCTTCAAGAATTTCTTCCTCTTCCGGTTCTGCTTCCCCTGCTTCAAGGATTTCTTCCTCTTCCGGTTCTGCTTCTTCTACTTCAAGGATTTCTTCCTCTTCCGGTTCTGCTTCTCCTGCTTCTATAGTAACTGCATCTTCTGGGACATCTTCTGAAGTCTCCTCCACTGCCTGTTCTATAAGTTCTTCTTCTGTCTCCGGTTCCGGTATCAGTTCTTTCATCCCTGATGGAACTACTCGTTCTTTACTGGCTTCCTCAGCTTTCTTCTCTTCTGTCAGTTGATTCACGATCTCAAGATCTTCTACATCCTCAATTGCTGCAATATCCTCTTCCAGATCTGTCATATCCGATTCGACTTCTTCTCCCGGTTCTGCCTGAACTTCCGGTTTCGGATTGAGTAATTGCTGCAGAGCTTCATCTAACCGCATCGTATCTCCAAGTTTCTTCTTGACTGGTTTTACCGGATTCTTACCGACAATCGGTATGGAAGCAGTATCTTTACTAAGTGTTCTCTTATCTCCACTTGTCTCTACCGTTGCCGGCTGAACTTCTGACTCATCCTCGGAAGCTTCTATAACTTCTGCTGTTTCTACTCCTGCTTCTTCCGGATTTTCTACTTCGGCATCCGTCTCTTCTGCCGCTTCCAAAGTAACCGCATCCGTGTCAATCACATCGGAAGTACTGTCGTTCTCCATCACCGGCTGTTCTGTCAGCCCGATTGATCTTGTATCTCCAAGTGCTTCAGCTCCTTCTGACGCAGAATCTTTTTCCTCGTCTTCTCCTAAATAAGAAGTCAGATCCGGTATTTCTTCTGTCTCTGAGGAAAGCTTCTCATATCTGTGATCATATTTCTGCTGCTGCGATGGTGACAATGGCTTATACTGCATCTTCAGTTCCATTGCCTTATAAACATACTTACCCTCGCTGAACCAGAGGATCAGATCATCACATTCTTCCAGACATTCTGTCATCATACCTGCTTCGCGATAAAGCTTCGCCAGTTCATAAGCCCACTCTTCAATATATTCTGCCTTTTTAAATTCCTCCAGAGCCTCAATCTGCTGTTCGATCGGCGCTCTCTGCGCTCTTAAGATCTGATATCTAAGGATATGCCTGTTCGGATCTTTCGGTGCAATCTGGATAAATTCGTCATAATAGTCGATTGCTTCATCTATATTCTTTGTCTTAATTGCAAGAGAACATAACTTATAGATCACCTTGCGGCTTCCTTCAGAACGGCGATATGCAAGATTCATCACATCATAGCTCTTCTGATACTCTTTTGTTTTTTCATAAATATCACTGACATTCATCAGCATCCCTGCGTTACGGACACGCTTCCAGTCAATCAGATCTGCTGCTGCCGCTGCTTTTCTGTATTCTCCATCTTCCATAAGTTCCAGCATCTCTTCTGTCTTTAACTTATATTCATACTTATCCACTGTACTCACCTCATTGTCATTGAAATATTAGTTTTGGTCTGAATGTGTCCATTAGGCACTAGCCGATACTCTTTCATTATTCTACCATATGAGGTCTGTAATGTCAAAAAAATGCACCTTCAATTCCTTTTGAAAGTGCATTTTTAGTGTTATTTAATTGTATTATTATTATAATTTTATATTTTGTATCGGAGATTATTCGCGATTCTACGTTCCTGTGAGACCTTTGTCGTCTGTTATTTTATCACGTGAATGATTTTCATATCCATTCAATACTTTATGTATTAAATCTTCTGTCAAGTCATTCCTGCTTTTATAACAAATCTGAGATTATAACATGTCCTTTCAATGTTTCTTTACACATTTTTCATTCTATGTTATATGCGGTATTTTTATTCAATACATCTATGAGTGATTCATCTTTTTCTCTTTGCTTCCAGTTTCCGTACTCTCCGATCTTTGATCTTCTTTTCTTTCTACTGGACTTTTACGCTTGGCAAAGGTCTCTTTCTTCACAGGAACCTTCACTCATCATACCACTGACATATTGATAAAAATCTGAAACTATACTGTCCATGGGACTGACCTCCTGTTGAACTTGTATTTTTAATCTAATCAGGCATCTGTTACTTTTGCCTTCTTAGTTAAATATCTTTGGGAGATTTCTTTCTCTCTTTGATGGTTATATAATAACATTCGGCGTCTAATTTGTCAATATATTCATTTGATTTTTTTATATTTTTTATTTATTATCTGCTTTGGTTGTAATTGTCTGAATTTTCAAACATTTCAATTAACAGATTTCTGCTCCAGCCGGCATTTCTTTTTCCGGTGTCATCAGTGCAAGGTTACCTTCTGCATCTTCTGCACAAAGCAACATTCCCTCTGAAAGTACGCCTGCCAGCTTCGCAGGTTTCAGGTTTACAAGAACCATAACTTTCTTACCAACCATTTCTTCCGGTGTGTAATGTGCTTTGATTCCGGATACGATCTGTTTTACCTGGCTTCCAACTTTTACCTGAGAGCAGAGAAGCTTTTTGGATTTCTTTACAGCCTCACATGCAATGATCTCTCCAACCTGGAACTGCATTGCTCCGAACTGCTCAAATGTGATCTCATCTTTCGGCTCAATGTCGATAACAGCTTCTTCCTCTTTCTTTTCTTCTACCTTCGGATGAAGTTCTTCAACTTTCTTCATAACCTCTTCGAGATCCATTCGCTGGAACAGGATCTCCGGTTTCTCTGTTACATGTCCGTTACCAAGCTGCTCAAGGATCTTCTTACTTGTAGAAGGCATAAAAGATTCAAGAAGTCTTGCACCTTCAGAAATGCTCTGGATCAGATTCCAAAGTACTGTAGAAAGGCGATCCTTCTTGGATTCATCTTTTCCGAGTACCCAAGGAGTTGTCTCATCAATGTATTTATTGCAGCGTTTGAACAGATTGAAGATTTCTGTAATCGCATCGGCAACGCGGAGGTCTGCCATCTTAGCATCAACTGCTTTAGAAGCATTCTCTACAACTGCTTTCAGTTCTGCATCTACATCTTCTACAACACCCTTATCTTCTACTGTTCCGCCGAAGTATTTGTTTGTCATAGAAACAGTTCTGTTTACAAGGTTTCCAAGTGTATTTGCAAGATCAGAGTTCAGACGCTCTACCATCAGCTCCCAGGAAATAACACCGTCATTCTCGAATGGCATTTCATGCAGTACAAAGTAACGAACTGCATCTACGCCAAAGAAATCAACGAGTTCATCTGCATAGAGAACATTTCCTTTAGACTTACTCATCTTACCGTCTCCCTGAAGCAGCCACGGATGTCCAAACACCTGTTTCGGAAGTGGAAGATCAAGTGCCATAAGGAAGATTGGCCAGTAAATTGTATGGAAACGGATGATATCTTTTCCGATCAGATGAAGGTCTGCCGGCCACAGCTTGTTGAACTGCTCTGTACTGTTTCCATCTGCATCATATCCGATTCCTGTGATATAGTTTGTAAGAGCATCAAGCCATACATATACAACGTGCTTTGGATCGAAATCTACCGGAATTCCCCACTTGAAGGATGTTCTGGATACACACAGATCCTGAAGTCCCGGAAGAAGGAAGTTGTTCATCATCTCGTTCTTACGGGCAACCGGCTGAATGAACTCCGGGTGTGTATTGATATGCTCGATCAGACGATCTGCATATTTGCTCATTTTGAAGAAATATGCCTCTTCTTTTGCAGGCTGAACCGGGCGTCCACAGTCAGGACATTTTCCATCTACAAGCTGAGACTCTGTGAAGAAAGACTCACATGGTGTACAGTACATTCCTTCATAATGTCCCTTGTAAATATCTCCCTTGTCGTAAAGTTTCTTGAAAATCTTCTTAACCTGTTTCTCATGATCTTCATCTGTTGTACGGATGAATTTGTCATAAGATGTATCCATCAGATCCCAGATTCTTTTGATTTCTGTTGATACATTATCTACGAATTCCTTTGGTGTGATTCCAGCCTCCTCGGCTTTGAGCTCGATCTTCTGTCCGTGCTCATCTGTTCCTGTCTGGAAGAATACATCATATCCCTGGCTTCTCTTGTAACGTGCGATTGCATCTGCAAGCACGACCTCGTATGTGTTTCCGATATGCGGTTTACCTGATGTATAGGCGATCGCTGTTGTTATATAATATTTTGGTTTTTCTGACATTTGTCTGCCTCCTTTTCCCACAATGTGGGATTCTTTTCTCAAATTCCAGTGACTACTATTACGACTTTCTGCTGGATCTTTCGCGAAAAAAGAATGTGCCAAGGCACATTCTTGCACTTGCGGCGGTCGCTTGCGACACCTACTTTGTACGCCGCAGCGCATATCCCTAGCGGAGCGTTTTTAATATATTAGGAAAGAACCTAATATATTAAAAAACGCCCTCCCAGGGACTTGCATCCCTGAGAAGACGAATCCTACTTCCGTGTTACCACTTCTCTTCGTTCCTTCCTCGCGGAAAGAAACCTCTATGAGTATCTGCACTTTCGTTAGTAAAAACTGCTTTGTTAATCAAAACCACTTTGAATACTACGGCATTTCTCACTGTTGATACTCTTCGCTATAAAGGGCGAATCCCTTCACAGACTAACCCGGATCTTTTTATTCAAGATTGCTGCTTAAACAACTCACTTGCTCGCTCTGTTCAGGCTCATCTGCGCTGCTCAGAAGCCATCTTCATCTGTCTTCCATCCATCCCTCTCAACATCCGGCCTGACAGCCTTCAGGACTTTTCTGTAGAATCTGTTACAGACTACTCTCTTCCTCATCGCGTTTCGCTTATCACTGCTTTTCATTCCTTAAAAAGGTTAGCATAACGCGAATAGAATGTCAAGATACACCGCTTGATGATTTCTCTGCTAATTCCTCTGTTACCCCGGCAGCATTTCCTTTTGCTTTCACTCTTGGAAATGTAATATCTACCCGGAACAAATCTCCGTCCAGATACAAGTCAAATGTGCCGCCCTGCATTGTTGTAAGGCTCTTCGCTATAGAAAGTCCTAATCCACTTCCCTCCGTACTTCTGGAAATATCTCCGCGGATAAAACGTTCTGTCAGTTCGTCCGCCTGAATATTCAACTGATGCTCGGAAACATTTTTCAATGAAAATCTTACCTTTGTATCATCTGTTTTCAGAGTCGCGTAAACTCTGGTTCCAGGCATTGCGTACTTGGCTGCATTTCCGTAAATATTTTCCAAGACACGCCACATTCTTCTACCATCAACATGCACAACAGCCGGTTCTGCCGGAAGATCTGTGACGATTGCCAGATTTCTCGCCTCGAATTTTTCTTCGAGTTCACCCTGCGTCTGCTGGATCATTTCCGACAGATCAAGATCCATATATTCCAGGGAAATATTCCCGCTGCTGACTTTCGATGCTTCTACTACATCTTCTGTCAATATCTTCAGTCTCTGTGCTTTCTCTTCCAGAATGTTCAGATAATCCTGAACTTTTGGATCCGCCGGATCTGTTTGTCTTAAGATACCGACATAGTTCAAAATAGAAGTCAGTGGTGTCTTAATATCATGAGAAACATTTGTAGATCGGAAGAGCGTCGTGTAGGGAA
>ERZ506978.870-NODE-870-length-11780-cov-3.503113_pt1 | contig 11780 bp, 9 predicted proteins | sample MGYA00512888_ERZ506978 | MGnify/ENA metagenome assembly ERZ506978
TTCCGCTGGCAGCGGTACATAAGGCGCTAAAGAACACCGCCTAAGTACCGGCCGCTCCAGAGTACCTTTTTGTGAACTATATGATTTTCAGGTGCTGAATGTACTGGCTAATCGCGAATATACTTTAGCTTTATAAAAACATATTTTTTTTGCCTCTACGTGTGTGAAGCTTTAGCTGCCTTATAGGAATCCACACAGTCGCAATTTCTATATGCAGCCTATAATAATTATCAAAAATGTCAAAAAAGAGGGTACGTGGGTTAACGTATCCTCTTTTGTAAGTTTGGTTTTATTTAGTTATTTTTCTAATCGTTTAAAGCTATTTCTTAATTATTGTTGTCACCGTTATCATCGTTGTCACTGTTTTTTTTGGTGTCGCCGGATTTTTTGCTGTCACTGTTGTCAGTATTTCCGCTCTGGGCGTCGAGCGCCTGCTGTGCCTGGGTGGCTACATCGGTGTCCGGCCAGGTTTCAATGATTTTCTGATAAGTCGTGTTGGCCTTATCCTGATCACCTTTTTTCTCGTACCCTTGTGCCAGAAGGAGCATCGCTGCACCATCGTTGTAGCTTTCATCCATCTGCATAACTGTCTCAAGACTGGAAATCACTGTATCATACTCGCCTGAATCGTAAGCTTCTTTTGCGGCTCTATATTGCTTTTTGCAGGCATCCGGATAAATCTTTCCGGTCAGTTCATCGAATTTTGCTCTTCCGACAGCTCCAAGGGAATCTGCATTGACTTTCATAAGTTCTTCTGCCATGGCAGCATTACTCATATCTTCGGATTTATAATGCTCTGCAATATTCATGACGACTTCATAACTGTCTTGTGTTGAAGCTGCAGTTGACTGTGCATTTTCTGTCTCTTCGCTGCTGGCCCGATAAGTTTCCAATTCTGTCTTCAGTGCGCTGATCTGGGATTTCTGTTCTGCAATCTGATCACTAAATGAAACGGTCTGCTTATTCAATGCTTTTTTCTCTGACGAATTAATCGCCGGCATAATCAAAAACCACATCACTGCAACACCGACCAATACACCGACTGCAATATTCGCAACCGTGTGAATGCTGGCCTTTTCTTTGATCCCGGTCGGCACCGGCTGAATAATGCTTTCATTTCCAAGCTGGTATTTAACCGTTTTCTGCTGATTTTTCGCAGACTGCTTGACACTCATCGGACGTTCTTTTCTTATTTCGGTAAGTTCATGCATGTAACGGATTGTCTTTTCATCTGTTGCATCCAGTCTGTGTACTTTCCTGAGTATCTGTCTCGCACTGGCATACTGCTCGGTCTTAATATAAAGCAATGCCAGAAGCTGGTATGCCTTGACGTAAGTCGGGTGTGCTGCTACTGCTTTTTTTAACTGGATAATCGCAAGATCTTCTCCACCCTGTCTTGCATATTCCAGACTTTGATTGTATCGTTTGACTGCCTGGTTGATCTCTTCCAGTTCTCCCGGCGTCTCCTGTACTTTGCTGATAAAATAACTGGCTATATTGTCTTTTGGTTGAAAATTCTTGCTGAGGATCCACTCCACCAGCGCTTCAATCACATCTCCACGCCCGTAGTAGACAAGTCCCAAAAGATTTCTGGCGGCCAGGTTCGCCCGGTTATACTGAAGACTTTTCTTCAGTGATGTAATCGCACCGGACATATCCCTTACCTGGGCTTTTGCCAGTCCGTCATTGTACCAGTAGTTAGACTGGTACGCTAGTTTCACTGTGTAGTCCATATATTTATATTCCCTCTTATTTTCTATCTGTATCGTGACTCATTACTACTTCGTCTGCTCTACTGCTTCGCGGATAATGTCCTGCATATCCGTCAGGTCTTCTCTGTATACTGCTTCCTCAATATCTTCAACTTCCAGGCTTGGCTGGAATTTTTTCAGTTCTTCTTCGTAATTTAACATGACGTCTCCACCTCCTGTAGCGCCTTTTCTACCATTCCTGCCAGGTAAAGAGAACCAATACAGTAAATGTATGTCTCTTTGGTACGCATCTCATAGGCACATGCTATGGCATCTTTTACATCAGCCTTCACATACACCGGACACGTTGCATATCGCTTAAAAATCTCCCCCAGTTCGCCGGCCGGAACTCTTCTTTTATCTTCAATCTCTGTCACAACAAACGCTTTCGTCTGCAAATGTCTGCAAAGATATTCTATCATCTGCTCATATTTTTTATCAGATACCGCTGAAAATATAAGAATCGGCGGTTCTTCCTCTTTCAGTGCACGAACGCTTTCTACAAACGCTTCGATTGCTCCCGGGTTGTGGGCTCCGTCAATGATAAAATGGTCTGCGCATTCTTCCATACGTCCCTGCCATTGGATTTTAGCAACGGCATCGCGCCACATTTCTTCATGCTCTGGTTTATTCCCAAGCAGACACTGGGCTGCTTCGATTGCAATCTCTGCATTTTTCACCTGATAGATACCACAGATCGGCACTTGCCAGATAACATCTTTATGATAAGCATTTGTCCGTGAAAATGCAATATGTTTGCGGGTAACTTCCCGGATTTCGAACGCATTTTTCCCGATTTCCCGACATGGCGCATGATGCTCTTTCGCCGTATTTTGGATAATCTCGGCAGCCGCCTCATCATTTCCGTCAAAAATCACTGGCGTTCCTTCTTTGATGATCCCTGCTTTTTCTGCCGCGATCTGCTCTATTGTATTTCCGAGGATCATGGTGTGATCCAGGCTGATCGATGTAATGACTGTCAGCGCCGGACACGGAAATGCATTGGTTGCATCCAGTCTTCCCCCCAGTCCTGTCTCCAGAACAATATATTCTACATCAGATTTTTCAAATGCACTTAGTCCCATGCCAAATAAAAATTCAAAATAAGATGGATGTGGAATTCCCTCTTCTTCCATTTTTTTCACGACATCATAGACATGCTCAAAGACCTGATAAAATTCTTCGTTGTCAATCGGCTTTCTTCCTATCTGAATCCGCTCGTTGATAGATATAAGATGAGGGGAAGTAAAAAATCCCGTCTTCTTCCCCTCAGCTTCTAAGATTGCCTGAATATATGCACACACAGAACCTTTGCCATTGGTTCCTGCCACATGTACCACCTTCCGGTCAAATGCCGGTCTGCCAAGCCGCTCTAAGAACTCTCTTGTGTGCTCCTGCGTGTGTTTTTGTGTAAACTTCGGAATGCTTTCGATATACTCGACTGCCTCCTTGTAGTTAACAGGCTTACTATTCATTTATTTTTCCTCGTTTTCCTGTTCTGTCCAGGATTTTGTTGTATCAGTTCCTGTTCCTTCCTGCCTTACAAGCTGTCCGCCCTGGTAAATGTATTCGTCCGTCGTTCTGAAGATTGTATTGCTAGATCCTACCTGACTGACAGTGATAACATCTCCCTCGCTAAGCTCTGTGCTTGGAAGAACGATTCGTGTATTATTTAAAAATGTACTCTTTTGCTTCTCGCCATTGACGTAAACCTTACTTGACTTCGTAAAGTTCTCGCCATACAGGCTGTAGCCTTTTTCCAGATACGGAACGATGTTCGTCAGCGTAGCGTCCTTCACACCCATTTCCATATGACCTTCCGTAATCGGCGGATTGCCCTTGTAAACATACTGCTTGCCATACAGAATATCATACTGGAGAAGCTCTAAGTCTGACAGGTAATTCTTGGAATTCTGTCTCTGCTGATGATAATTGAATACGGTACCGGAATGAATCTCCAGGCGGTTCATCACATCCGCCATTAGCTGATAAGCCGGAATATTTCTATCCTGCTGTTCCAGTCCGATGTTATCCCAGATCACATAATTTGTGTTATAGAGATAACGGCTCTTTAAATCTTCTGCGGTAAGTCCCATAGTCGGTAAATGGTCTCCGTAGAATACGACAACTGCCGGTTCTCCACGATCTTCCACTGCTTTCACAAGATCTCCTGCAAACTGGTCCATCTCATAGACCATGTTTACATAATATTCCCATTTATTCTTCTTTGCTTCGTCATCGATACCTTCTACTTTGATCTTCGGATTCTCAATCAGCTGCTCCTCCGGGTAATCTCCATGTCCCTGCACACTGACGGTAAATACGAAATCCTGCTGCTCGGTCGTATCCATAGCTTCCATAATATTGTCTACCAGAACCTCGTCCTTTGCCCATCCATTTGGCGTAAGCTGAAGAATATTCATAAACTCTTTACTTGTAAAACTGTCAAATCCCATATGATCATAGACTTTTGCACGACTGTAGAAGTTACCTCCGTTATTGTGCAGTCCATGAGTACCGTATCCCAGTGCTGAAAGAGCTGTTGCAGCACTCTCACATGGCTGGTTCTTGACAACTGTTTTATACGGATACTCTCCAGGTCCGAAGAAACGCATATTCATTCCTGTCAGCACTTCGAACTCTGTATTCGCGGTTCCGGCTCCTACAGACGGAACTTTGAAATATCCGGAAGAATAATTCTTGTACATCTCATGCAGATTCGGGCATGCATCTTCGCTTGTTGTGAAAAATTCCGCCTCATCTACATCAAAATAAGACTCTAACTGAACCACAATGATATTCGGAAGATCATCAGAGGCACGCCCTGTTTTATTCTCGGCCATTTCTCCGTTATTCGTAATCTGATCAATAGTCTCCTTATTATAATCATTCGGCTCATCGATTCCTGTATTAAATACACTGGACATAAAGCAGTACGGAAGTCCGTAATCCTCATAGGCAAACGCAATATTTCCAAAGTATGTGGAAAGCACTCGCTTATCAATTGCCTGATCTGTTGTGAAGCTGAATAACATGGCACATACAGCCACTCCGGCAATTGCCAGAAGCCGGTGTATTTTTCCTTCATACTGACCACCGCGGCGCCACATGGAAATCAGCCATATAATGACCGCTGCAATTCCCACCAATACGATCACGATCTCAAATCCATTGAAATAATTGTTGATCAGGCTGACCGCATCGGTTGCTACCTTCAGGTCCTGGGCATTGAACGGTGTCACTCGCTTCATCAGCATGTAACCGTTACAGATTCCAAGAATCATCCAAAGTACACCGATAATGATTCTTGTGAACACCCTTCGCCTGAACAGGTATACCACCGTAAATGTCATAAATATCATAAATGCATTGTAAAAGAAGACGAGTGGTGTCTGTGTCATATAGCTCCATGCCTGAACAAGTGAATGTCTTGAAATTGCCTCAATTGCAAAGTTGATCAGACATGCTAAAAGCGCGTGAAATATCAGAGAAAACCGGTTCATAAACTGATAGACAGGTTTCATCTTCTGCGCAAATGCACCATTTCTTCTCTCTTCCAGTATTCTTGCCCTTCGCTCTCTACGTTCCTTCCAGTATGCTATAACCTCTTCCTTTCGCAGCTTTTTCATAATATCCCCTTACATTTATTTTTTCTGTAATCCAGCAAGACGCTCCTTGACCTGAGCAAGCATCTGCTCATATTTTTCTAGTTTCTCACGCTCTTCCTGTACCTTTGCAGCCGGTGCTTTGCTTACAAACTTCTCGTTATTCAGCATGCCGTTGGAACGTGCAATCTCTTTATTCAGGCGAGTCTCTTCTTTTGTAAGACGCTCTTTTTCCTGCTCAAAATCGATCAGCTCCTCAAGCGGCACATAAACTGTTGCATCCGGAACTACTACAGATACTGCATCGTCTGCGATACCGCTCTTGTCTGCCTGTACAATGAAGTCTCCGGCAGATGCCATCATCATTGCAGACTCTTTTAATACTGCAAGACCTTTCGCCAGCTTCTCGTCCTCGCATACAACGTAGATCGTTGCCTTTCTGGAATTTGGAACATTCATCTCGGAACGGACGTTTCTAACACCTCTTACGATTTCTTTGTAATGGTTCAGAATGTTTTCATTCTCTGCGTCATTCCATTTTTCCTCATATACCGGCCAGCTTGACATCATCAGTGACTCTTCTTCTGGAACCAGTTTGCTGTAGATTTCCTCTGTAACAAATGGCATGTATGGGTGAAGAAGCTTCAGTGCATCACCAAGAACTTTCTTCAATGTCCAAAGTGCAGCGTTCGCACTCTTCGGATTCTCGTCTGCGTGGTAGATTGCATATTTTGAAAGTTCAATGTACCAGTCACAGAACTCGTCCCAGATAAAGTCATAAATCTTGGAAAGTGCAATTCCAAGCTCGAACTTATCTAAGTTCTCTGTTACATCTTTTACCACATTATTACATGCAGATAAAATCCAACGGTCTGCAGGTCCCAGATCCTCTGCTTGTGGCTCTGTGATCTCTTTTCCTTCCATATTCATAAGAATATATCTGGAAGCATTCCATACTTTATTTGCAAAATTACGGCTTGCCTCTACACGTTCGTTGTAGAAACGCATATCATTTCCAGGAGCATTTCCTGTAATCAGTGTCATACGAAGTGCGTCTGCGCCGTACTGATCGATAATATCCAGAGGATCGATACCATTTCCAAGTGATTTACTCATCTTGCGTCCCTGAGAATCGCGAACAAGTCCGTGGATCAGTACTGTGTTAAATGGTGCCTTTCCTGTATGTGCATATCCTGAGAATACCATACGGATAACCCAGAAGAAAATGATATCGTATCCGGTTACCAGTACATCTGTCGGATAGAAATATTCCATCTCTTCGGTGTTGTCCGGCCAGCCCAGTGTGGAAAATGGCCACAATGCGGAGGAAAACCAGGTATCCAGATGAGAGTAGTATTTATGGGAACCCCGGATTTTTCTGTGGGGACATTAAGAGAGCTGGCGAAGGCCGGTCATGAGATTGCCGGTGTGATCAGCCAGCCGGATAAACCAAAGGGCAGGGGAAAGAACCTGCAGCCCACACCGGTCAAAGAGGCGGCGATGGAACTGGGACTTCCGGTATATCAGCCCAAAAAAGTAAGAGATCCGGAATTTATTCAGGTGATGAAAAAACTGAATCCGGATGTGATCGTTGTGGTGGCGTTCGGACAGATTATTCCGAAAGAGATTCTGCATATGCCAAAATATGGATGTATTAACGTACACGCATCCCTGCTCCCGGCCTACCGTGGTGCGGCTCCGATTCAGTGGGCTGTGATTAACGGTGATAAAGAATCCGGTGTTACTATTATGAGGATGGATGAAGGTGTGGATACCGGGGATATGATCAATAAAGTGATTGTTCCGCTGAATGAAAAAGAGACTGGCGGCAGTCTGTTTGACCGTCTGAGTGAGTCAGGGGCCAAACTTCTGGTTGAGACACTTCCGATGCTGGAAGACGGCAGTGCCGTTTTTGAAAAACAGCCGGAAGAGAGTACAACGCCGTATGCAGCCATGATCAGTAAAAAAATGGGTGAGTTGGACTGGGCAAAATCAGCAACAGAACTGGAACGCCTGATTCGCGGACTGAATCCATGGCCAAGTGCATTTTCCCATCTGAACGGAAAAACTTTGAAAATATGGGAAGCATCTGTGGAAGAAGAAAACGGTGAGAAAAAAGCACCGGGAACTGTACTGCAGGCAGATGCAAAAGGATTCCGGATTCAGACCGGAGAGGGAATTCTGAAGATTGATACCCTGCAGATGGAGGGAAAAAAACGAATGGATGCGCAGGCATTTTTGCGTGGCTATACGGTGGAAGAAGGGATGATACTTCCCTGTTAGTATATCGCTTTCGAAATAAATGCGCCATAGACTTGGCGGCGGATCCGATTGCGCAGTTCTCGAAGATTCAGCGTAGCCACTGCTGCGTCTGTGTTTTCAGAACTGTATGCCGGTATCAATGTTATACCGGTGAATCAGTGAAAATCGATGCCAACAGAAACAACCGGAGGAAAAAAACGTGGCAAATGGAACAGAACTTCGGGGAATCGCCCTGGAGATATTATTGGAAATTACACAGGAAAAAGAATACAGCCATCTGGCAATCCGAAATGCTCTGAATAAAGTTCAGTATCTTCCGAAACAGGACCGTGCATTTATCAACCGGCTTGTGGAGGGAACTCTGGAATATATGCTCCGGATCGATTATGTTCTGAATCAGTTTTCCAGTGTCAGAGTAAATAAGATGAAACCGGTGATCCGTAACATTCTTCGAAGCGGTGTGTATCAGCTTATGTTTATGGACAGCGTGCCGGACCCTGCAGCTTGCAACGAAGCGGTAAAACTGGCACAGAAAAAAGGATTTTACAGCCTGAAGGGATTTGTCAACGGCGTAATGCGTAATGTGGCAAGAAAAAAAGAAGAGATTATATATCCGGATAAGAACAGGGATCCGGAGGAATATCTGTCGGTTTATTATTCGGTACCACAGTGGCTGGTAAAACGATGGGTACAAACTTACGGAACAGAAACAACGGAATGCATGTTAAAAGATTTTCTGACGGATCATCCGTTGACGATCCGATGCCAGCTGTATCGGGTGGAGCAGGAATTGACGGTCAACAGTCTGAAAGGCCAGGGAGCAACGGTTGAACAGGCACCATATCTTCCGTATGCATTCTATCTGTCAGATTACAGCCATCTGGAAGGGCTTAAATCTTTTGTGATGGGACGGTTTGTAGTGCAGGATGTAAGTTCAATGCTGGTAACGGAAGCAGCAGATCCGAAACCGGGAGATTATGTGATCGATCTTTGCGCAGCACCGGGAGGAAAGAGTCTTCATATGGCAGATAAGATGCAGGGACAGGGTATGGTAGATGCAAGAGACCTTACAGATTATAAAGTGGGTCTCATTGAGGAAAATATTGAAAGAACACAGACACTGAATATTCGTGCGCATCGGAAAGATGCCACACTTTTAGATAAAGAATCCGTAGAAAAAGCAGATATTGTACTGGCAGACGTACCATGTTCCGGTCTTGGAGTTATTGGAAAGAAAACAGATATCAAGTATCGTACGGATGAAGATAAGATTCAGGAGCTGGCAGTGCTTCAGAAACAGATCCTTCACAATGCAGCTTCTTATGTAAAACCCGGCGGCATTCTGATTTACAGCACATGTACGATCACATCGGAGGAAAATCAGAGCAATGTGGCATGGTTTACGGAGAATTATCCATTTGTACTGGAAAGTCTGGATCCGTATCTGTGTGAAGAACTGCACAGTGAAACCACCGCCCAGGGCTGGCTGCAACTGCTTCCCGGAGTGCATAAGACAGATGGTTTCTTTCTGGCAAGGATGCGGAAAAAGTAAGAGAAACGCCGGATGGACAGCTCTGTAAGAAACAGACGCGGAAAATGCTGTGGATACATCAGTGATAAAAAGAGGAAAAATAATGGAACAATTAGATATCAAATCGCTGTATGGAGAAGAACTGAAAGAAAAGATGATTTCTCTTGGAGAAAAACCGTTCAAGGGGAAACAGCTGTATCAGTGGCTTCATCAGAAAGCGGCGGGAAGCTATGAGGAAATGACAAATCTGTCAGAAGGTTTGCGAAAAAAGCTGACAGAACAGGAGCCATTGACACATCTGGAAGTTGTAGAAGTTCAGACTTCAAAGATTGACGGTACACAGAAGTATTTGTTTCAGCTGGCAGACGGTAACGTGATCGAGAGTGTATGGATGCAATACAAGCATGGCAATTCCGTATGCATTTCTTCCCAGGTTGGCTGTCGGATGGGATGCCGTTTCTGCGCATCTACGATCGGTGGATTGACCAGAAACCTTCTGCCGTCCGAGATGCTGGATCAGGTCTACCGGATCCAGGAACTGACCGGGGAGCGTGTGTCGAATGTGGTTGTGATGGGAACAGGAGAGCCATTGGATAACTATGATAATCTGATTCGATTTATCAGAATTTTGAGCGATGAAAAAGGACAGAATATCAGCCAGAGGAATCTTACGGTGTCAACCTGCGGCCTGGTACCGCGGATCCGACAACTGGCAGAGGAAGATCTGACAATTACACTGGCATTATCTCTTCATGCACCAAATGATGAAAAGAGAAAAGAACTGATGCCGATCGCCTATAAATATTCTTTGTCTGAGGTTCTTCCGGCATGCAAATACTATTTTGAAAAAACAGGAAGAAGACTGACTTTTGAATATAGCCTGGTGGGCGGAAAGAACGACAGTCAGGAAGATGCCAGACAGCTGGCCGGACTTGTACACGGATTAAATTGTCACATTAATCTGATTCCGGTTAATCCGATCAAGGAACGGAATTTTGTACAGTCTGACAAAAAAGTAATAGAGAATTTCAAAAATAAACTTGAAAAATATCGAATTAATGTTACTATTAGAAGAGAAATGGGCAGGGATATCGATGGGGCCTGTGGTCAGCTGAGAAAAAAATACAGTGACCGGCAGGAAAATACAACAAAAGACTCCGCCGAAGAAAAATAAAAGTGACTGTGAAGGTACTGAACAGTTACAAATAAAAAGACAAGGGAGAAGCTGGCATGAAGTCATTTTCTTTGACAGATGTAGGACAGGTCAGAAGTCAGAATCAGGATTATGTATATGCGTCCGAGCAGCCGATAGGAAATCTTCCAAATCTGTTTGTGCTTGCCGATGGAATGGGCGGGCATAATGCCGGAGATTTTGCCTCACGCTGTGCCGTTTCTGTAATCGAGGCATCAGTAAAAAAAGATATGAGTTTTAATCCTATAAAGATCATGCGTCATGCAATTGAGGAAGCGAATGAAAAGATTCATGAGCTGGCGAAAGCAGATGCAGGAAAAGCCGGCATGGGGACAACACTCGTGGCGGTGACCGTTGTGGGATATTATGCGTATGTGGCCAATGTGGGAGACAGTCGTCTGTATGTATCCGATGAGCAGGGGCTGGTGCAGATCACCAGAGACCATTCCTGGATCGCAGAGATGGTGATGCGGGGAGAACTCAGTAAAGAGGAAGCCCGGAATCATCCGGATAAAAACATTATCACTAGAGCATTAGGAGCGTCCGAAGAGGTGGATATCGATTTCTTCGATGTGCAGCTGGAGGAAAAGAATCGGATTTTGCTGTGTTCAGACGGACTGAGTAATATGGTGGCGGATGAGGAGATCCAGAAGATTCTGGGGGATTCACCGGATATCGAACAGTCCGGCAGACAACTGGTGGCAACTGCCAATACAAACGGGGGCAGAGATAATATATCAGTAATTCTAATCGAACCATTTACAAACGAGGTGAAAGAATGTTAAAAGAGGGAATGATTGTAGGAGAAAGATACGAGATCATCAGCAGAATCGGCAGCGGCGGTATGGCGGATGTCTACAAAGCAAAAGATCATAAGTTGAACCGTCTCGTAGCAGTGAAGGTAATGAAAGCGGAATTCAGCCAGGATAAAGGCTTTATTTCCAAATTCCGCAAGGAAGCACAGGCTGCAGCAGGTCTTGCGCATCCGAATGTGGTAAATGTCTATGATGTTGGGGAGGATAACGGCATTTACTATATTGTTATGGAACTGGTACAGGGGATTACCCTGAAAGACTATATTACAAGAAAAGGAAAACTTTCCGTAAGAGAGGCAACGAGTATTGCAATTCAGGTTTCTCTAGGACTGGAGGCGGCACATAAGAGCAATATTGTGCACAGAGATGTAAAACCGCAGAATATTATCATATCTGTAGATGGTAAAGTAAAGCTGTCTGACTTTGGTATTGCGCGAGCAGCTTCTTCCAATACCATCAGTTCCAATGTGATGGGATCGGTGCATTACAGTTCACCGGAACAGGTACGTGGTGGTTACAGTGATGCCAAGAGTGATATTTATTCGCTTGGTATTACCATGTATGAGATGGTAACGGGACATGTTCCGTTTGACGGGGATACTACTGTTGCAATTGCAATTAAGC
>ERZ506978.875-NODE-875-length-11736-cov-4.604315_pt1 | contig 11736 bp, 16 predicted proteins | sample MGYA00512888_ERZ506978 | MGnify/ENA metagenome assembly ERZ506978
GACAGGATGCTGTAAACAAAAATGGCAGGGGCCGCACATGTGCGGCTCCTGCCGGGCAATAAAAAACGCTGTGACCCTTCCCAAAAGGTCACAGCGTTTTTTCATTCATGAAATCAGCAGATAAAGAACCCGCCGCGTCCGCCGCAGCAGCACCAGCTCAGGATGTTGCAAACCAGCAGGTACATCCAGAACGACAGGCAAAACTGCCCGGGACGGCCGCTGGGCTGGGCGTAGGGCTGTTGGTAGCTTGTGTAGCTGCGGCCCGGACTTTGCAGCTGGTCCAGCAGATTTTGGTAGGCGTAGTTGTTCGGCTCCATCGAAACCGCCGTGCGGGCCTCCTCCTGCGCGCGGATGTTGTTGCCCAAGCCCTGATTGGCAAGGGCCGCGTAGTAGTGCCACTGGGCGGTGCGGCCGGCGGCAGAGATGCCGTTCAGTGTGTTGAGAGCCTCCTCATAAAAACCGCTGCGGATATAATTTGCCGCCGCCCGCAGTTCAGGGTCACCGGCGGCGCTGCCATAGCTCTGCCGCCCGGCTGAGCTGCCGGTGCTGTAATAGCCGAAGCCGAACGGCCCGAACCCGAAGCCGCCGCCCGCAAAGGGGTCTTGATACTGCTGGCTGTAGCCGTTGCTCTGGCCGTAGGTCTGCCCGCTCTGCCGGTAGGCGGTGCCGCCGCCCTGCTTGATGCGCATGATCTCGCTGTAGGCGGCCTGAACCTCCTTGAAATGCTCCTCTGCCGCCGGGTCATCGGGGTGCAGATCGGGGTGGTACTGCTTGCACTTCTGGCGGTAGGCTTTTTTAATTGTTTCGTCATCGGCACCGGGGGTGATGCCCAATACGCTGTATGGATCAGTCATGGCGTTGTGCCTCCCTGTGCTTGCGTACCAGCGCGTACTTGCTCCATACGCCGGAATAGATCGTGTTGTACAATAGCTTCCCCTCCGGGGTGTCCTTCAGAATCGGCAGCATCTCAAAATGCTGTGCGCAGCGGCCCATCTGCTGGGTCAGCAGCTCATGGCAGCGCTGCTCGTATGCGGCGGGCGGCAGCTCATCCGCCAGCTGCTGCAGCGCGTTGAAGCGGCCGCGCCGGGCGTCCTTTTGCAGGTCATCGTAGGCGTCCATCAGGTAAATGAATGCCCCCAGTCCCTGCCCCATGCCGCGCAGCGCCGGTGCCCATATATCGTCCCTGCAGGCAAAAACCTCGCCCAGCAGCGCGCCGAAGGTGTTGCACAGCGCGTCCAGATCGTGGCTGCCCGAGCCCTCCAGCACATTGAGCTGGTCGAGCATCGCAGTGATTTTGCTCATCTGGCGGGGCCAGCGCTGGCGCAAAGCGGGCAGATACGGCTCAAGCCGCTGCGCCTGTGCCAAACTGGCGCGGCGGTGGTCGTCCTGCCAGTCGTCCATAAAATTATAGTATGCCAGCGCGGCAGTCATGTCGGCCGCATATTCGGTAAACGAATTGTCGGCGCGGGGGCGCTTTCTAAGGGGATGGGGGGCACAGCGCCCTGCAGCAAAGGCGGTGGGCTCATCGTACAGCGCAGTCAGCAGGATGCAGACGAACGCCATGTCATAGCTCAGCGCCAGCTGCCCGGTGCGGCCGTAGCGGCGGCCCAGCGCTTGGCACAGCCCGCAGTAATAGCCCTGATAGCGCTCCATCTCGGCATCTGCCAGACCCTTGCGGTAAATCGTAACATATCCAAACATACGGCGTCAACTCTTTTTGATGAACTGGTGGCCGCACTTGGGGCAGGTGATGCTGATTTTACCGCGCCCGCGCGGTACGCGCAGCTGCTGGCCGCACTGGGGGCAGCGGTAATAGTGATATTCTTTGCGCTGCTTGAATCGCACCTGCTGTTTGGCGAACCACGCTGCGGCGCGGCTTTGATAGGAAAGATATTTTAGGTTTTCAGCGTAGCGCTTGCGGGTGTTGCGGCTCAAAATGCGGAAATAGCTGTAAATGATAGCAGCCAGTCCCAGCCAATACAGCACAGGGGAGACCCACGCACCGATGACGATGAGAATGAGGGATGCAATGCAGAGAAAGCCGCTGAACTGGTCGAACCCATAGCGGCCGGACATAAAGCGCTGAAACCAGCCTTTCATTTTACAAAAACCACCTTTTCGCAGCAAAGCCGCATCGTTTACACTTCAGTATGACACACAAATATGGGCAAATCGTGAACAAGCGGGAAATAGAATTTGAACAAACACAACGAGGGCAATCAGTATAGCAACAATCAATATCGCTATCCATTTGACAATCTTAGAGATTGAGTCTAAATTGGTGGGTGCTTGCACAGAGACAGAGTGCTTTTCGTTTTCGGGAATCATTTCATTGTGATTGGACATAAGTAGGTCATCCTTTATTTTTTGCTGCAAAAGCAGATTTCACAATACCCTTTGAAAATTTCGCACGAATTTATAGTTGATTCTTTCGCGTGCTTGTTAGCATATATGCCATGCTGGATTAGGAAGAATAAATTAACGGTAAAACTTATATGGTCGCATACTTATACTCGATCCGCCTTTTTACATCCACCGTCAAGATTACTCTGGCACAATCGCCGCCGCCCGCTCCTTCCGCGCTTTTTTGTGGTGGTACATGGCACGATCGGCCTGATCCTTGACGGCAACCACATCCTCGCCTGAGAGCGGAGCCGAGCCGCAGGAAACAGTCGGCAAAAAGGTGAGCTCTCTGCGCTTCTTTTCCAGCTGACGCAAAAATTCCTCTGCACAGGCGGCTTCTCTGGCGGTGTTTTTCAGCAGCACGCAAAACTCATCTCCGCCGATGCGGTAGCAGTACCCGCAACGGGCATACGCTTTTTTGAGGCAGGCTGCGATCGCGGCAAGGCAGGCATCGCCTTGCAGATGGCCATAGCAGTCGTTTACCTGCTTGAAATTGTCCACATCAAAAACGATCAGCAGCCCGCCGCTGCGGCTCATCTCGGCTGTGCGGTTCAGATAGCTGTTCTGGTTTAAAAGACCTGTGAGTGCATCAAGCTGGTTCCACATCTCATTGCAGTAGGTAAAATACAGTACCGACAACAGCGTGACACACAGCCAGGTTACATGCAGATCAGGCAGTGCAATTTGAATCACAGTCTCCGCCGTCAGAAAGAGCATGAGCGGATAGATGAGCGCCCGACTCCGATTCTGGAACTCACGGCCGGTAATGATCGTTGATGCCGAGAGATACAAAATTGCCGCAAAGTAGACAATGACATAAATATAAAAATATTTGCCGCGCGCATAGACATTGTCGGCGCTGACGGAAAATATAAGCCCATAGGGAATGGACAGTGCCAGAAAGATAAGATAGCCGATCTCGCAGCATACCGCCGCCTTAAAGCCGCGCCGGAGGGCAGTCTTTTTGTCCAGCACATACACAAGGCAGAGAGACACTGCGGGCGACAGGCCGAAGCCTAAGTAGTTTGACACGATATTCAGCCAGCGCAGCCCTGACGGCGTGTCGTTGACGGCAAGGGTGACCACCTCCAGCACGGAAATCCCCGCAATAAGTACAAAGGCGAGGAAAAAACCTCGCTTTTGCTTTTTGTTCAGTGATTCGCTCAGCTTTGTGAGAATACACATAAAGCTCAGCACAAAAATGTCAATGGCTGTTAAGACATGAAAATACCCGGTCATGACAAACCCTTTCACCAGTGAAACTTACTTATACCTTCGACAGCAGGACAACACATTCTACATGGGACGAGGAAACAGTATTGATGTCTGATTGCCCCTGTTCGTTCTCGGAAACAAATCGACTGTCAGTCCTCGTCCCAGCTGATATTAATAGTTCTCGGAAATAAATCATTTCCTTCTAAATCTGTTAGAACATATCTTTTATGATTTCTAACGCTATATTCATACCGGAGCGGTTGTCACTTGGAGTCTTAGCCAACGTTGCCATGTAACGTCCGTCACCATAGTAAATGAATTTATAGTGCTTACCCTCCTCGGTAATCACAAATCCCATGTCTTGCAATGTACGTTTCATTGAGCCGGACATGGTCTTATAGCCTCTCAACGAGTTCTTTAATTGTTCAGAACGGTCATTGGCTCTGCGTTTACAATTATTGCTCTTGATTATATCTTCGAGAACTGCTCTTCTGCGTGTACCGGAAGCATAATTAGGAAGAGCCTGCTCAAGGGCATCGAGGAGCATAGCTTTGATTTCATCTTGGAAAAACTCCTCTTCTTCGCCCAAATATAATATCGGCATATTGTCCGTGCTACCCATTTTTGAGCGGAGACCCTGATTCTCGTAAGTAAGGATTTCATTTGCATGGGTCAATTCTTCAACCTGTTTTTTCAGCTTTTGAATATCCTCGTCTGCAGATTCAATCAGTTCATCCGCTTCTGCTGCCACGCGGTTTTTCTCAGATTCAGCCGCCAGCAATTCTGCACCTCTCATACTCAATCGATCTCTAAGAAGTGCATTATTTACGCCTTGCCAAGTATACAGCTTATCCATCATTTGAGCGTTGCAGTACTGAATTACACTACGAATAACCTTTTCAGACAGAACAGCATCAATTCCATCGTATGCACGATATAGATACTTCTTATGACCATATGCACTATTGGGGAAGTATACACCGATAGCGCCGTTGAATTCATTTTTGTTATCACACTGCCGACGGATTCTTCCGTTCAGCCATGTACCTTCTTCAACAAGCACATGGGCAACACCTTTCAACCTTCCAGATAATTTCCAAATATCCACCGGATCTTCACCGTAGTATGTTTTGGAGATATACACAACAGGGAGTCTATACCTTGAAGTGCCATTGATTACATCCGTCAACAAGTCGACATTATCAGCTTTAATGAAAATCGGCTTGCGGAGCATTGGCAAAATTCCATCATCCTTCAAATAGCCGTGTTCTATCAGTAGAGTGATAAAATGCGGTGTAGAAAAGGTTGGGTCAACGGCCAGTGCCTCTTCCAAATAACTACGATCGAGTTGAATAGACATTCTCATGTCATTAAAATTCATAACGTAGTCGGTATCCCAGACCACACCATCTGCTTCGGTTTTTTCATAGCGAACCGCGATGATGTTCTCATTTCGGTATTCCTCGATAGCAAGCCACAGTGTCTCGGTACCATATCGGACATTTCGTTCGCCATTCCATTCGATACCTTGAATTATATTTTCTTCATGAGGACTGCCCTGATTCCACTCCAGAACCAGCTGGATAAAGGAGTCCTTTGTCATTGTATCATTGATTTCAAGTAGCGTAGAAAATAACAGCATATGACATCTTGCCTCCGTATTTTACACAGAAAGAGACATGAGATTCTTCCTCAGAGCCTGTCCCTCAATAGGAACATAGCAGGAATCCACAATAAGTTCTCTTCCCAGAATATCTTCCAGTGCAATGGTCTGCCATGTTTCCAGCAGAACCGGGTTGTTTTTCAAAATTGTGTTAATATTCTCAAGCATCAGCGGACTGCTCAGTTTATCGAGCATCGCACGACCATCGGTAATGTTTCCGGCTGAATCAACGATATTTGCATGGGCAATCTTCCAGAGTTTTTTCTCACTGAGGAGTCTAAGGATAAAGGCATCCACAAACTCTTTCTGTGCCGCTTCGCTGGTCATATTGACGCTGTAGTTTTCATACGCAGCATCAATTTCATCCAGGACAGAAGTGATCTTTTCCGGCGTTGCTACCGCCATAGAAGATTTCTGCGCTTCAGTATGGGTAGCAGCGTTATTCTTCTGAGGCATAGGCTTTGCTATCTTACGTTCAGCGATTTTCCGCTTACCGTAGTTCACAGCCGCATTCCATCCGCGTCCAGCCCAATAGAATGCTCCGTCAACAGCTCTGTCAACAATAATGGGCAGTGCCTGTTCAATGCCGTCCACAATCAGCTGCTGATACCACGGCAAATCCTCATATCGAGTAGGTTGTTTTTCTACTTCAACAACTTCTCTGCGGACAATGACCTGCGGCTCTGGATGGACAACCTTGGTAGGGTCTTCATCGACCACTTCCAGATCATAAGCAACAGCGGAATAGGTTCCGTCACCACGATGCCGGCCACCCTTGCCGATGCGATCCCCCGTGGTATCGTTTCCGTCTTTATCTTTTCGAGGCAACTTGCCTACTACATAGTCGAAATCTCTTTCTTCAGACATCGTCAACCTCCGTAACATTGATTTCTTCAAAGTTGTATGCTCCGACAGGGTACTCGTTAATATAGCCTTCCACTTTAAATCTCTGACCGCATCCGATACACTCATAATCTTCGCACTCAAAGCAGTGCTGTATTTCTGCACCCATCTGACGCTCAGTTAAATAATCTCCAGTGCTATAATCGGAAAGGTCAATGGCATTGCTTGCACCACAGTGGGGACACTTAATAACACGCTTCATACTGATTCCGTCAGTTTCCATTTCCATCTCATTCAGCTGAACGGTCTGGAAATATGACTCCAGTGCCCTCCGAAAGATCTGAGACTTCGGCTGGCCAGTCTTTTCGCTGCAATATGAGAGCATCTGATTTTCCTCGTCATTGAGACGCACCCGATACTGATTGTCACGTTTATCATCTACAGTTGGTCTACCTTTTCCAGCCATGTCCTACTCCTTTTTCGGATATCCATTTAATCTTACTACCCAAATTATACAGCTTTTGACATTCCTCGTCAATGATTAAAGGTGTATCCATTTAATAACTTTCTATGAACGACAAAAACGCCCAGACCGAAGCCTGAGCGTCACACTGTTATTTTCATCTTATTCGTTTATCGTAATCTCAATCCCGGATTTGAACTTTACCACAAAGTGGTCATCGTACACCGTGATCTTCTCAATCATCCTTCTGACCAGGGCTTCGCTGTACTCGGTGACTTCTTCCGGCTCACTCTGAAGGAAGGAAACCATGTCAGCCATGCGCTGGCGAATACCGTCCTTGTTGGCTTCCTGCAAGAGCAGTTCTTCTTTTTCCGCTCGAAGTTCATCGATTTCATCGGCAATGGCATCGTAATTCTGCTTTGCGTTTGCCAGTTTTAGGAGTTCCTGCTGAAGTTCCAGAAGGTGGTCATCAATCCCTTCCACGGCAGCGCTGTTGCTGTCTCCAAGGCCTCTCTCAAAACTTGCCTGCAGGGCGGGGATGAAGGAGGAACTTCCTGTGATGACTTCGTTTACCGCCCGGACAACCACCTCATGCAGAAGTTCTTCCTTTACCGTTCGTGCCGTACAAGACGGGCGGTTTTTTTCTACCCGGCTGAGACATCTCCAAACTGTGGACTTGCACCCACGGTTGTTCCAGTTGATTCTTCGGAAGATGTCATTACAGTGGGCGCAGTACACGATGCTCGAAAGAGCGTATCGGCTGCTGTAAATCCTGCGCTTCTGATCAGGTCCGCACTCCATGTGTGCCCTACGGTACATTTCTTCACGCACCTTCATGAACTTCTCACGGGGAATAATGGCGGGGTGACTGTTCTCGACATAGTACTGCGGAACGATGCCGTTGTTGGCAACACGCTTTTTATTGAGGAAATCCACCGTATAGGTCTTCTGCAGGAGTGCATCACCGATGTATTTCTCGTTTGTGAGGATTTTCTTCAGCGTACTTTGCAGCCAGTAATCACTTCCGGCGGCGGTCTTGATGCCGTCCGCTTCCAAACCCTGTCCGATCTGAAACAGGCTTGCACCTTCCAGATACTCTCGATAGATTCGCAGGACGATTTCAGCTTCCTCCGGGACGATGACCAGATTGCCTTCATCATCCTTGGTGTAGCCGAGGAAACGGTTGTGGTTGACCTGCACCTTTCCGGCTTGGTAGCGGAATTGCAATCCCAGCTTCACGTTTTGGGATAATGACTGCGATTCCTGCTGTGCAAGGGATGCCATGATAGTCAGAAGGACTTCGCCCTTGGCATCCATCGTATTGATGTTTTCTTTTTCAAAGTACACAGAAATGTTCTTTTCTTTCAGCTTGCGGATGTATTTCAGGCAGTCCAGCGTGTTGCGGGCAAATCGGCTGATGGACTTGGTAATGACCATGTCGATCTTGGATGCCATGCAGTCCTCAATCATGCGGTTGAACTCTTCACGCTTCTTGGTGTTGGTACCCGAAATACCGTCATCGGCATAGATCCCGGCAAGCTGCCACTCAGGATTTCTGTCTATAAATTCTGTGTAATGCTCCACCTGTGCCTCATAACTGGATTCCTGTTCGTCACGATCAGTGGAGACACGGCAGTACGCAGCCACACGCAGTTTCGGTTTTTCTTCCGTAACCTGCTTTCTGCTGCCGACTCGTTTTCTCGCCGGAATTACGGTGATCGTTTTCTCAGCCATTCCGTACCTCGCTTTCTATCAGACTGTAAATGTATGCGGCCTGCTTGAATGGGTCATCGTATCTGTGTGTGACCTTTCCTATAATAAAGGCGGTCTTTGCTTTGCAAGGCGCCGGTGTTGACCGCTCCCGGATTCTTCCCAATGCTCCGGCACGGCGGTTGCGTTCTTCCGCAACCTCGGAAAAGGTCTCCCTGTCGATAATCGCAGGATAAAAATCATCGCCCAGGTAATGCTCGTTCTGGAGTATCCTTTTGGCACCGCTGTGGAACAGGGTAAGCCCTGCGGCTTCTGCGGCGGGTACCAATGCCAGCCCGGAAAGGTAGCCACTGAACAGGGTACGCACCTGTTCAGCCTGCCCTTCGTCAATGACCGCCACACCGTTTTCAATTCTGTATCCATATGGGATGTGGTTTGCCATATTCATCGTATCCTTTCTTTCAGTGTCAATCCGCATTTCAGTTCAAAGGCTGCGGTGTTCCTTTCGTGTATCACGACCCGCTCCACAAACTGTGAAAAGCAATCCCCGTCAAACTCCGTCAGCATCTCACCCCGACTGCTAAAGCGGATGAGGTCTGCCAGCTTTTCGGTCTTTTTCATCTCTCCGTTGACCGAGAATACCAGATGCTCTTTTTCTTCGGTCAGTGCCTGTGCCTCCGTCAGCAGGTCGTTGGATTCCTGTGTGAAGAGTGCCGGGTCAAGGTAGCCTCGTGTCATAAGCGTTGTCAGCGTATTCTGACGTTCCGCATTTTTCTCCAGCAGTTCATCCAATTCAGACAATCGGCTGATGGCATCCTTCTGACTGATGCTCCGCAGGGAAGTAAGCAGTGGCTGCAGGACTTCCTTGTGGGCAAATACCAGCTTGTTCATCATCGTAACGAATGCCATCTGCAAGGCATCTTCACGGATGAACTTCTGGGAGCAGCTGTTCTTGTCCTTCAGATGCCCGGAACAAGTAAGTGCCGGATGCCTGTGCGTAGGCTTCGATGAGTCTGGGATTGACCAGCTTCTCACAGTTTCGCTTTTTCAGCCACAGCCAGGTTTCCTTGTAGATTTCATCCGCACCGAGGGGAACACCGTTTTTCTGCCTTGCCGACAGGTAATCGCTCGGCTTTGGCATATCCACGCCATTCATCACAGCACCTTCCGGCAGGTCAACCGCCTCCAGTTCTGTGGGACTCAGTGTGGGAATATCATTGTTCAGTATTTGGACTTGCTGCCCTTTTTGTATTTTTTCGGCGGCAGGTGCCGGTTTATCTCCGGCGCGCACTCGTCTGCCGCCACGATTTGTGCCGTCTCTCGCCATAATTTTTATTTCCTTTCTTGTCCTGGGGTTTAATACCCCGTTTGAACCGCCGTTTTTGTGCGTTTGTGGGGGCGCCGTTTTCCCGGTATAGGTCCCACAGAGATTTTGACCGCCCCTACCTGGTCACGCACACAGCTATCTGTCACCAATCTCATGGTGTATTTTGTTATGACAGCTTTTGCAAAGGCTCATCAGATTGCTTCGGTCATGGGTGCCGCCCTGTGAGATGGGAACCTTGTGGTGTACCTCATCCACAGGAACGAGGATGCCTTGCTCAAAGCACCTCTCGCAGAACGGATGAGTCTTAACATAACTGTCACGAATCCGTTTCCATGCTCTGCCGTACTTTTTATGCACCGCCGGGTCACGACTGTACTGCTCGTAGTTCTTCTCCACCAGCTTGCGATGCTGTTCGCAGTATCTGCCGGCCGACAGGTTCGGGCAGCCAGGATAAGCACAGGGCTGTTTCGGTTTTCTCGGCATCGGCTCACCTCCGTTTGGACATAAGAAAAGCCGCCGAAGGATTTCTCCCTGGTGGCCCGGTTCTTATCTATTCTCTTTTCGCATTATAATAGTATCATAAGAACCTACTCTACTTCTCTCCATTTTACTGACATTTTTCAGGGAGAATGAGCATCTTCAGTGCCTTATCGTGGAGACGGTAGATATTCTTAACACCTGTGCACATCTCCGCTGCAATGTCTTCCCACTGCTCGAAATTGAGGTATCTCTTTTCCAGAAGCAGACGGCACTCCTCATCATCCACCGCCTTGATAACAGAAAGGATCTCGTCCTTCAGATCCACCAGATTATCGATGTCCGCATTGATCTCATTTTCAAGCATCAGAATCTTGATGATGATATCTTCCATGCGGTGGGTGTTACGGGTGGGACTTCCGGGCATATCACTGAGGGTGGAAGTTGCCTTGGTTGCCAGGTTATGCAGAGAAGATACCTGTGCGATCTTGGTGTTGATACGCTCGTCCAGATAACGGGCCTGCTTCAAATACTGTTTTGCTGTCATAATCACTGTACCTCCATCTGCAATTTTCTCATCAGCATCTCCGGGTCAATTCCCGTCAGAACACCGAACCAGCCGGAACGGAAGAACCGCTCACACTCATTTTTCACTGCAAGACCGTCCCTGTCTTTCGGATGCCTCGCCACACGCTTCAGTGCCGTGCGGTAATCCTTCACCGCCTGCAGCACAATGGCATTCGCCAGTTTCTCATAAGAATCCATATCAGAATCCTCCTTTGCTGTATTTCCTTCGCAGCATCGGAGCATTGTTTCGATGTATCAGTGTGCATTGATGCCGTTTACCACAGCTTTTACTTCATCCACTGAACGGACAACAACAGCTGTCCCTCCGGAGGCGAGTATCTTGCGGATGGTTGCTTCCTGCAGTTTCGTAGGCTTGCTAACCGCAGTCTTAACCTCAAAACCAAAGAAGCGTCCGTTAATGCAGGCAATGATATCCGGAATGCCTGCTGTTCCATACATTCCACCGTGTTCCTTCCAGCAGAAGCACCCAGGCATGGTCCGCAGGTACTTCATGATTGCTTTGACGATATCCGACTCATTCATGTGTCCAAAACTCCTCTCCGGCAGTCCGGCAAGAACCTTTCTGCCTGTTGCCTTGTCTATCGGACGGAAGTGTCTGTCCTTATCCGTCCGGAAAAAACATCGGTATTTCAATGGTTTTGACGCATTGGACACTAAAAATCCCATTTCTTCATACGGTCTGCCAAAAAAATGATAAATTAGTGGAAATTTGTGTTTTTACGCATGAATATATAAAGGTATAGGAAATTTGGTGTCCAATCCGTCCATGATTATGGTTTTATGCCAGAAGCTCCTGCAGACGGATGCCCTTTAAAGTGCGTCTCTTTCCGGCCTTATCCTTGCCCTTGGTAACATCGGTCACCACGGCAGTGAGATTGGACACAAAGGTACGCTGGGCGAACGGCTTCAGACCGCATTCCTCGCAGTACGCTTTATAGGCATTGAACAGTTCCGTAGAACCGACTTCATAATCAGCACCCACTTCGCAGCTTTCTTTTACGAAGGACAGGACGGAGTCACTCTCCTCACGGTACTGCTGCAGTTCCA
>ERZ506978.878-NODE-878-length-11708-cov-4.377671_pt1 | contig 11708 bp, 8 predicted proteins | sample MGYA00512888_ERZ506978 | MGnify/ENA metagenome assembly ERZ506978
CATGGGATGCTGGCTTTGCTCTCGAAATTTTTTTCGGCACTGTAAAGGCGTGCTCTGCCTGACTTTTCCCGGAGCCGCAAAGGGGTGCGCTGCCTGGGCTCCGTGGAGCCCCGTAAGGGGGGGTGCGCTGCCTGGTGTCCTCTTGGAGCCGTAAGGGTACGCGATGCCTGCCGCCCCCCTTGGAGCCGTGAAGGCACGCGATGCCCAGCGCTCCTCTGAAAGAAGACGAAATGCGGGCCACGCCCTGCATCAACAAATGCTCGACGCGGTGCGCCGTCGGCTATCGAATCCGTATCTGCTTTGAATATCAGAGCGTGTCTTTACTGGCATAAAATGGAGAAGTGGACCCGCAGGGGCGTGTCTATTGCTTTTCGACTCCCGTTGTTTTAGAACTAATCACACAAAGAATTTTTGTTGCATAACAGAATCCGTTTGTTTCCAGTTTGTTATCGTTCGCCAAAGTGCGCATTTTGATGCGTAAACGGGGTGTACTATCTAATCTCGTAGTTGAAAGGAATATCCATGGAAGACCATAAGCTTTCCCTGTACGACAACATCGCAAAGGTCAATGCCGTCGATCCAGAACTGTACGAGCGTTACCCCGTAAAGCGCGGTTTGCGCAACAGCGATGGTTCTGGCGTAATCGCGGGCGTTACGAATATTTCCAACGTACACGGTTATCTGATGAATGAGGGCGATAAGGTGCCTGACGAAGGCAAGCTCACCTTCCGTGGTTACAGCATCTACGATCTTGTCGGCGGCGATGCCACCAAGCGTCGTGGTTTTGAGGAAATCGTGTATCTGCTGCTTATGGGGGAGCTTCCCACATCAAGCCAGCTCGATGTGCTTGTTGAAGCGCTTGATGCTCAGCGCAATTTGCCCGATGGCTTCACCGCTTCGAAGATCATGAGCACGCCTTCGCACAACATCATGAACCTTCTGCAGCGTTCGGTTCTTATGTTGTATGCCGACGACCCAAAGGCGGAAGAGCGTTCCTTCGAACACGAGATCAGCACGGCAATCTCGCTCATCTCTCGACTGCCGCGCATTATGGTGTTGGCCCACTATGCCAAGCGTGCTGCGTTCTATAATGAGTCGATGATCATGCATCGCTTCATTCCGGGGCAATCCACTTCCGAAACCATCCTTTCCATGTTGCGTCCCAACCGCGAGTTCACTCCTGAAGAAGCACGTATGCTTGACATCATGATGTCTTTGCATGCTGAGCATGGTGGCGGCAACAACTCAACCTTCACTTGCCGTGTTCTTTCTTCTGCCGATACCGATCCGTATGCTGCTTATGCGGCTGCTATCGGTTCTTTGAAGGGCAGTAAGCATGGTGGTGCAAACCATAAGGTTCTGGCCATGCAGAAGGAAATCAAGGAAAACGTTAAGAATTGGGAAGACGAAGACGAAGTAGCTTCCTATATTGCCAAGATCGTAAACAAGCAGGCATACGATCACACCGGCTTGATTTACGGCATGGGTCATGCGGTATACACGCTTTCCGATCCGCGTGCAGTTATCTGCAAGGATTTTGCAACAAGGCTTGCCAAGGGTACCGAGTTTGAAGCAGAACTGAATTTACTCAAGCTCATCGAGCGCCTGAGCCCTGAAGTAATCTTGCAGGAAAAGGGTACCAAGAAGGATATGTGCGCAAACGTTGATATGTATTCTGGATTCGTGTACTCCATGATGGGCATTCCGCAGGATATGATTACTCCGCTTTTTGCCTGCTCTCGTATGGCTGGTTGGGCTGCCCATCGCTTCGAGGAGCTGGTAAGCGGCAAGCGCATTATCCGCCCCGCATACAAGACGGGCGTGAAAGCTCGCGTCTACAAGCCTATCGAAGAGCGCTAAGCGTTTTTTGCTCGATATACCTACAAGCACAATAACGAAAGGCCCCTCGGGGCCTTTTTTTGTTTGCTGCTTTTCTTCGGCGATGGATGGGGGGGCAAACTCTGGCAATGGCTGGAACCAAGCTTCGGCAATGGCTGTGGGCACCAAACTCCGGCGATGGCTGCGGGTGCCAAATAATGGCAAGATTCGCATATTTTGTACTCTCGGGCAGAAAAGCTAGGCTTTTCCGGCGAGATATTCGCGAAATGTACCCTTCGACAGCGCTTTCCCTGTTTAAAGCGTACATAATAAGCCATTTCTGACAAAACAGGCTGTCCGAGGGTACATTTCAGCGATATTCTGCCAGAAAGTCGCTCTTTGGTTGCCCGAGGGTACAAAATGTTTGTTTCTCGCCATGCCTTGTTTGGAGTTTTCCCTGAAACAGCAAGATGATCTGCCCTCATACTTTGCCTGGGCGCATCGCCCGAGGTCTTAGATGGTGAGTCCACGCACTTGGCCTCTGTTGTTGTCTGGGCGAAAGAGGCTATAGGACAAAAAGAGGAGGAGAAAGAAGGGCTGCAGGGCAAAAGGGAAGGAGTCCCGAAGGACTCCTTCATGGTGCGCTTTGGTGCGATATGCCTTGCCACCCTTAACTCAGGAGCGCAATGCGCACGGCAGCTTTTGGCGCCGTGGTTGCGCGATGTGCCGCCTTCCTTGGGTCGAAGGTGCAAAGCGCTCGGCAGCCATTCTTGGTGCCAAAGGTGCGGTTCTATGCAGCTTCCTTGTTGCCAAACACGCGCGTCGCAATAACGACAACGAGGGCAACGACGATGCCGCCGATAAGCGAAGGCCAAGGTGAGCCGGTGAAGCCGGCAACCAGATATCCAAACAAGCAGATGACGGCAACCAGGGAAGCGTAGGGCAACTGGGTTGCCACGTGGCGCAGATGGTTACATTCCGCGCCGGCAGAAGAAAGGATAGTGGTATCGGAGATGGGCGAGATGTGGTCGCCATATACTGCGCCGGCGAGCGTTGCGCCGATGGTAACCAGGAACAGCGGGTCGCTTTCGGGGAATACTCCCAAAACGATGGGCAGGATCAAAGCGGCGGTGCCCCAAGAAGTGCCCATGGCGAACCCGATGAAGCCGGAAACCACGAAGATGACGGCAGGCAGGAACGAAAGCTCAAAGCCCATGGTGGTAAGGAAGTTGGAAACGAATTCGCCCGTACCCAGCATGTAGCGGCAGGCGCCGCCCAAGCTCCAGGCCAAGACGAGGATCATGATGGCGCCCACCATAGAGCGAACGCCTTCGGAAGCGCCTTCGGTGAAGCCAACCAGAGTGGTGAGCTTGCGGGGCAGGAACATGCATGCGGCGACCACCAATGCCACAGCGGCACCGATGCACAGTCCGCCGATGGGGTTTTCGCCAACGGCGGTTGCGAAGTCTACGCCTTCAAAGAAGCCGCCAACATACAGCATGCCCGTGATGGAGAACACGATAAGCACTACGATAGGGATTACCAGGTCGAACACCTTGCCGTTGGGGGAGACATCCAAACCCTTGAACTGCTCGACCGCCTTCGTGGCGCCTTCCAGGTCGGACTGCTCGGTGATTACGGTTTCGACGGCATCGGGATTGCTGGGAACGCCCGCCTTGGATACCGTTTCCAGAGCTGAGGCATGAGGCGGAATGGGGCTGTAGGTATGAGCGTCACAGTCACGCTGAGCCTTGCCCATGCTGAAAAAGTCTTTGCCGAAGCCGCACATAGCGAACACGAACACGATGGTTACCAGCGCGTAGAGGTTGTACGGAATGGAGGCAACGAACGTGTTGAAGCCGTTTTCGCCCATGTAGCCACCCATGGCGACTGCCCACGAGGAAACGGGGGCAATGATGCACACCGGGGCAGCGGTGGAGTCGATGATCCATGCCAGTTTTTCATGGCTGATGCGGAACTTGTCGGTTACGGGGCGCATAACGGCACCAACGGTGAGGCAATTGAAGTAGTCGTCAACGAATACCACGATACCCAGAAGAGCCGTCATAACGGTTGCCATGCGAGCGCTCTTGATGTGCTTTGCGGCCCACTCGGCATATGCGCGCGAACCGCCGGCAATGGCGATGATGACAACCAGCGCTCCTAATAACGCTAAGAACAAGATAAGCGCCGCATTCGATGAGATTTGCTCCGCCATAACCTGAGGGATAAGTGTAAATGCGGTGATGAGCTGGTCGAAGCCGACGCCTTCAAGGCAGAACTCGTAAATGATAAGACCCGAGAACACGCCAACCAGCAGGGAGGAATACACCTCCTTGGTGATAAGGGCGAGGCCTAGCGCCAGAAGCGGCGGCAGAATAGACCAAGCACCGGTGGAAAGAAGCTCAAAGCCTTCCATGTACAGTCTCCTTACTGCAAATAGGGCGCAGGCGATGCTGCGCTGGGAAGGCGGCGGCTAGCGAAGCCGCGCATGATGCATTTCCAGCGCAGCCTTGCATGCGCTTTTTCAACTGTGCCGATTATAGGCTAGCTTCGTTGCCATAACGTTGCGTTTATGAGCGAAGGAAGGCGTAACGGGTGGACGGTGCGTAAATGCGATCGGTTACAGGAAGTACTTTCCTGCATTCGCCCCCACAACAATAAGATCCACGCCTCGAAGAAGCGCGAACAGGGCGATGAACAGTGCAAGCATTTCGGGAATGGAGAAGAACATGAATCCGATAACGATGGAAACGACGCCCGAGAACAGCATCCAACCCCAAAGGGGAAGGCCCGCGCGCTTGACCATGAAGGTTGTCACAACTTCATAAATGCCGAAGACCAAGACGAATGCGCCGATAACCCAAGGCAGCACTGCGGCAAAGGCAAAGGGGTGAATTACAAACATGGCTCCAATGAGTACATCAAGGATGCCGTAGGCCAGGATCCATCCGGAAAAGCCCAGGAGATCACGATCGCGAATGAACGTTGCGATATTGACAACACCGGAAACCATAAAGGCGGCGCCAACGATAAACGCGATGGATGCAAGGGTGAGGCCTGGGAAGAATGCGCATACCAAGCCAAAGATGATAAACAATATGCCGGCAACGATAAGCTGCCAGTTCCGTTCGGTTTTCGTGTTCATGATTAACCCTTCTACGTTGCGTTTCCCTCATTGTAGTGCGCTTTCATGCAGGTGAAGGTGTATGTAAAGGAAATGAAACAACGCGGGCGTAAGTGGGGATTCGCCCCATTTTGCTGGCTGCTCCGCATCTCGGGGTACACACCTGAGCCGCCCCCGAAGCGAAACATGCTCTTAAGCGGTAACGAAGGGAAGGGGGATGTCGTGGCTTTCTGTCGGGATGGGGGCAACCCTCTGTTCGGCAAAGGCGACACCGACAACATGGCATGCATCAGTAAGTTGACAAAGGTAGCGGTCGTAGTTGCCCGCCCCGTATCCTAAGCGGTTGCCGTTTGCGTCGAACCCTACAGCGGGAACCACGATGAAAGCAAGTTCGCTAGCGGCAACATAGGGCATGGCGGCAAGCTCGGGACTGTCATGATGGTATTCCTTCAGTGGATCGTTCAGAAATGGCACGCAGTTGTCGTGGAATGCCTCGGCTCCAACCAAGCGCATTTCCATGGTTTGCTGAGTGATGTGCAGAACGCTGGGGTCTGACCCCGGTTCGTGCATGCCGCGCCCTGGAGCATCGGGGATGCCTTGGGCATCAGGCATCATGCAGGGAAAGGCAACGTTGCAGCCCCGCAGGTAGGCATAGTCGATGAAGCTTGCCAGGTTAACTTCCCAGGGAAATGCGGAGTATACGCCGACTGTGGGTTTTTCTCGGGGCATTTCGGCCATCAGGGCGTCAAGGTGCTGGCTTAACTCTGTGCAGATCTGTTCGCTTTTGCTTGCGCGCACTTTAGGCACAAGGGCGGAGCGCGCTTTCTTCGCCTGGGCTCTTAGCCGGTTGCGGGCTTCTGAGGGGGTTTCGCTGCTGAGGGTGGGGGTATGTTTGCTATTGATGCTCATACCGCGCATTGTACGCTTGGTGGGTGCGATAGAAGAAACGTATTGGCGAATGTGCGCCTGCTGGGCGCAATAGGGAGCGTGTTGGCGGAAGTCGCAAAAGGAAAGGCGGCGGTTGGGGTGTGGCCCGGGTGGTGGTTGTGCTCGCTAGCGCTCAAGGGACTCGGTAAGGGCAGCGGAACAGAGTCCAGCACGTGATTGCGTATCTGATTTGCGGTAGATGGAGGTCAGATGCTTCTGCAGGGCGCGAAGGGATATTCCCATGTCGTCGGCGATGCACTGGAGCGTTTCTTCGCTCGAACATACCGCGGAAAGAACGTCACGTTCGCGTGGGGTTAGGCTGTATCGTTCCGAAAATGCTGCAAGATGACTGTCGGGAGCGCTTTCTTCGATGGGGGCCTCGGTTTCAGCTGCCGTTTCAGGCTTGGGGTTCGTTGCTTGTGCGGCGGTGAGTTCGGCAAGCTTCAGAGCTTCGATTTCTGCCTTATGCCGCGCGGTGCGACGCACGTTTTCGAGCGCGTGAGCAACGAGGAGGGTGGCCATAGCCAGTGCGATGGCTATCGATGAGATAAGCATGATATCGCCTGATGAAATCAGCGCCATGGAGGGTATTGCCACGAGTGAGGCGCAGACATTATTGGCAGCGCGCCCCATGCCCGCCCAAAGTGACGGATTGGCGCAGCGCATAGCAATACGTAAAAACGATGAAGTGAAGAACACCACGAAAAAGCCTGATGAAAGATAAAAAATCACCAAGCCAAGAAGCACTTCGGAGTCAGTCCGGATGGCGAGGCCGGATACCAGGGAAAGCATGGCTACGCACAGCATGGTGATGGTGGAATAGCGGTGGTTGGTGAGGTCGAACGCAAAGCCAGCTGCTATAGCGCTGGCGGCAAGAAGCAGACGAGGCCAGGTGGATAGATCGAACGTGCCTTGCGCGTTCGCTAGGGTGACCACATTATCGAGTGTGCTGAAAACGCAGGCAATCAGTGATACGCAAACCAGCAGCAGAATTGCTTCTTTGAGAGCGGCGCGTTCGTCGGCGGTTCGCTGGTCTTCTTCGGGCAGCGTTCCTTCGACGGGGATTACGTGCAGCACGTTGCGGCGGGCTGCAAGCACGAAGCCAAGCGCAATAGCTGAAACGCCGATAATTGCGGCTTCGACGATGCTGTTCGGCGCCAGAGAATGGAGCAGGAATTGAGCCAGCAAGCCCGCGGCGTATGAAGTGCCCACCAGGCGGGAAAGAGATCTGCTGGCAAAGTGGGTTAGGGCAACAGAAAAGTAGGTGGCATTTCCCAGCATACCCAAAATCAGGAACAGCAAGCATCCCAGCGATAACAGGGTACTGGCGTTTTGGGTTAGCTGTGTTGCGATAACGAGCAGGGTGGAAGCAGCGCCCAGTATGCCGGCAAGAATGCTTCGATGCTTCGCAGCAGCCGTTCGGTTCACTAATGAATAGCCCACAAGCCCTATGGCGCTTGTGGCGAGGATGGATGCCTGTGCGCCAACCACCGAATCGGGGCCGGCGAGTTCGCCGTAGGCGATGTCGAAGTGGTATTCGCTGCCCAAAAACACGAAGATGAATAACGCCATAACGGCAAATGCGAAAAGATGTGCTTTGGGCTTCGATTCCATGGTGCCTTCCGAAGGAATGTGGTGTGGATTCTGACGCTTGCCTTCGGCATGATCCTTTCTTTGCTTTTCCTGCTGATCCATTATTGCGCAACAGGGGCGTTTTCATGGTTTGGTTTCTTCTTATGGGAACAAAAACCGTTCCTATAGGCTGTGCGCGCAGGGAGCTGGAACGTTGAGGAGCTGGAACCCATCGCCGCCGAGGCTATGGGCCGTGCGCGCAGGGAGCTGGATGCGAAAGCTGGCTTGGGGGGGCGCTGATTACCAGCGGTATATCGGCTGAAGTGCTAGGGCGTGCCCAGGGTTCCATCGCGTTTGTGGGGCCAGCTAGTGGTTGGTTTGGCTGAGTGCGCAAGAGCGGTAATGGCGCCAACTGCGCAGCGCGCCATTACCCGTTACCGTCGTCACGTGCCCCCTATGAGGCCCAACGTCAGCGCTGAATCAGCCGATTCCAAGCACCTGCATAACCAAGCAAATGGCGGAAAGAATGCCCACCACCACGATAGTGAAACATAGGATTATGCGGGTGAATTTACCCACCGCGTATTTGCCCATAACGTGTTTGTCGGTGCAGATGATGGCCATGAACACCAGCAATACAGGCAAAATGACGCCGTTAACAAACTGCGCAGTGAGCATGATTCCCATCAAGTCGATGTTGGGAATGAGGATAACCACTGCAGAAACGACGATGACAAACGTAAAGATGCCCTTGAAGAGGGGCGCTTCTTTCCAGGTGAACGAAACGCCTGCCTCCCAGCCGAATGCTTCGCAGATAACGAAAGCGGTGGTAAGGGGCAGAACGCATGCGGCAAGCAAACTGGCGGCTACGAGGCCGATGGCGAACAGCGCTTTAGCGTATTGGCCCGCGAAAGGTTCGAGCGCAGCTGCAGCCGCTTCGGCGCTCTCTACTTCGATGCCCTGCGGGAACAGCACGGTGCCAGTGGTTACGATGATGAACCATGCCACGATACAGCCCACCACAGCACCAGTTACTGCGTCGATGCGCTGATAGGGAAGATCGCGTACACGCACGCCCTTTTCAACCACGTTGCTCTGGGCGAAGAACATCATCCAAGGGGCGATGGTGGTACCAACCATCGCAACGGTAAGCGAAAGGAAGCTCAAATCCGAACTTGCTGCTGGCACCAGGGTGTGCTGGAAGGTTTCATTCCAATCGGGTTGCGCCAAGAAGGCCGCGACGATGTAGGTGGCGAATACGCATGAAAGCACCAGGAAGATGTTCTGCACGCGTTTATAGCTGCCCCCCACGATAAGCCCCCAAACAGCGGCCGCGGCAACGGGGACTGATATCCAGCGCGGCACCCCGAACATTTCCATGCCGGAGGCTACGCCTGCGAATTCTGAAAAGGTGGTGGCAACGTTACCGATAAGCAGCGCCAACATGGCGAGTGCCGTAAGGCGGATGCCGAAGCTCTCGCGGATCAACGCCGAAAAGCCCTTACCGGTAACAACGCCCATGCGTGTTGCAGTGGTTTGCACCACGATAAGCAGAACGCACATAACGGGAATGATCCACAGCGTCATGTAGCCGAATTTGGCGCCTACGGTGGAATAGGTGGAGATGCCGCCGGCGTCGTTGCCAGCCATGGCCGTTACGATGCCGGGGCCCATGGCGGCCAGCACCAGAAACGCTTTCGAGTGCTGCTTTTTGCCGTCGTTTTCGCCGCCCTGATCAGGAACTTGCGGGGAAGCCTTGGCTGCCAGGGCAGAGTCCTGCGCTGTACTTTCCTTAAGTGTCATGTAAAAGCCTCGATCCTAGTTGTGTCCGAACATGCGAAGGACGAAGAAGGTATAAGGAATCATCAGTACGATAAACACGGCAAGCGTGATGGCGAACTGCCCCCATGCCCAGCGCGTGCGGCCTTCCTCCACGTTGTCTTCGATGACCTCCATTGCGTCGTCGACGGTGACGATGCCGAGCATCTGCCCGTTTTCGTCGACGACAGGCATGGCCATCAGGTCGTATTTGGAGATGTCGGCTGCAACTTCATCTTCAGGCTCTTCGGGCAACGAAGTGATGAGCTCATCGAACATGATGTCGGAAAGCGGAGTGTTGTCTTTTGCGAGCACCAGGGTTCGGAGCGAAAGCACGCCTACGAGCTTGTCGTACTCATCGAGTACGTACACGTAGTTCACCGTGGGGTGGTCTTCGTCCAAGCCGCGAAGAACTTCGGTGGTTTCCTGAACGGTGTCGGAGGTGTGCATTGCCACGAACTGCGTGGTCATCAGACCACCAGCGGTGTCTTCCTTGTATCCCAGCAGCTTGCGGATTTCTGCGGCGTTGTCGACGCCCATCAGGCGAAGCAGTGTTTCGGCTTTTTCGTAGGGCAAGTCGCCCACGATGTCGGCGGCGTCGTCAGGGTCCATGTCGCGCAGCAGGCGGGATGCGCGCTTTTCATCCAGACCCTCGATGATGTCGGCCTGGAATTCGTCTTCCATTTCCGAAATGGCGTCGCCGGCTTGCGCGTCATCTAAGTGCTGGAACACATTGGCGCGTTGCTTCGGGTCGAGCTGCTCCAAGATGTCTGCCACGTCGGCGGGATGCAGTTCTTCCAAGCGCGTATGACTGATGGAGAGCTGCACCTTGGAAAGGTCGCGGTCGAGCAGTTCCATGTAGTTCCACGCGATGATGCGCTCGTCGATGCTTTTGCCGAATGCCTTGGCAACGCCGCAGGCGGCCTTTTCCACCCACGGAGCCAAGCCACGCAGAATGCCGCGAACGCCAACTTCTGCACCGAGAAGGCGCAATTGCGTTCCGGAAACGGAGAGCTTCAAGTCGTTTACGCGCACGACCTTCATGCCCTGCGTGTCTACGATCTGCCTGTCGAGCAGGTCGCGTGCAAGAAGCACTTCGGCGGGCTGGAGGTAGCTGAAGCGGATGGCGGTGCGATCGACTTTCAGGCGAATCCCTTCGTCTTCATCGAAGCTGTCCACGTATTTACGCCAAGAGATCATGAAAGGCGTTTTGCCAGGGCCCAGGAATGCCAGGCTGGTGATGCGGGGGAACACTTCGCCAGTTTGGATGGCCAGGTCGGATACGGAGCCGATCTTTTCGCCATTCGCATCAACGACGGGTTCGCCGAGCATTTGAGATAGATAGAGCATGCAATTCTCCCTTGGGATTGCCGCCACGTGTCAGCGTTGTTGTGCGGGCAGTTCAGCTGCGCAGCGCACAGCAATACCGACAGGCGCAATCCGTTCATGTCGCAGTCGTCCTTCGACCACTACATGACGGACGTGAAATGCAGAGGCCGAAGGCTAATTACTGTGAGGTTTCGATTTTCGAACCTTCAAGTAATGTCCTTTCCTAAATGTGTAAATGGCAGCGCAAGGCAAAAGCGCCCTAAACGCAGCAAACTTGATTTTACGCGAATGCGGTGCGTGCGGGGCGTTTTAGAGGTGAAAAGAAAGTAAAAAACGGGTTTTGTCTGCAAAGGGCAGTCAACAATTCGCGGAAGGCATTTTGCGGGTGCATGATTTTGCAGGCCTGAAGACGGTTGTTCATTTTGGCGGCTCGTGTGGGGTGACGGCGGATGGCGTGCGGGGCCGGCAGGTGGCCTGCGGGTGTCGGCAGATGGTTCGCGGATGGCGCTCGGTGGGCCGGCGGATGATCCGCGGAGGGCATGCGGATAGCGTGCGGGGTGACGGCGGATGGTCCGCGGAAGTGCCAACGGATCGTGGGCGGAAGCCGGCAGGTGGCCTGCGGATGGCGCGCGGGGACTGGTGGTGCCGGCGGATGGCGTGCGACAGTTGTTTTTAGCTCGCTAGAACTGACCTATTTCGGCAAAAGGAGCATTTACCAGGCGAAATGGGCTTGCAGTTCATAATTCCTTCACATTCAAAGAAAAGTGTTGACGAACATGGGCCAAACGAGGATACTAATTTTTGTTGCGAAACGCGCCGTTACCTCAGCTGGATAGAGGGACTGACTACGAATCAGTACGTCGGGGGTTCGAATCCCTCACGGCGCACCACTAAGGCACCTACCGCAACGACTGACCCCAGCACGTGCGGTTTTTTTGTATCTGAAGGAAAGGAACTTGCTTGAAGGTTCGAAAACCGAAACCTCACAGTAAGTAACTTCCGACTTCCTTCCTTTGCGTCGGCAGTCGGAAGACGGCTGCTGCGCGCTCAATCATCCTGCAATTTTACTTACGTTTGACTTCGCTTGACGGAGCACGTTGGTACGATGAAGGGTGGT
>ERZ506978.880-NODE-880-length-11682-cov-7.011525_pt1 | contig 11682 bp, 10 predicted proteins | sample MGYA00512888_ERZ506978 | MGnify/ENA metagenome assembly ERZ506978
CACAAAAGTAAACCTGGTTTATTTTGTCCCTTTGTACTATATAACGCGGGTTGATGTATTCGAGGGCTACAAAGCAGATTTAAAGCTATATTGCAGCCGCCGGGTAAGATGATTACTTTGTCAATTCTTGATACATTCGCATAAGGGACGCAACGCAGGCAGATTCACTTGAAAATTCCGGCGTTCCTTTTGTGAAGCCGTACGCAGCCATAACCGCACGATCATTTGCTTGATGTGCCCTGATAAGTTCCGGCGGCATTAAAACTTCATCATAAAGTTCTGCAAGACTGCTATCGGGGTAAAGTGCTCGCGCATCAAGAATAGCCTGTGCTGTCTGTTCTATTTTTGCCTTTTGTGCATCTGTAGGGGTAGGCCATGGGAAATTATTGTATACAATATTTATTGAATATTGGTAACTAGGACCATAGTATCCACATACGGTTCTAGTCCAGGCCATGTGCACATTTGATTGCAAAACGCCAAAATGAAATAGTGTTGCGCCACTCATGAGACGTAATTTGTTGCTACAAAATGTATTTTCATCCAAAAATCCCATTGGAATATATCGCCTATTTCCCGATGAAACCTCAGGGGCTACAATATAATTACCAGACGGCATATTTTCTGTCTGAAATCTTGTCGGTGTATCTGCTAGTTTTTTTGTTGATTTACGGTTACTTTTTTCTCTGTATTCTTTAACTGCTTTCACAAGTTTCAAACATTCAGGCATTGCTTTTAATTCTGCTGGGCTACATCCACCCAACCATAAACAATACTTAAATGTATTATTTAGAAAACCTGCCCCATCTAGCCATTGTCTAAAATATTTTTGGCTGTTTGGCTCCTTTTCAACAAAATTATCCATTTCAGATTTAGTGAAAAGATAATTTCCATTATCAATAGGCTGATTACCCATCTTAAATACAGGCACTTGACACAAAGGCTTATTTCTTGATGAAACAAGAATATCCTCAGCTGCCGTCAAATATGGACTGATATGTGGTACTTTTATAACTCTATCACCTGAAAACAAAAGGGCTTCTCTATCTTCAATATGTGAAAAACCAACAATAATAACATAAACAGTTGCTGTCTTACCCGCTTCGGAATTCCATTTGAAAAACTTATATGCAAAGTTGATATAAATATCGTCTTGTAAAATGTTTTTCCAAATAGGGTAAATCTGTTGCCCTTGACATATTGAATCGGTTGCAACAAAGGCACATCTGATTGCTGTATTTTTGGTGAAAACAGCCGCTTTCTTAAACCAACAAGCAACATAGTCAACATTTCCTAAATCTTCACCGAATACATTAAGCCTATCTGTTTTCTGTGTATCATCTAACATTCCTTTTGAAGATGAATCTTTAGCTTTTGTTCTTCCGGCGCGGGCTACAAAAGGCGGATTTCCCATAATATATGAAAGCTGATATTTCGGAATAACGCTTTCCCAATCAACTTGAAGTGCGTTGCCCTCATGTATAAATGCATTCGTTTTCAGCGGCAGGAAGTCAAGATGCATCAAAACAATACTTTCTGTTTCTTTCATCATCTGACTTTCAGCAATCCATAATGCAGTCTTTGCAACGGTTACGGCAAAATCATTGATTTCGATACCGTAGAACTGACTGATAGAAACCTGTATCGGGTTCATATTGTCATAGCCTAAAACCATCTGACCGCCTTGTAATTCCTGTAAGATTTCATTTTCCAAACGACGCAACGACAGGTAAGTTTCCGTTAAAAAATTTCCGCTGCCGCAGGCGGGGTCTAAGAACGTAAGCGTTGACAACTTCTTTTGAAAATCTTGCAGTTTTCTTTCCCGTGTACGCTTTACAGCAATATTTCTGATTTCCTCAAATTCCGCCTTTAATTCATCCAAAAACAGCGGGTCAATAACCTTGTGAATATTTTCGATAGAAGTATAATGCATTCCGCCGGAACGTCTTGTTTCCGGGTTCAAGGTGCTTTCAAATACCGCACCGAAAATAGTAGGGCTGATTTCCGACCAATCAAAATCAGAACTTGCTTTTGTTAGTAACAAATCGCGGATTTCATCGGTAAAGGGTGGAATTTCTATATCCTCATTTGCAAACAATCCGCCGTTGACATATGGGAAAGCTGCTAATTCCGGGAAATCATCTTTTAAATACGGGTCACGATCTTCGAGTTTTGTATCAAGTATCTTGAAAAGGTCTGTGATAGCACGCCGCATTTTGCGTGCGTCAAATTCCGCTAAATAATCATGGAACATACCGCGCCCGCCAAATATGCCTGCATCCTCTGCGTACAGACAGAATACAAGCCGGACACAAAGCACATTAAGGCTTTTCATAGCACGTTCACTTGTAGGGTCTGCATACTGTTTTGCAAATGCATCATAGAGCAAGCCAACAATTTCACCCGCAGCAATGGAAACTTCCATTTCACGCTTTAAGTGTTCGTTGCCGCTATCTACTAAAAATTGAAGCCGATAATATTCTTTTTCGAGATTTTCAAGCAGGATTTCTTCCGGCTCTCCGCCGGGGCGTTCCATATCGTATACAAGGAACTTTTCAAAATTACAGGTAACGACCCAACGCGGGTGTTGTGACAGCGGTAATTCTGTTATATAGCGTTTCGCCTGTTGAAATGGGGTTAAATACGTGCCGTCTGATTGCTTGATAGGCTTTCTTAAATCTTTGCCCAGTCCTTTTTGTTCAATCAGAACTTTTGTTTCTGGGATATTGCCATCAATAAAACTTGTATGATCTAAGTGCACCTGTTCTTCAAATAGTATGAACTGTTCCGGGTGCTCTTTCCCGAAAACGTCACGCAGTAGTGACAGCCAAAAAGATTGACTTTCCCCTTTCTCATATCCTTTATCTTTCCAGTATGCGGCAAAGGCTTTCGCCGCCACACGCTGTTCTACATCATTCATATGTACAACCGCCTTTCAGGTATAATAATTCAATTGGCATTATACTATATTTACGGCTGTTTCTCAATTATAGTCTGACAATTCGAAGATATATTTTTGTCGCTTAAATAGGCAAAAGTCGCTTGATGATACTTGAAGATAATACAATATCTATGCGAGATATCCAAAGAAAACCACGATATATAGTGTTATAAAAAAGATATTTTGTACTATATACATTCCGAGAAGAAAAACATCTGGACCTTCGACAGCAAAGGCGAGCTGCTGCTTACCATCATGTCCTCACTAGCACAGGAAGAAAGCCGCTCCATTTCAGAGAACTGTACATGGGGCCAGCGAAAGCGATTTGCTGACGGTAAGGTCACTGTTCCATTCAAGAGATTTCTTGGCTACGACTGTGGTCTTGACGGAAACCTTGTAGTAACTCCAGAACAGGCCGTTACCATCAAACGAATTTACAGTATGTTCCTTCAGTGAATGACCTATCACGGGATAGCAAAACAGCTCACCGATGACGGCATTCTGACACCGGGCGGAAAGACAAACTGGAATCAATCAGCTGTAAAAAGCATTCTCTCAAACGAAAAGTACAAAGGTGATGCTCTTCTACAGAAGTCCTACACCACTGACTTTCTTACCTAGAAGACCAAAGTCAATGAGGGAGAAATTCCACAATACTATGTAGAGAATAACCACGAAGCCATTATCGAGCCGGAAGTGTTCGAGATGGTCCAACGTGAGATATTGAAGCGAGGTCGAGGCAAGAAATACCACAGTGGAGTACACATCTTCTCCACTTAAATAAAATGCGGCTGCTGCGGAAGCTGGTACGGCTCAAATGTCTGGCATTCCAACAGCAAATACCGTAAGGTCATGCTTTTTTCCTCCTAAATAATCGTGCATTCACAAATCTTTCTCCGACTATTTTTACATATCATATCCACAGTATATCATAAAATTATTACAGAACAGCATTCATATATCATTATTTGTATTTTGTCTACACACAAGGAACTTCTACCGCCAAATCATAATAATATTGATACATGATCATGTTATCTTTTGCTTCTATATACACTCTCTGAGCTTCTTTCATCAAGTTATTCCAAATATCTTTCCATTCACTAGGAGCCGAATCTAAAAACCACATATTATTAAATGACATTTCTATCGTCCCCCATAAATCATCTTCTTTACGCTCAGTTTTTATATTCATCTGCATATTTCGTGCAATTTCCAATGCATCTTTTTGTAAAAAAGTGAATTTCACTACTTTTTGAGGATCTGGAACTTTCTTAAAACGACGCATATGAGCTTCTGCCTTTTTAATAATTGTTTCCAATTGTTCATCATGCCATTTTTTATCCTCTAGTATCTCTTCTTCTGACATTTGCGCTTTTTCTGCATTAATTTCTCTTTGCATTTCTTCCAATTCACGCTGTGCAATATCATAATATTTCTTTTCAATCACCATAATCTCCCAACTCCATAAAAAAAGAAACAGTCAACATTTTCGTTACAACTGTTTCCTTTATTTTTGAAGTCCCCGGAGCATTTGTATCACTACATTCTGTTCTTTTTCATCAAGATTATTCCAAATATTCAGAACCTCTTGTTGTGATTCTGATAAGCTTACTGGAACATCCATTCCGGCAAAGAATTGTGCCATTGTTACTCCCAGTGCATCACATATCTTTTCTACAGTAGGCATAGTTGGTAAACTTTCTTTAGCAATAATTTTTCCAATCGAAGATTGAGATATACCAGTCAATTGTGACAGCCGATATTTACTCATATCACGTTTTTTACATAAAGCTATAATATTGTCCGCAATATAATCCTCTGTACGCAAGTAAATACACCTCTTTCCGATAATAGTTACCTTAATTGTAACTAGAAATCCGCAAAAATATTAGAGATGTATCTTACAAGTATTTACTAAGGGAAACAGTAGTATTAAAACAAAAAAAATAGAACTATATAAAGTTGTATTCCATTAATGTCAGCTTATTATCTAAATGCTCATATTCTCTTTGTACCTCTTCAATTTTATCATATAGCTTCAGCACTGTCGAACCCTTTATCATTTTATTTTCTTGGCACATCTGCCGGAATTTTTCTTTGTACTCCCCGCAGTATTCTTCCTTTTTCCTCTAATTCCTCCAGTGTTTTGATTTCCTCTTTATCTGCCATGTATTTCCTCCCAGACATAATTTTTAATACACAAATGATAACCCTTTTTTCGCTGTTGTTCAATTACAACTCATCGCCTTTTTCTCCCATCAATCGACAATCTTCTTTTTGCTATATACATATGATATACTTCTCTTTATACAACCAATTGCTGTTGTGTGGCTCACCATTTTTTCTATCTACAACACAAAAAAGTCAAGTTGTGATGGAAAGGAGGTGAGGACATGGAAATAAATTATGCACTTATAGGCAAACGTATAAGAGAAACCCGCAAACAACGAGGATTGTCTGCCGAGGAGCTGGCTGAAATTGCTGATCTTTCTACTGTTTATATAAGCTATATAGAAAATGCCAAGCGTAAACCCAGTTTAGAATCTTTAATCAAAATTAGCAACGCACTTGAAATTACTATTGATGAATTACTCTATGGGAACTTGTTATACAATCCTACGGAATATCAAACTGACATTGATTTATTAATGGCAGATTGTACCAGCACTGAAAAACGTTACATATTCGAGGTTCTTTCAGCCATAAAAAACATTTTACGAATCAATGATTGGCATCTATCCTCAAAACACAATTACGATGCTGATAACCCGAATGATTATTAAATCATTCAATAACAATCAAATATCTATTTCTACATAAACCATCCGTTAATCACTTAACCGATGGTTTATGTCTTTTTCAATCCCAAAATTCTATGATAGTTATATCAACTATAAAGGATGTCGCTATTGATGAAAGAAAGTGAAGAACGAAGCAGTAATATTGATGAACAGAAAGCCAGAATCCGACAAAGATACAAAGGTATTGATCCAGAAGAACTGGAAGTAATTCCGGCACTTCCACCAGAGGATATTTTTAAAACAGAAAAAAAACTACGAGTAGCTGTATATGCAAGGGTATCTACGGATGATCCACGCCAAACATCCTCATATGAATTGCAGAAAAATCATTATCAGGATGTAGTAAATAAAAATCCGAATTGGATGCTTGTAGAAATATATGCCGACGAAGGCATTTCCGGCACTTCGCTTCAACATAGAGATGCATTCAAAAAAATGATTGAAGATTGTGAAGCCGGAAAAATTGATTTAATCATAACAAAAAGTGTATCCCGATTTGCAAGAAACGTTGTTGACTGTATCCGATATGTACGAGAGCTTTCTTCACTCCGTCCACCCGTCGGTGTATTTTTTGAAACAGAGCATTTAAATACTCTTGATCCCAAAAGCGAAATGATTCTGTCATTCATGTCAACACTTGCGCAGGAAGAAAGTCATACCAAAAGTGAAATTATGAATTCTTCCATTGAAATGCGTTTTCGTCGGGGAATATTCCTTACACCTCCTCTGCTCGGATATGACCAAGACGAAAATGGAGATCTTGTAATCAATCCACATGAAGCTAAAATTGTGCAGCTTATTTTTTATATGTATCTGAATGGAAGCAGTACTCAACAAATTGCTGATTCTTTGACAGAACTCGGTTGTAAAACAAAAAAGAATAATGATGTCTGGTCATCCAGTACCATACTACAAATCCTTCAAAATGAACGCCATTGTGGGGATGTTCTGGCAAGAAAAACATGGACTCCGAATTATCTTGACCATAAATCAAGGAAAAACAATCAAGACCGTAATCAATACAGAAAAGTCGGACATCACGAAGCTATTATCTCCCGAGATGATTTCATAGCTGTTCAAAAATTAATTACAAATGCGAAATATGGAAATAAAGAGATTTTACCAGAATTACATGTGATACAAGAAGGCTCTCTAAGTGGATTTATAAGCATTAATCCAAGATGGTCTGGATTTAAAGCCAGAGACTACTTTGAAGCATCTAAAAGCGTCCTTAAACCGGCAAATATGAATGTACCTGATACAATTACTGCTTCCGCCGGTTCCTTCGATTTAAGAGACTATGAAGTTGCCAGAGGACAATTTTTTTCCTCTGTTGGTCGGATTTCTGTTTCTTTTTCATATAAACAGATCTCTTTTAACAAAGATGCTATACGGAAATTTCCAAACATAAAATTTGTCGAACTGCTAATACACCCAAGCTCAAAACTACTTGCTATCCGACCATGTTCCTCTGAAACAAAAAATAAAGTGCAGTGGTCACGTCTCAAAGATGGTCAACTTATTCCAAAACCAATTTCCGGCGCTGCATTTTTGCCAACATTATACGAGATATTTAAATGGGACAAAAAATGCAAATATAGAATATTAGGAGTTGCCCACCAAAAAGACAATGAAAATGTCCTTATTTTCAACATGGACGATACAGAAATACGAATACCGACAAATACCAACGACGTATCCGCCCCCAACAATAACACGCCTGATACAATATCTGATTCTAAGAGTGTGTTAGCTTATCCTGCCGACTGGATGAATAGTTTCGGTAATAATTACTATACTCAGTCTCAAGCGCCAGAATTAACAGAATTTACAGCGGACAAAAACTGGCAGACTGCTTCAGAAAGTAAACCTTATAAAGAACCCGAGCTACAAACCACTCCCAAAGAAACCATTATACAAAATATAAAGAATATTATTACAGAAATTAAAGGAGACACCCAATGAGCGAGCAACCTATAAATCAATGGAATATGACTACAGAACCTTCTGATATAATGAAAATCAACACACCTATGCCAATAACAGTCGCACCCAGCCCCTCAAATCAAATGGAAGTCATTGACGATGATTCTTTCAGCTATGACGGTTATCAAGTTGTACGTGGCGAATTCTTCGCTCATATTTACGAACCTTCGTTTACGTTTAATAACTACAAGGTATCTGTAAATACCGCCTGCATAAAAAAACTCCCCGATGTCGAATATGTGCAAATATTAGTCAATCCCATTGAAAAAAAACTGGCTGTCCGTCCCTGTCGAGAAGAAGAAAAAGACTCTTTTCGTTGGTGTTCCTCTGGAAAAAAGCGTTCGCCAAAACAAATCACCTGTCGGATTTTCTTTGCTAAAGTGATATCTCTCATGGACTGGAATCCTAATTATCGGTACAAGATTCTCGGCAAACTAATTCGTTCTGGCAATGAAATACTGTTCATTTTCGATTTAACTTCACCTGAAATATTTCCTCGTACACTAAAAGACAATGGAACTGTAACCACTGCTAGGACACCTTCTTATCCTGAAGAATGGAAGAATCAGTTCGGTATTCCAGTGGAAGAACATCAAAAATCAATGCAAGTCAATATATTTGAAGGCTACGCAGTATTTGACATACAAGAAAAGAAGAAGGCAACTGATAAATCCATAGAAAAAGCAAAAGAACCATCAACAACAGAAAGTGAGGAAAAATCCTATGAACAACAAACACTCTTCCCATCCACTAATATGTATTGACTTTAAAAAGAATCGTATACGAATCCACCGCAATACACTCCGTCAAATTGGTAACCCAGAATATATTCAACTTCTTGTTAATCCTGATCAAAAAATGATAGGTATAAAGGCTAGTTGTGCAGAGGATAAATTGGCACATAAAGTTAAGGATTATTTTGTCATCAATAGTAACAGTTATGAATTGTACAGCCGAGAATTACTATATTCACTTTCCCAGCTTAACCTTTCTTGGGAGAAATTTAACATTTTTCGTTTAGAAGGCAATATTTACCCAGATAAGAAAATAGCTCTATTTTCCATGGATAACATCATCACAAAACTGCCACAAACAGAATTCAAATCAGAAATAATGGGAGATGAGTATGCGCAATTATAGTATATATACATTAAAAACAAAACTAGAATTCACCAATTTGTATCAATATCTCAGTGAAAAAGATTATAAACAACTTGAACAACAGATATTATGTCATTCCTATCACACCCCCATCTGCACATGGAATGGTATTGTCATTAATGGTATAGAAGCGTATGAATTATTTCGTAAACACAGTATTCCTTTCCGAATAAAAAGACTCCATTTTTCCAGTAAAGAAGATGTAATTTCATGGATATGTACTGACCAACTTAAACGAGAGGATTTAACCAATATCAATAAAAAATACCTGATTGGGAAAAAATATGATGCTGAAAAAATTTTAGTTTCAAGACAACTTTCATCTACGAATAAATCTCATATTTCCGGTGCAAGCATCGCAGCAAAAAAAATATCCGAAGAATGTAATGTAGCAATGGCTACCGTTTACAAATATTCTGCTTACAGTAGTGCACTAGATATAATTGATGAAAAAGTTCCGGATCTTGTCAAACGAGTTCGTTCTGGTCAGCTCTGGATTTCCCAAACTAATATTATTGAGCTTTCAGGATTACCAAAAGAGCAACTTTTAAGTCTAAATAACTACCTTCTTGCCGAAAAGATAGAACATCTCAGTTATCATGATATGAAAAGGGAATTACTATGGAATAATTACGCCAAACCGATGTTAAGGAAAGAATCTTCCGTTTCTATTCCTTCAATACGCAACCTGCCACAATTTGATCCAGATGCGGAAATTGCAAGTCTTACATTGACGATTCCCTCGTGGAACAGTTCTATCGAAAGAGTATTAAAAGTTTCAGATTTTAAAATTGCATCTGATACAGCAAAATATAAGCTTAAATATCAGCTTATGTGCCTAATATCAACCACAAATAATATTTTAAAAAAATTGGAGGAAATATAATAATGGATGGAAATACCGAAGATTTACAAAAGTTTGTTCCCCAAGTGCATTTTGAGCAAATACCTATTAAAAATTTATGTTCAAATCAAGATTATCAACGTAATCTTTCCATCAAACACGTTCAGCGTGCTGCAGCTAATTTTGACCTTTATCAGATAAACCCTGTAAAAGTAAGTAGACGTGATGGGATAAATTATGTGTTCAACGGACAACACACTATAGAGATTGTTGCTCTCGTCTCTGGATCAAGAGAAACTCCTGTCTGGTGTATGGTTTATGATGATCTTGTTTACACCCAAGAAGCAGATATTTTTGCAAATCAGATGAAATATGTCAAATCGTTATTACCTTATGAAATATTCATGGCTAATATTGAAGCTGGTAATGATAGAGAACTTATTATTCGTGACCTTGTTGAATCATATGATCTCACTATTACTTCTTCCTCTCGCCCCGGAGGTATATGTGCTGTATCCACTTTAATTAATATCTATGAAAAATATGGTTTTCACACTCTTGATCGTGTTTTACGCCTTTGTGTTGCCACATGGGAAGGTGCGCCTATGTCCTTTAGTTCCAATATGCTTAATGCTATTGCCCGTTTGGATAATGCTTATGGAGAAACAATGAAAGATGACACCTTTAAAGAAAAAGTTGGGCGTGTCTCTGTCAGAGAAATCAGTCGTACTGCCAGAGAACGTCGTGCCGGTTCATTAGGATTCGCAGAAGCTCTTTTACTAGAATACAATAAAAAATCCAAGTATTCACTTCCTTTTGAGAAATTATACACTCATAAAACACCCAAAAAAAGAGAACCATCAACTGAAGATGAATCCGGTCAAAGTTCCACTCCAGAAGGTCAGTTAGATTTATTTTCTACGGATCAGGAGAATACTCAGGCTCTGCCAAACGAATAGCGCAGAGCCTTCAGCCTTTATTCTATCCATACTTTCAAAAGAACACCATGCTTTAAGGCTCTCTTTCATGCAATCACTATTTTATCTTATCCCAAATTCATCATCCGCTCCATCCGCCACCTTATATATGAATACCCATTCCAAATATTTGCTTTTACCGGATACTCTTTCCTGTAAACAAATACAGTGTGATATTTAACAAAATGTATTCTACACCAATTATGTATATCTTTCATATATATGTTATTTATACCATTCACCCACTGTTCTAAAGACCATATGTCTTTATCTGACACTAACTCCATTATGAACAGTACATTATAATATTGAATGACACCTACTCTCTTCCGTTCCTCTATTAACCTTTTACACAATAACCTATACTTAATGTTCATACCGTTCCTATGTCTCTCCCTCTAATCTATATTTTCCATCCTTATATACGTTATATATATAATTATTATATAGTACATATAAGTGCCTGTAGCATATCTACCGCCTCGCCTCCGCGGACTTCACCCACAACAATACGGTCCGGTCGCATACGAAGAGCGGTCTTGATCAGATCACGTATCGTAACTGATGTTGCACCTTCTGTATTTGCCATCTTTGCCTCCAGCCGTACCAGATTCTCAATACCCTGAATCTTCAGTTCTGCATTGTCTTCAATAGTGATCAGTCTCTCGTCACTGGGTATAAAATTGGACAGTGCTCCAAGAAACGTTGTTTTTCCACTTCCTGTTCCTCCGCCAATGACCATGGAATATCTTGCCCTGACCAGTGTTTTCAGAAATTCCGCACATTCCGCAGGCAGACTTCCAAGCGCGATCAGTTTTTCCATGGTGATCGGTGTATCCGGAAAACGACGGATCGTCAGTATCGGACCATTCAATGCAACCGGGCGGACCACCGCATTCACTCTGGCTCCGTTTTCCAGACGGGCATCCACAATAGGCATTGATTCGTTGACCACCCGGTTGCATTTTC
>ERZ506978.884-NODE-884-length-11618-cov-4.007783_pt1 | contig 11618 bp, 11 predicted proteins | sample MGYA00512888_ERZ506978 | MGnify/ENA metagenome assembly ERZ506978
AGCAGTCTGATTGTGAAAGGCACTTGTTTTACTACAGTTGCCTTGTGTTTCTGTAGAAGCACTCTTGCCGTTCGAGGTCTGCACGGCATAATTGGCTGACCGTGCTTGTTGATTACATATACGTACATATGATTATGCCGTCCTTTCTGTTTGTGAGATAAACAGCAGAGAACAAAACTCTGTTCGGCATCTGACTGCCGTAGTTGCACAAGTCACCAGCAACCTGTACAGACACCTTCGCCAAGGTTATCTTTGCTTGTAATGCATGCCACACTGTTCCTGCCCGTCAGAACTGTTTAATGACATGCCACAGAGCAACGGATTAGGTGTTACGTCCGATGGTGTGATGGCAAAGATAACGTAGTACTCTTACCGTACTTGGTGATACGAGAATACTCAGGCTAGTCAACAAAGGCTTTTTCAAGCCTTCGATTTTAATCGTGGGTTATTGACATATTTACCCATTGGCCAAGTATATGGTCATCCTTTCAGCGTGAGAGGTCTCACACTATAGTAACGGGACAACTTTGCACTTTTACAAAAATATTTTTCAATTTTATTTTTAAAAGCACAATGAGAGCCTTCTCATACAGAATAACACACTTCAAAATTTGTGCATAACAGAGCCAAAAAGTACACTTTTCACGAAAATTTTTAGAGCAAAATTCGAAGTCAAAAAAATTTTTTTTGAAGAAGAAAAAAGTACAGATTTTTATTTTTTTCATTTGAAAAGTACATTTTGTGTAGTATCATGTCCATACGACAACCAAATATCTTTTTGATGCAGGTGTGGCAAGCCAGTGAGTTCGCCTGAACCGTCCTGAGTTTTCTCAGACGTGCCGTTGGAGTGATCCTTCGGAAAATATTGCCCGGATGTACGATCGAACAAGGCAGTACATTGCAGATAAGTCAGTGGTGACGGCTGATACCTTGAAAGAAACGGTCAGGGAATCTGTGCAGACTGCGGTCTGTGCGGAAGGACGTTCTGGAACCATGGTGACATGGTTCGGCATGCTTGTGTGTATCCGGGCAGAGCTGGATGAAACTGGCACACGAGACACGAAAACCGAGGCGAAGTTATACTTTGACGGAAGAATTTGTGATGCCCTTGTCGAACACTCTTTGCAGAAATGTACAAGAATGTTTCGCACAAGGGCTCACTCTGCCTTCAGCACGTTACCTTTTCTGGAAGAATACATACCCAACAAGATCAAAGTCAAAGACTTCTGCAAAGTTCTGAACTGTCCACTGCACCCACTGAGAATACGTCAATTCCAGTTTGGAGTATCTTCCTTAGAAGATGCGGAAAACGGAATTGATATATACTACTCTGTAAAAATTTTCTACTATATACAAGCACAAAAAAAAGAGTTGCAGGTTTGTTATACCCACAACTCTTGTTCTATTTCATCAAAAAATTGAATAACCCTGTCATTCCACCATTTCCATCAAGGAACAGCATCAGAGCCCAGATGAAAACCAAAGTGAAAAGGATCTTTTTTACAAAGTCAGCAATATTGCCAACAATTGCCCAGAAAATGAGGATTCCAGTTACACCAAGTCCTGAGAACCATGTAATGAAAGATGAAATCAAGCTGTTCCAGTCAACAGATGCTGCCCATGACTGAATTGTTCCATTGATGATTGCATTAATCAATCCTGTAATGAATGTCGTTATTTCCATATAATTCTCCTCCGTAAAAAAACGAAAAAAAGAGAGATTTCAGATACGGTGAACAGACGCACACGAACGAATTCTCTCTTTTTCTACGGATATTGTATCACATTATTCGACAGCCACAACGGAAAAAAGACTGCACTCACGCAGCCTTTCTTATTGGTGGAAATTTATCAGCAGCCTTCCACTGGTCTTCCATACCTGAAACAGTGTAAATCTCATACATTGGAATGTTTGTAACATATTCCAATGACTTTGATTTTCTGAGGTATGTTCCACTCACACTCAGGTAGTCTCTTGCTCTTGTCATTGCAACAAATTCAAGTCTTCTGAGTTCTTCAACTTCAGCAGTGTTTCTTCTTGTAGATGTGCTGTATGCCTTTGCAATGCCATTTACAGTAAAATACACAGACTTCCATTCAAGCCCTTTTGAGGAGTGAGCAGTTATCAGCTTGACTCCGTGGTAATTTCCAATTCTTCTGAATTCTTCATCTGTCCCAAAGATCACAAAGTCCTTGCAGTATTTTAGAACATCTTCAAAATTCATGAATTCAAACTGTTCAACGAAATGCTGAACAGCTTCATCATTCAAAGCAAAAGAGTTGATAAATTCAACAAACAGTTCTTTCTGCTTCTTTGGTGAAGGATTCTTCTGAATCTGAGTCGCAGCAGCAACAACATTGTCAATTCTGTCGTTTACTTCTGTCTCTGCAAGATCCATCAGACCTGTTTCAGCAACTGCTTCAGCTCTGTACAGAGCATTTGCCACAATAGCTGCATCTTTCACATTGTTCTGATCAGAAATAACCTTTGCAAAGGAAAGGACTGCTCTGATTCTAGAGTTTTCCATCAAAGGTTCTGGAGCACCAAACATTGAAGGAATCCCTTGCAGTGTCAATGCAGCAGCGACTTTTTTCAGTTCTGACTTTGTATATGCAAGTACAGCCATATCATCAGGATCTTCTCCTGAATCAATTCTGTTCTTGATGTCTTTTACAATAGCCAGATACTCTTCATCAGCAGTTCTGTAAGCCTGAATTCTTACATTTCCACCGTTACCTCTTCCAGCATTGATCTTTTTGGAAATCTGATTGTGATTCAATTCAAGAAGATTTGAAGCACTGTCGAGAATTTCCTGCTTTGATCTCCAGTTGTCAGTAAGCATGATGTCATTAACGTCCATTCTGTTTTCCTTGTAGCTCACTGAATGCTCACCTTTGTACTGAAATGGTGAATTCAGATACTGCTGGAAATTCAGGATATATTCAGGCGTTGTGTTACGGAACCCGTAGATTGCCTGGGCATCATCTCCGACGAGCATCAGGCTCTTGAAACTGTCAGTTTGAACAAGTCTCTTGATCAGTTCCATCTGCCATTCTGAAGAATCCTGAAATTCATCAATGATAATATGTTCAAAGCCATACTTTGAAAGGTAATTTTCATTGTTGTCAATTACCGTAAAAGCAAGTTTTTCCATATCATCAAAGTCAATCAGACCTTTTTCAAGACACTCAGCTTCGTAATACTGAAATCTTTTGATGATTTCATCAATTACAACAAAATCAATTTCAATATCACTTTCAAGAACGATATCAGAAGGAATAATTGTACTGACATCTCTTCCAAGATTTTTGATCTGGCTGAAAATGTCTGAAACGATACATAATGCACCTTTTCTTCCAGCCATCTTTCCAGCTGTGAAATTGAGAAATGATTTCCCACCCCACTCAAAGATTGGGTGTTCTTTGAGAATTCTTGCAATGATTGAATAACGCTGAACGTCATTGATAACTGTAAGATTTCTCTTGAAACCAAGATCATTCCAGTTTTCCTTTGCAATTTCATTTTCAAAGGAATGGAAAGTCATGATTTTCATATTTTCTATATCTTCAATTTCAGGAGTATCTACAAGCTGACGTGCAATCTTTCTACGCATCTCATTTGCACCTGCATTTGAGAATGTAATACAAAGAATTGACTCAGCTGGAGATCCGTTCTTCAACAGATTTGCTACTCTTCCGGCAACTGTCTGTGTTTTACCAGATCCTGCAGCGGCAATTACACGAGTAACACCAGAAAGTGTATTAATTACTTCTTTTTGGGCATCTGTGTAATTTACTTCTGCTTTCTTTGTAGAAATACTTTCAGTTTCATCTTTTACTTGAATTGCTGGAAGCTCATATTTGCAGATATCGTAGTATTTGCATCTTTCACAGCAGCGTTCAGGCATATCTTCAGAATTTCTTCCTTGGACATACATCTGAATGAAAGGTTTCATTTCTTCATCCAGATCATTCTTTACACCCTGATAAATGTCAAGCATTGACTCGACATTTGAAGAACCAAAGAACGATTGTTCACACTGACTCCAGTTGCTTCTGTCTGAAGATTTTCTCAGATTGTAGAAGCTGGATTCGATGTTCTGGTATCCAAGTTTTCTGCCGTAGAGAATTCCAGCAAACAACTGAACTTTCTTTTCAGCTTCTTCAGGTGATCCCTTTCTTGCCTGATGATTTTTGCGGTCTTTAAGAAAAACCACACGAATATGATTGCCACATTCAAAAACCATATCTGGCTTTACAAGAACATGAAGCTTCGAATCAAGTTCAACTTCCTGTTCTTCAGGAAATGATGGAATTTCTGCTTCTGAGAGAAGGTAACGCATTACTCTTCTGTGATCCCATAGCAGCTGTTCCTGTCTCTGCTGGTAATTCATGAACATTCCACCAATTTCATCATAGCGTGTGTTCATGTATTCCATGACCGCTCTGCTGTATTCCTTTTCATTCTGATAAGGAGAGTATCCAGTAGTCTGTGTAAGTGCTCTTACATTATATTTCAGAGCATTCACAATTGCATCTACAACAATGCGGTTTTTCTTTGCGTAGTCTGCTACGCTTACTGCTTTGCTGTCAAAATTAAAGTCAACAGCTTTTTTACAAGTTGAGCTTGCTGTAAGCATCCCAATTTTTTTCAATTCGTTTGTGTTTTCCATTCTTTCTTTCCTCCATTTTTTGAAAAACAAAGGCAAGACCTGCCTCTATATGGCTTTCAGCTTCAAAATTGCTTCCACACATGAATGATCTTCATCGTAAGTAATGATTTCATCCTTTCGGAAACCTGAAGCTGCTGGGAGAGCATGACAGCAGTCATACCCTCCCTCTTTTACTTCTTTTTCTGCATCGTAGACACCGCTGACAGGAAAATATGGATTACCATAATGTACCCTTCCAACAATCATCCACGCATTTTCATCGGCACCATTCGCCCATCTGGAACCGTGGTAGCTTGTATATCCAAGTGATTTGTCAAAGTCACTTGACCAATAGCTGCCGTTTCCATATGCACGTCCGTTTGCTGCATGCACATGAATAGTAGGTCCACCAGCCGCAATCAGAGATACCATGTTTGAAGTAATTGATCCGTGGAACAGTTCCTTTTCAGTCTTGTTATCAGAATTTTTAATTGCTTCTTCGTATCTTTCGGTGCGGTTTTTGTGGTCAATCATATAGACTGCTTCAAGCATCTGCACCTGTGCAGGACAGTGTGCTGCAATCAATTCTTTCATATGATTGAATTCCTCTTCTGATGCCTGTCTTACAGTCACATTGCCAAAAGGAGAAGTTCTTTCTTCGGTAGTGCTTGGCTTTGAGACTACGACTGCTTCGATTGCCTGAATACGGTTCTCCCATTCAGTAGCAACAGAATTGATTTGAGATGCAATATCATCATCTTCGTTCACAAGAAACGAAGAAAGATGCATACCTCTCTTCAAAGTCGGACTCGCAATTTTCAAAAGCTTGATGATAGCATCATTTGCTTTTTTCACTGCCTTGTCCTTCTTTTTTTCTCCAGCTGATTCACAGAGCTTTGCGTACAGTTCCCAGAGTTTCTTCACCTGAGCTTTCGTATACGGAGACTTCTGTGACAGCCAGTTTATGTTGAACGAATTATTCAGAAACATTTTTGCTGTTGAAGCAAGTTCCTGATAAAGTTCAACGGCTGTATCATCTTCGTCTGAAGTAGGAATTCCTGCCTTTCCAAACAAAGATGTAACAGCATTTTCCTCATCAAAATCTCCAATGAGGTCTGTATCATCAGAATAGCCTTCATTCAGCTTCTGGTAATACTTCAGCCAGAAAAGCTGAGTTGGCATATTTCCGATAACATGCCCTTCTTCAGCAGCATTTGTTCCGAGAAGTCCATACTTTCCGTCAAATGCAACTGTGATTGGTCCCATATTTACAGGGACCAAATCATAGAATAGTTTTTTGTCAGTCGCAGGATCTACATTTCGTAGACATTTTTTCCCATAGGCTGATTTCGGAAGATTGAAATTGTCTTCCAAAAGTTTGAATACAGGTTTTTCTGCATCAAAAAAATCAGCTTTCAATGTTGCTGACTTTCCGAATCCTGTAATTTCGATTTTTGTAGGTTCATCAAGTTCAAGCTTTGAAACCTTTTCTCCTACAATTTTCCAGAAATCTTCTTCCGATTCCGGAACTCTCAAAAAATTAATTTTTTCTACGCCAAAGTCTGACGTAATTTTTACTTCTGCCATCTTCTTTCCTCCTTCAAAACAGAAAAAAAGAGAATGCCGCTTTCATCAAAAATGATGTGAAACTTTACAGTTTCTACACGAACCAATTCTCTTTACCAGTATATTGTATCATATTTGTCTTTAACTTTGCTTTTTCAGTACTTTTTGTGTACTTTTTTTTGAAGGTATTGTATAATTTCTGTGTAAAAAAGAATTTGTTCGGATTCAGTCACGCATTTTGCAGTACTGGCGGACAGATTCTTTTTTTGCAATATCTCAAAAAGCCAAAAGGCAGAGGAGGAAAAAAGAGATGATAAATAGAGTAGTATTGGTCGGTAGACTTTCAAAGGATGTAGAAGTCCGGAAAACAGCGACAGGATTATCTGTTGCTTCATTTACAGTAGCATGTGACAGAAGAGTTTCAAAATCACAAGATGGCAGTAACCAGCAGACAGCTGATTTTATCAACTGTGTAGCATGGAGACAACCCGCTGACTTCTTAGGTCAGTATGCTAGAAAAGGTGCTCTTGTAGGCGTTGAAGGAAGAATCCAGACACGTTCTTTTGATCGCCAGGACGGCACAAAGCAATACGTAACTGAAGTTCTATGTGACAATGTAAACTTGCTTGGATCCAAAGGAAAATCTTCAGGAAACGGCCAGCAACAAACAACAACATTGCCAGAAGATAAGAATGTACAAGAAGGAACATTAGATATCAGTAATGATGATCTACCGTTCTGAGAGAAGGAGTGTGGGAAAAATCAAATAGAAAAAGAAAAAGGAACTTTGGCGTTTGACCAAGGCTCCTTTTTTTGTGTGTTTTTATGAGCTTAGAATTGACTGAACAACTTTTTTTGTCTTCTTCGATGCTGTTCTGTATTTCATCAGAAAACTTGCCTCTTCTTCAGTATGTTCTTCAAGAAAATCTGCATACTGATCATCTGAAGAATCGCTTCTTCCCATCAGGTAGTTGATACTTACATTGAAATAGTCAGCAATTCTTGCCTGCATTTTCCTTGTAGGTCTTCTTTCGCCTTGAGTCCAGCGGTCAATGGCTGAAACTGAGACCCCAAGATCTTCAGCAATCTGATCTCTTGTCTTGTGACTTGCTATTTTCAAGTATTTGAAACGGTTCTGAAAAGTAGCTTTGCTGTCAAAATCTGTCATTGGTTGTTTCCTCCAAAAATATCAAATGCAGCAAATACAAGTTCTTTTGTTTTACTGTCTGCTTTTGAAAACAGTTCGAGCATTTCTTTTTCTTCATCGGATATTCCACAGTCTTTTGTACCAGAGAATACTGCTCTTGATCTTACATGTGTCAATCCTGTCAGGTAATCCACATCAACATCGTACAGTTTACTGAGCATTTCCAGTCCTTCTCTCTTTGGATTTCTTTCTCCACGTTCATATTTTCCGAGAATGGACGGTTTTACTTTGCCACCAAGCTTCACACATGCATCATCCAAGGTGTAGCCTTTTTCAAGTCTGAGCTTTCTCAATCTTGAACCAGTGACATTCATTTCCTGCATTTCCCTGAATTTTTTTTCTTCAGCGAGCTCAGGCAATGTTCCTCTCTCTTTTTTCATTTTTTCCCTCTCTATGCTTTCAGCACTTCTTTTACATAAAAGATTTTTTCAAGTCCTTTTTGTATTTTTACTAACTACATTTTACACACGGCTCGGACAATAGTAAAGACTATTTCTGCACTTTTTGTATCAATTTGTGATATTTTACATTGTGCCAAAATCCCTTTTGTATAAAGAAAAAAAAGCTGTTTCATTTTGTAAACAGCTTCGTGAACTACCTTTGCCTTTAGACACAGTCTTCTGAAAACATCCGACTTGATGACAGAACTTCTCCACTATTGGCCAGACTGTTTATCATGGTCTGTTCCAGACCTTTTTTCACAAAATATGCAAAAAATCAAAAAATGAAACCTAATAACTTGATAATCAAGCCAATTATCGTGCAAAATATGCAAAAAACAAAAAACAAAAAAGCCACTGAAAGTTCAACTTTGACAAATTTTCCAAGTGGAGAGAGCATTTGTAAAATTCCATCTTTGATAGTTACTTTGGCATATTTTCTATACGTTGGTTCAAAGCCTTCTGGCAACTTGCGATAATTTACTTCTTCAACAATCTGTAAAAGATCATCTGAATACTTCAGCAGTGTCTGAAGGTCAGGAAAAGCGGAATTGTTACTTTCTGCATGTACTGCAGTATTTCCAATTTGCCTGATTTCATTCAGTATTTCACGTTCCCTTCTTTTCAAAACGCCTTCTGCATAGAAGGTTTCAATTTTTTCTGCGAGTGACATTCTACTGTTGAAAGAAACTTGACATTTCTCAGCAAGATCGGTCATGAAGATTTCTTCTGCTTTTCTCAATGTATTTCCAATATACGAAAATTCCATATCATATCCAGATGAATAGTATTCTACCCCTTCTTGCCTGAGACGAGTTATCTGCTGTTGAGCCTTATCTACTGTTTGAATAATAGTATTTTTTTTGTCCGTCATATTCATATCCTCTTTTCTTCATTTCTTTTTCAAGTTGCTGGTCTTTGTATCTTTTTTCTGGTGTCCAGTGGAATCTTACACGTATAGCTTTTCTTCCACTGTAGCTGTATTCAAAGCGAAGCGTAATAAACTCAGGAACATTGTTGATCAAAGTCGTACACGCTGGAGCAATCACTCTTCTTGTCAAATCCTTTGTCTTGTATGTTTCCGGTACGTCCATGTACTTTCTGATGTCTTTGATCAGCATGCTGCATTCACCGAGATGCCTGTACTGTTTCAGTAGTCGATAAAGCTGCTTTGCATATATTCCTCCAGGAAGGTTTACAAATTCGTTCAGTTCAAAACGTGTGAAGTTATACTCAATGTTGTTGAAAAGCTGCTGTGCTGCTGGAGTTGTCTTAATCTTGATTTTTTTGTCATCAAGGGATGAGTCATATCCGATGAAAATATTATGCTCACCAAAGTTTTCACCTTCGTCATAGTTGATCCTCAATGACAGAAGTACGTGGTAAAGTTTTTTCACAAGTTCTTTGTATTCCTGATCGGTATAGTGGGCCTTGTCAGCAGTAAGTCTTCTCATTTCGTCAAATGTGATTGTGACGATTTCCGTACCGTTGTCTCTCGCTTTTGCAACGATAGTATAAAACAGCTTCACAAGGTTGTCAGTAATTCCTGTTCCTGAAAAGCTTATCGAATTCAGTTTGTTGTCGTACTTCACTATTTCTCTTGCCATATCAACATAGTACTACACTTTTCGTCCGAAAAATGTCACTTTTGAAAAACTTTTGTTTTTTTCTCCGGAAAATGACACCGTAAATCTCCGAATTCTGTCACCTTTCTCCGAATTCTGTCACCGTAAATGATCATTTTCACTCCGGAATATGTCACCACAAATCCGAGAAGTGTCACCGCTGAATCCGAAAAATGTCACCAATATTTTGAAGTTTTGGCTTATTTACCTTGTTTTTGAACCCGTAAAGGTATTTTGGAAAGTCTACTAAAGTATATACTTTGCTTATTCATGGTATAAATATTTAGTTTCTTCAAAAAGAAACATAAATACAAAGATTCTTTCATATCATCTGCCACAAAGTGCTTCTGAAGCAGTTTTTTTTATATTTTTATGCGTTTTTGCGTTGATTTTTGTGCGTTTTTTGCTTCAAAACATTCATTTTTTTTATGGTGTACATGATTGGAGTGAATGGTGTACATGATTGGAAAAATAGCTTGTTTATACGTAAATTTCAATATTTTCTGCACTTTTTGCATGAAATTGTGTACAATATTTGTGGGAAGGAGAATCTCGAATACTCCTCGGAGCATTCGAGCAGAAATATGAGAACTACATATTCATTTTTATTGAGCAATCTTCTTGAACAGAGTGACTATTCAAGTGTGAAGAGCTTTTATTTGTCAAAAGAAAATCAGCTTCCAGTTTCATACTCTACTTTCTCAAACTACGTTAATGGAAATCTTGTTCCGACTTTCGAACGGGCAAAAGAAATACTGAATACATTTGATGCCGATATGTCAGCAGAAGATCTTACAGATGTACTTGATTTTTCAAAAAGAGCTTTGAAAGATATCGACAGAAATGAAAAATATATTCAGCATGGTGTCAGAATGAACTGTGAGGAGTTTGGAACTTCAAAAGTAATGCTGGAAAGATTTCTTCAGATGAGATCTGAAGAATTGACTGGAAAAACAAAATCATTTAATGCATATGTCTGCATGCTTATAAAGAAAGATCTTGAAGCATCAGGCATGCTCAAAGGAGGAGAAAAGATATGAGCTGCAAGACGATTGCTTTTGCAAACCAGAAAGGTGGAGTTTCAAAGAGTACTACCACACTGAATGTTGCCTACGCTTTGGCACACCACTTTGAAAAGAAGGTGCTGCTGATTGATATGGACTCACAGGGCTCATCAAGTTTAAACCTTGGAATAGATATTACAGATGGCAATATCAATACAGTTGATATGCTTCTTCTGCCACTTGTGAAAAACGAAATAAAATACGTTTCATGGAGAGACATCAAAGAATGCATTTACACTCCTACATTTGAAGACAGAATCAGAGATCCTGAAAACAGAATGAAATGGATTTCTACTAATTCACCATTCGGAACTGGAAAAGGAAGATATGATGTAATGCCTGCATCCATTGAGCTTGCGGTTGCGGAACTCTGGATGGGAATTGCAAGTGGAAAGACACAGAGAATCAATCCGACATATCTTGAATCAATTATTTCAGTAATCAAAAAGTTTGGAGATTACGACTATATTCTTTTGGACTGCCCTCCAAGTCTTTCAGGACTTTTTCTGAATGCAATCTATTCTGCAGTAGATGGAACAATTGCTGTTTCTTCTCTTGACATCATGAGTCTCAGAGGAATTGACAATCTGATTGATAGTGTAAATTCGGTCAGCAGACTGAGAGAAAATCACAGAGGCATTTTGGGAATTATGTTTGCAATGTTCAGTGACAGACGTTCTGTAGACAGAGACCTGAACTATTATGCTGAGAGATACCTGCCAATTCCGGTATTTGATTCAAAAATTCCAGAATCTTCAGATGCAAAAAAAGCCAATCAGTCACTTCTGCTTTACGCACAGCTTAACAAAAAAGCAGATGAAGCATTCAAATCGCTTGCAAGTGAAATCATGTTTGCAATTGACAATCCAGATATACCAATTGGATCTGCAAGAACTTTATCAAAGGAGGATGATGAATAATGCCGAGAGTTACAAACAAAGCACTTCAGAAATCCATTGAAGTAAGTGATAAAAGAAAATCCTCTGGAACTGCTGCAGGAATACTTGTAGGTGCAATTGGAGAGACATCTTTCAAGGATGACAGCCTTCTCGTGCCGGCACGAA
>ERZ506978.885-NODE-885-length-11600-cov-3.759809_pt1 | contig 11600 bp, 4 predicted proteins | sample MGYA00512888_ERZ506978 | MGnify/ENA metagenome assembly ERZ506978
CCAGCTCGTTCAGGTTCTCCATCAGGTCCGGGTCGATCACCCAGTTGTCCAGTCCCGCCTTCTCCGCCTGGATCGTCTCATAGGCGTGCTTGAGCTCCAGCCACTTCTCCGTCATCTTCACGGGGTCGCCCTCGTCCCCCTTCTTCCGCTTCCCGGTGTCCGGGTCGATCACGTAGGCGCTGGTCAAATTGATGCTGTCGAGTACACCCGCCACGGCAAAGCGCATCTCCTCCGGGATGTGCTGCTTGTCCGTCGGCTTCAGCAGCTTCTGGGAGAGCTTCTGCGTGTGCCGCAGGATCCGCCCCCGCAGCTCCGCCGCGTCCCGCCGTTCCACATCCTGACGGCTCTTCTCCTGGTACTTTTCTCGGTACGTCTCCTTGTAACGCTTCCGAATTTCCTCCTCCTGTGCGTTCCAAAGTTTCTCAAAGGCCTTCTGCGCCCGTTGGCGGCCCTTTGCCACTTCCGCGTCGAGCTTTGCGTCTAGCTTGTCTTGCGTCCGTTCTGCAAAGAACGCCATCATGTCGTGTGCGATCTCGCCTTCGATCACGTCTAGGTACCCTTCGTATAAGTTCCTGGAAGTCACCGTATATACGTCCTCTGCAACTTCCGCAATGTGTAGAAGCTGTTCTGCCGGCGAAAGCTCTGCCTCTTCCGGAAACAGCTCCGGCCACATCTGGCTCAGCTCCTGGTAGACCTGGTCGATGTTTGTCTTCCCCTTGCCGATGCGCAGCTTACCAAGCCATTTCTTCCGCAGGGAAGTGTAGTCTGAAAGGCCAATACTGTCCTTTTCTGAAATGCGGAGCGGAGTCTGCTTGAGATAGTCCCGTAGCCCCCGGTATTCTGTGTACCTTCCGTCCTGTTTTTCTACTGCGTGCTCCGTGATTTTTTGCGCAATGCGAAGCGCCTCGCCATACATGGTTTCCCAGCTTTGCCAATCTGCCCCCTCGTTTTGCAGCATCTTATCATGCAGGGTTTGCAAATCCTTTGCCAGCTCATTCACAGACAGTTTTGCGTGGTAGCGCTTCGCCAAAGCATAAGCTTCCTTCCGCAGGTCCGCTTGGTTCATCTGGTCTTTGATATTGCCGAGCCGCTCCCGCAAGACGGCGTTCTCCTTCTCCAGCGCCTTGGCCCTGGCTTCTGCTTCCAGCAGGTTTTCTCCCGTCAGCGACAGTCTTTCCCCACTTTCCCCAGAAAGTTCCACCACCTGGGAAAACGGCTCGCCTTCCAGCTTGACAGCGTCTCTTGCGTATGCTATAGTGCCAATGTAACCACTCCGATTGCAGGAGATAGGCGTTTGGAAGCCTATTTCCGAAAGCAGACGAGTGGTTCTTTTTTTGTCCAAAAACATCACGTCGCTGTTTTGGAGGAACGCCCTGGGGTTGTTGTCCTTCGTGTACGCGCTGGTCACCTTCTGCATGTCGTTCAGAAGAAACCCGCGCTCTTTCGGGCGAAGATCGAGCACGCACAGGATGGGTCGCCCGTCTTGGGCCTTCAGTGTGCCAAAGAGGACCACTCTGCTGTTACCTCGTGCGCCGCGCCCGGCGTTCCGGCTTTTCAGGATCAGCACCGGGTCCTCCAAAATCTCCGGGATGCGCCGGATCTCCCGCAGCGTCATCTCCGGGTGGTCGTGCAGGATCTTGCGGATCTTGTCCCCGTTCATGTAGATGTCGCTCTCGATCGCGCCCAGGCCTTGCAGCACCGGTCCCGTGCTGCCCAGGGTGAAGCGCTCGCCCTCCGGTCGGCCGGCCCGGTCCCAGGCCGAGAGCTTCCCGCCAAAGTTCGGGTCAATGGAATACCGCTTGACGTTTTCTCTGCGTTCCTGTATACTTGTTTTAGAACCGAGTTCGGTTGTATCCGAGGGCAATTGGAGCCCGACGCTCTGCAACCGTTGCTCGGTTCTTTTTGCGTCCTGTTTGATAGAATACCGCTTGCCGCCGTTGCCGTTCCGGGCTTCGGCGGTTTTTTGCGCTTGGGCGGTCCTGCTGCTGGCGGTCAGGGCCTTTTCCCAGAGCCTGGCGGCCTGCTCCAGCTGCCGGACCGTCACGCCGTAGGCTTCGGCGGCGGCCTGGTCCTGGCGGTGGCGGCTGCCCTGGAAGACGGACCTGATCTTCCGCAGGAAGGTTTTCACCGCCTCCACCAGCTTTCGGGCCGGGCCGGGGTTTTCTTCGGCCAGGCGGCGGAACAGAGCGGGGTCCTCCGTCATGGCCTCGGTAAAGTCCGCCGCCGCCTCGTCCAGGGCTTCCTCCTGGCTCAGTTCCACCCCGGCCTTGGCGTAGCGCTCCTGATACGCTGCCGTCAGCCGGGCCGTCCCTTCTTCGCCGCCCAGGATCCTGGCCGCGTAGTCCCGGTAGGCCGTGTATTCCCTGGGGGCCAGGTCCTGCATCCGGTGGGTGATCTCGTGCTTGGCCACGGTCATGGTGCTCTTCTCGCTCCCGGCGGCCACCACGATGCGCCCCAGCTGCCGGTCGTACCAGCCGTTCACCCCTGTCCCCGTGTCCGCCCGGACGTGAATGGGCGTGTCCAGTGCCTTGCCCAGGTCGTCCAGGCGCCGGGCCGTCACCGGGTCCAGCTGCTCCGCCGCCCGTGTCCGCACCAGGCCCGCCGTCCGGCCGCGCTCCGGCTGGGCGAGCTTGCCGTCGTTCTGTCCGGCCACGTAAGCGGCCAGCTTCTGGGCCGGGGTCAGGCTCTGGACCAGGGCGGACTGTACGCTCTCCGCCCTCTTCCCGGCCTTCCCCGCTTCATACAGCACGGAGAACCCGCCGAAGTAGTCCGCCGTGTCCGTCCCCTGCTCATAGGCAGCGCTCAGCGCCTTCCGCCCGTGTTCTCCCAGGTTTCGTCCGGCCTGGGCCAGCCGGTCCTGGGCAGCCGTCTCCTGTCCGGCCTGGTATCTCTCCCGGTAGGCCGCCAGCTTCTCCGCCGCCGTCCGGCCGGCCTGGGGCGCGGCCTGGGGCGTTTGTCTCGTCCTGGGAGCTGCCTCCCGTGGTGCCGTCTGCTCGGCCACCCGTTCCTCCGCCGCCCGCCGCAGCGTCTCTTCTCCCAGGGTCGGCGCCGGCGTCGGCGCTGCGCTCCGGTCCGGGCGCGGCAGCGGCTCTGCCTCCGTCCTGGTCTCTTCGGTGGGAAGGGTCTCCTGCCCGGTGCCGGCCCGCCGGCTCACGGCTTGGCCCGTCACGCCGCCCAGGCCGCCCAGGATCGACCCGATCATCCCGTCGTACAGCCAGTCGGTCACGTCCTCCTCTTTGTAGTTCTGCAAGGGGGTCTTTCCGTTGTAAATTGAGCGGATCGTCGGGTTCACCGCGTCGGCGATCACTTCTTCCAGACCCTCCGTGCTGGCCGCTGCAATGAGGCGGGCCGCCTCCGGGTTCTTCGTCACCCGGTTCAGGGCCTTCACCAGCATCTCGTCCAGGCTCTTGCCGCCCACCTGCATCCCGCCGCCAAAGGCCTTGCGGAACGGGGCCGCCACGGAAAAGAGTTTCTCCGTGACCAGCTCCGTCCCCGCCGAAGCCAGGCCATACAGGCCCTGCTGCCCATAGCTGGCCCCGGCCTGCCGTGCCTCGTGCGCCCCGCCGCCAAAGGCACGGGCACCCATCGCCGCCAGGCCGCCCACGCCGCCGGTCACGGCGCCCAGGGCCATCTCCGGCACCATCTGCGCCCCGAAGGCCCCCACGTCTACGGCCACGTCGCCCAGCTTCCCGATGCCGAATTTAGCCGCCGTCAGATCTTCGCTGCTCTTTCCCAGCAGCTTGTCCGCCTGGCTGTGCATCTCGCTGGCCGCCTGTTCCAGCGGTTTCGGGTCTGCCCAGTCTCCGGTCAGTCGGTCCCGGTAGTTCCGGCCGTCCTCCGAAGGCGTCAGGAGCCAGCCCGCCGCCTCCGCCAGGCTGCCCAGCGTGTTCTCCCCGGCCCCGCGCAGCGTCAGGCCCACGCGGGAGAGTGCGCTCCGCCCCAGGTCCGGGTAAGCCGCCTCCAGGTCCTTCATCGTCTCGTCGGCCCACGCCAGCGTTTGCCGCTTGTGCTGCTGTCCGCGCCGGCCGCCGCTTCGGTCATACAGCGCCTGCTGCTCCAGCAGCGCTGCCGCGTAGGTATAGGTTTTCTCTGCCTCCGCTATTTTTTTCGGGTCCCAGGCCCCCGGCGTGTCCCGCAGCTTCTGGGCTTCTGTCCGCGCTGCCTCCATGCCCGCCCGGTCTCCCGTGCCCTTGGCATAGTCATACAGGAGCTTGTAGCTGCGCAGCTGCTTCTGTCCCTCGTCGCTCAGATAGCGGTCCCGTCCCGTCAGCTCCGGCAGCGTAACGTCCCCGCCGCCGTCCCCGCCGCTGTACCCCTGCCGATAGCGCTGGAACTCCGCCGCCTGGTGGGCGTAGTCCTGTAAGATCTGCCCGGCCTTGCTCTGCCCCCGTTTCTTCAGCTGCTCGCCCCGGTCCCATAGGCTCTTGGCTTCCCAGATCTCCCGCTGCTGGGATCTAGGGAGCTTCCGGTCCGCCTGGCTCATCGGATACTTTGCCTCCAGCAGCTCCTGCCGATACGCCGCCCGTGCCCGGCGGTCCGTGGTCTTGTCCAGCTTTTCCTCCAGCTGCCGGACCCGCTGCTGGTGTGCTTTCTCCAGGCCCTTCGTCACGGTCTGCGGCAGCGTTGCCTTGGCCTGCTGCGTCGCCTGTCTCTGGGTCACGCCCTTGTTTTTCGCCTCGGCGGTCTGCCTCAGGTGCCCCATGGGGCTGGCTGAGCCGGTCACGGCGTTCAGCATCTGCTGCCGTGTCAGCGTCGTCTGGTGGGTGCTCTTCTGCCCCTTGCTGTTCGTGATGGTGCCCTTGCCGCTTCTCGCCGTGGTCGGCTTCCGGGCAGACTGATTCTGCCGCTCGGTCTTGTTGTAGTTCGTAGGCATCCCGCGCCGCCAGAAATCACGCCAGTAGTCGATTTTTCCGGCTACTAGCTTTTCTTTTCACAAGATAAATACCTGAGCTGATTTATAAAACCAGCTCAGGTATTTTCTGTATTACCTCATGAAACGAAACATTCGTGTAAATCGGTCGTATTTGCCCGAAGTTTACGAAATCCTATTGAACATCCGCTCTTACAGTGGTATAGTGATAACATTAAAATGGTTATGTTATACATTCTGTGCTGAGGTGAAAACTATGAGAGCAAGCTACAAAAAATTGTGGAAACTGCTTGTCGATAAGGATATGAGCAAGGGCGATCTTCACAAGACGTCGGGGCTATCTTCCAGTACCATGACGAAACTCCGAAAAGGCGAAGATGTGTCGATGGAAGCCCTGAGAAAAATCTGTATTTGCCTCGGCTGCAATATCGGTGACATCGTAGAGTTTGTAAACGAAAGCAAGTAAGAGTCCGCTCTATGGAACGGCCAATATAATATGATAACAACGAGCTTGGGAAACCGGCTCGAATGGAGAAGCGAATGGAACGATCTCTGATTTATAACGGAACGATTACAGCGGAACAGTTTCTCTTCTATGAAATCCGCATTGCATCGAAGTATTACCTCGACGGGACATCCGTAGAGGACACTATCAAAGAAATCAAAAAGAACAATCTGTTTCAATACCCAACCGAGCGACTTGTTGCCCGCATGGTGCGAAGCTGCTACAAGCGGCTGGACGCTTTAGATGATGAACAACTCCGGCAGGAATTGTCATCGGCTCCGGCTGAGATTGCAAAGCAGATCAACCTCTATGCCATGATGCGCTACAACCGCACTGTCTGGGACTTTATGGTCGGCGTGATTGGAGAGAAGTTTCGGAGTCAGGACTTCGAGTTCTCGCGAAAAGACCTGAATGTGTTCTTCTCCCGCTTGCAGGAGCAGAACGATGACATTGCTGGATGGAGTGAGTTAACGGTCAATAAGATCAAGCAAGTGCTAACGAAGATTTTAGTTGAGGTCGAGATCCTTGACACCTTCAAATCCACTCAGCTCAATCCACTGTTCCTCTGCGACGAACTGGAAGAAGGCATCCGCAGAAACAACGATCTCGAAGCACTTGCAGCTTTTAACTGCTTTAGATAGGAGGCTCTGGCATGAGTGACATCAAGCAAGAGTTAGATAAAATCAGAGAACGTATTTCCGAACCAAGTTTTCTGAAAAATGAAGGCTTGAGCAACGAGGTCGGCATTCATGTGTTCTGTTATGATCCGGCAGATGAATTGATCGTCAGAAACTTCGTTTCCCGATTAAAAGCGGAGAACGGAACTCCATATCACATCAAGGAATGTGACCTCTACGATATTTTTTTAAGGCTCTTGGAGGACAAACGCGTTCTGAAATCCGTAGACAGGCTGGAAGAAAAGCGTGGGAAGGAATACCTTCTCAAGCAGCTTCAAAAAATTGCAACGCCAGAGGCACTTCTGGAATACATGAAGTACGAACCGCATGAATACGGTGATGTTCTCTTCTTGACCGGCATAGGTAAAATTTTCCCGTTTATGCGCTCTCATAAAATGCTAGACAGTATGCAGCATCTCTTTGAGGACATCCCTATTGTGATGTTTTATCCGGGATCGTTCAATGGGCAAGACCTCGGATTGTTTGGAAAGTTTCTGGACGGACACTACTACCGGGCATTCAACCTTTTATAATTGGAGAAAGACACTATGAAAATACAAAGTATGTTCCAAAAGGACATCGACCGTGACATCAACGGCGTTATCAAGGTGTCGCAGGATGACCAGCAGAGCTTGAAGCAGGAACTCAGCGAGTATATTATCACAAAAGAACTGCGGCGTCATTTTGCTACGTTCTTTGATAACTACGTCAAGGCAATTGATACCCCGACCGATAAGATCGGCGTCTGGATTTCCGGCTTCTTTGGAAGCGGTAAATCTCACTTTCTGAAAATACTTTCCTACCTTCTCTCCAACAAAGAGGTGGACGGCAAACACGCCTTTGATTACTTTGCGGACAAGTTTGACGATCCGATGATGTATGCGACGGTGCAGAAATGCGTCCGCATTCCCACGGAGTCTATCCTGTTCAACATCGACATCGAAGGACCGATCAACAAGGACAAGACCGCCGTGCTGCGCGTCTTTGCGAAAGTATTCTACAATCACTGCGGCTTCTATGGCGAAGACCTCAAGGTGGCGAAGCTGGAACGCTTCATTGATAAGCAGGGCAAGACGGACGCTTTCCGCGCTGCCTTCAAGGAAGTCAACGGGGACGAGTGGGGCAACGCCCGCGATTCCGCTGCCTTCTTCGAGGACGATGTGGTTGAGGTTTTGCAGTCTGTTCTTGGCATGAGCGAAACAGCAGCCCGCAACTGGTTCAACGGCGAAGAGAACGCCGACATGAGCATCAAGCAGCTCGTCTCCGAGATCAAGGAGTATGTGGACAGCAAGGAAGGAAACTTCCGCCTTCTGTTCTGCGTGGATGAAGTCGGTCAGTACATCGGTGATGATGGCGATCTGATGATGAATCTGCAATCTCTGGTGGAAGAGATCGGTAACAAATGCCGTGGCAAGGTCTGGGTCATGGTCACAAGTCAGGAAGCGATTGATTCCGTCGTGAAGATCACCGGCAACGACTTCTCCAAGATTCAGGGACGCTTCAATACCCGTCTGAGCCTGTCTTCCTCGTCCGTTGATGAGGTCATTAAAATGCGCGTTCTGGCGAAGACGGAAGACGCGGATCATCTTCTGCGAATGGAGTACGAGAAAGAGGCATCGGGTCTCAAGAGCTTGTTTGCCTTCAATAACCCGATCCTCGACATCAAGGGCTTTACCAGCGCGGCAGAGTTCAGCGCGACTTTTCCCTTTGTTCCGTATCAGTTCATTGTCATCCAGAAGGTTCTCGCAGAGATCCGCAAGCACGGCAACTCCGGCAAGCACCTTTCGGGTGGCGAACGCTCCATGCTGTCCGGTTTCCAAGAGGCGGCGCAGAAAATCGAAAACAAGGATGAAAACGCCCTTGTGCCGTTCTATCAGTTCTATGACACAGTACATACCTTCTTGGAGAGTGCCATCCGCCGGGTCATCGACCGCTGCCAGAATGCGGCGGATGCCAACGACGGCTTGGAACAGCAGGACGTGAATGTCCTCAAGTTGCTCTACCTTGTCCGCTACATTGAAGATGTCAAGGCGAACATCGAGAACATCGCCATCCTGATGATCGACGATATTCACACCGACAAGATTGCCCTCCGTGCATCCATCACGGCTTCTCTGGAACGCCTTCTGTCTCAGAACTACATCTCCCGCAACGGCGATACCTACGCCTTCCTGACGGATGAGGAACAGGATATTGCCATCGACATCAAGAACACACCGGTTGACAGCGCACAGATCGTCCAGAGCATTTCTCAGACGGTCTACGGCGAAATCTATCCGGCAAAGAAATATAAATACGGCAAGTATGACTTTGCCTACGATCAGTACGTTGACGAAACGCTGAACGGCGCATCCACTGGCGGAATGCGGCTTCGCATCGTCACAGTGGCAAGCGACCTCTACGGCGTTGGAGACCAGCGGCTTATCATGGACTCACAGGTCAACAACGAGGCAATCGTTGTTCTCTCGGCGGACACGCCCTACTTTGACGAGCTGGAACAGGCGATGAAGATCCGCAAGTATGTCAAACAGCGGAACGTATCGCAGATGCCGGAGAGCATCCAGCGGATCATCCGAGACCGCAACGACGAGGCACGGAAGCTGGAAAGTCATGCCCGCAGCCTGATTGAAAAAGCCATCGTCGAGGGCAAGTTCTATGTTCACGGCGAGATCCTTGACCTGAAATACGGCTCTGCGAAGGATAAGCTGGACGAGGCGATGAAGAGCCTTGTCGAGAGCGTCTATTCCAAGCTCAACATGGTCAATCAGTTTGTGGACAGCGACGCCGATATTCTCGCCATCCTTAACGGCGCGTATGAAGATGTCAGCTTTACCGGGCTGGGCGCGAACAACGAAGACGCCCTCAATGAGATCAGTCAGTGGTTGGAGCTGCAAAACCAGAAGATGCTCAAGACCTCGATGGGCAATGTGCAGCGCCGGTATCAGGCGATCCCCTACGGCTGGAAGGAAATCGACATCGCCGCTCTGATTGCCCGCCTGATCGTCCAGCAGAAAATCCAGATCAACTATGGCGGCGCGGTTGTCGGCAAGGAAGAACGCCGTTTGGTGGACTTCCTACGCAAAAAGACCGAGATCGACAAAGCCATCGTCGCACGGCGCATTGCCCCCCCCGAAGCGCTGATCCGCAAGAGTGTCAACTTCCTGCGCGACTATCTGGGCGCGATGGACATTCCCTCCGATGAGGACGGGCTGATTTACTTTGTCCTGAGTACCTTTGAAACCAAGCAGAGGCACTATCAAAAGCTCCTTGACGAGTTCTACTCCAAAGAGCGTTACCCTGAAAAAGAAACCGTCACTGCTGCCCGCGACCTGATGAACGATGTTCTGAGCCAGCGCAAGGACAACGTTGCCCTGCTCAAGCGGATGGTGCAGAAGCAGGACGACCTTCTCGATTCCGCCGAGGATATGGAAGGCGTGGAGATGTTCTTCAAGGCGCAGCGGACGGTGTTCGACGATGCCAAGAAGCGTCTTGCCAGCATCCTCAAGGAAAGAGACTACTTCGCGGCGGATGCAGATACGCTGAATGTCATCAGCACAATGTCCACGATTCTTGCCATGCCGAAGCCGTACTCCCGCATCGGGGAGCTGCCGGAGCTTGTCCAGAAGGTCAAGACCGCCTATGACAGCTTGCTGGATATGAAGCGCGAGGAAGTTGCCGAGAACATCCGCCAGTGTATGCAGGATGTTCACCAGCTTGCCAGCGAAGCGCGGGACGCCGGGGCGCTGCTCCGTCAGGCGGACGACTATTTCGTAACCAAGCGTGAAGCGGCGAAAACCGCGACCTCCCTCACCGAGCTGGACGCCATGATCACGCAGCTTCTCAACTACAAGGACACGATCTGCCGCCGCATGGAGGTCATGTCTGCCTCCCGCCAGCAGGAAACGCAGAAGCCCACGCCCGCAGCGACCGCAAAGCCCGGAACGCCCGCACCGAAGCCCCCGAAGATCATGACCGTGCGCCGGTACGACCTCTGCTCGGTCAAGCGTCTGCAAAGCAAGGAAGACATTGATCAGTACGTCGAGGCGATCCGCGAAAAGCTCATGAAGACACTCGAAAGCTGCGACGGCGTGCAGATCAACTAAAGGAGTATCAGAAGATGAACAAGAACGCAATTCAGAAGTTTGCGATCTGGGCGCGGAATGAGCTGATCGCCCAGGTTTCCCAGCGTGCCTATCAATATGGAATTGACGAGTCCGGCTTCGGTGACGCTTCTGCGGACACGCTCAATGGGCGGCTGCTGACGGCGGAGGAAAAGTCCCAGCGGCAGGAACTCATCAAGCAAATCAAGGAAAAGGGCTATCAGCAGGTCATAGAAGAGGTTGCCTACACTTGGTTCAACCGCTTTATTGCCCTGCGCTTTATGGAGGTCAATAACTATCTGCCCTCCCATATTCGCGTGTTCTCGGATGCTTCCGGCGCGTTTAAGCCGGAGATCCTGAACGACGTGCTGCACCTTGAGCTGCCGGGACTGGACAGCGGCAAGGTGGCAGAGTATATCGAGAGCAATGACACCGAAGCCCTCTACCGCTACCTGCTGCTGACGCAGTGCAACGCCCTGAACAGTGCGCTACCCGTCATGTTCGAGCGGTTGGGCGGCTATACGGAAATGCTGCTGCCCAACAACATTCTCCGGCAGGACAGCGTTCTTGGTCACATGGTCTCCGATATCCCCGAAGAAGACTGGCAGGATGCCGTCCAGATCATCGGCTGGCTGTATCAGTATTACAACACTGAGTTGAAAGACGATACCTTTGCCCAGCTCAAGAAGAACGTCAAAATCACGAAGGAGCGCATTCCCGCCGCCACGCAGCTTTTCACGCCGGACTGGATCGTTCGCTACATGGTGGAAAACTCCCTCGGCAGACTTTGGCTGGAAGGTCACCCAAACGCCGAGCTGCACGACGGCTGGAAATACTATCTGGACGAAGCCGAGCAGGAGCCGGAGGTAGAAGCGCAGCTTGCCAATCTCCGGGAGGAATACAAGACCATCAAGCCGGAAGAGATCAAGGTCATCGACCCCTGCATGGGCAGCGGTCATATCCTTGTCTATGCCTTCGATGTGCTGATGCAGATTTATGAGGCGAACGGATATAGCCAGCGGGATGCGGCACAGAGTATTCTCAAGAACAACCTCTACGGTCTCGACATTGATGACCGCGCGGCGCAGCTTGCCTATTTCGCGGTCATGATGAAGGCGCGGCAGTATGACCGGCGCTTGCTCACACGCGGCATTCAGCCCAATATCTACTCCATCCGCGAGAGCAACGGCATTCAGGCAATGACCATCGAGTATTTCCACAACAATGATCCGAAGCTGAGAGCCGATATTGAGCGCATCGTCACCGAAATGCGGGACGCTAAAGAATACGGCTCCATTCTGAACATCACGCCCGTAGACTTTGCCGGACTGTACGCCCGATTTGATGAGATCCGCGAGGACATCAATATGATGCAGATGTCGGCGCTGGAGAACTTGCTGCCAGTGGTCAAGTGCGCCGAAGTGCTGGCACAGAAGTACGATGTGGTG
>ERZ506978.887-NODE-887-length-11595-cov-3.691508_pt1 | contig 11595 bp, 12 predicted proteins | sample MGYA00512888_ERZ506978 | MGnify/ENA metagenome assembly ERZ506978
GCTCTTCCGATCTTTTTCAGTTGTCGTGCTTTCGGGCCTTTCCGGCAGGGCTACCGCGGTGTTGGTGGGGCTTGGCATTGTATTCGGGTTTATTGCCGTACTTTCAAAAAGCTATCGCGCCGACCGTTTGGGAAGCTTCGCCGATCCTTGGGCCGATGCGCAGGGAACGGGCTATCAGTTGGTTCACTCGTTCCAGGCGCTTGCGTCGGGTGGTTTTCTCGGAGCGGGCATCGGCAACTCCTATGAGAAGTTGCAGTACTTGCCTGAAGCTGAAACCGACTTCATTTTTGCGATCATCGGCGAAGAATTGGGTCTGGTTGGTGCGCTTCTGGTTATCGTTGCCTTCTTGGTATTCATGCGTGGCGGTTTCCTTATTGCCAGCCAGGCAAGCACGCCATTTGGCTCTTTGCTGGCAGCGGGCCTTACCGTGATGATCGTATTCCAGGCATTCTTGAACATATCGTGCGTGGTTGGCTTGTTCCCTACAACGGGTAAGCCTCTGCCTTTTATCTCATCAGGCGGCTCATCATTGCTTTCCTCGCTTGCCCTTGTTGGTGTGCTTCTTTCGATATCCTTTGATTCGAACAATGAAGGGGAGTATCGTCAACGTCGCGATAACTTGCAAGTAGTATCTCGTGTTTCGCCGTCCGACCGGTCTGGTCGAAGTGGGCGAAACTTGGAGGGGAGGGACGCGCGGGCGCATCGCTCGTCGTCTTTGGAGCGTGACGGATATCCGTCCTTGCGTATTGTCAGGGGAAGCAAAGCTCCGGCATATGCAACAGAGGTTCGCGCAACGCGAACGCAAAGGAGGTAGCACTCATGCGCATAGTGCTTTCAGGCGGTGGCACCGCTGGCCATATCAATCCTGCTCTCGCACTGGCGGAGGTTCTTATCGAGCGTGGCCATGAGGTGATGTATGCAGGCACGCCTAACGGCGTTGAGTCGAAGTTGGTTCCTGCTGCTGGCATCCCCTTCAAAGGGTTTGAGGCGGCGGGCTTTGACCGCAGTCATCCTTTGTCCTTGGCCAAGGGTTTGCGTAAAATCTCGAAGTCTTCAAAACTTGCGGTGAAGTGGTTTTTGGATATTCGCCCCGATGTGGTTGTGGTTTTCGGCGGTTATGTGTGCCTGCCTGTGGCCCAGGCCGCAAAGCGCATGGATATTCCTGTGGTGATCCATGAGCAGAATTCCGTTATGGGAATGGCCAACGACTTTATTTCGAAGGACGCCACTGCTGTTTGCCTGACCTATAAGGCTGCTGGCCATAGCGTAAAAGATCAGTCGAAGGTTTTGGTCACGGGTAATCCCGTGCGTTCTTCGGTGCTTGAGGCTACGCGTGAAGAGGGCCGTGATTATCTTGGAATCCCCCAAGATGCCACGATGCTCTTGGTGTTCGGCGGCAGTTTGGGTGCGCGCCATATCAATACGGCCCTTGTTGCCATGAAAGATCAACTTCTGGCAATGGATAACGTGTATGTGGTGCATATCACCGGCCCGAAAGAGCTCGACACGGTAACCGAGGCGCTTTCCCTTACCGACGAAGAGAAGAAGCGCTACTTCGCTATGGGCTATCAGGATCATATGGGTGAAACCCTTGCCGCTGCTGATTTGGTGGTTTCGCGTGCTGGGGCATCTTCCTTGGCAGAGATTTCGGCGCGCTGCATCCCCTCCGTGCTCATTCCGTTCCCTTACGCTACCGCCGATCATCAAACGGTAAATGCCGCGGAATATGTTGGCCGTGGGGCAGCGGTTTTGATCGAAGACGACAAGGTTGAAGAGCCTGAATTTGCCGATAAGGTATTCGAGCTGCTGCGCGATCCCGAGGAACGCGCAAAAATGAGCGAAGCAGCTGCCAGTTTCGAAACCCAGGATGCGGCAAACAAGCTTGGCGATGTAGTCGAGCTCGTTGGCTTGGAGCGTAAGCGCAAATAGCATTGGCCTGCGCAGAAGTTGTGATGCTGCGTGGCGTCCAAAGGCATTTCTATACAATGAAGAGCGATCTCAAGGAGGCTATCCGTGACGGAGTATCGCATTAATAAAGTACATTTCATCGGCATCGGCGGAGTTGGCATGAGCGGTATCGCTCGTGTTGCAAAGGAAAAGGGCATGGAAGTGTCCGGCTCCGATCTTCGCGAAAGCCGCTATACCCAGCAGCTGCGCGAAGCGGGTGTTAAAGTATTTATCGGCCAGAGCGCATCTAATCTTGAAGGGCTCGATCCCGATGTTGTGGTGGTGTCCACCGCTATTCTCGAAAACAACGCCGAGTTCATCGAGGCAAAAAAGCGCAACCTGCCTATCTGGCACCGTGCCAAGATGCTGGCTGCATTGGGCGTTGGCCACGATACGTTGGCTGTTGCCGGCACACATGGCAAAACCACTACTTCTTCCATGCTGGCATCCACACTCGATGCCATGGGCTTCGATCCCACGTTCCTTATCGGTGGCATCGTTCGCGCCTACGGTTCGAACGCGCATTGCGGAAAAGGCGAATACTATGTGGTAGAGGCTGACGAGAGCGATAAATCGTTTACGTATCTCGACCCTACTTCGGTGCTCGTTACGAATATCGAAGCCGACCACCTCGACCACTACAGCGGGTTGGATGAAATCTACCAGCTGTTTGGCGATTTCATGGGATCTGTCCATGAAGATGGCTGCTGCGTGGTATGCGGCGAAGATGCTGGCTTGGTGGAAGCCGCAAAGAAAACGGGCAAGAAGGTGCTAACCTACGGTTTCTCCGAAGAGTGCGATACCGTTGTTTCCCAGTATGAAACGCATGGGGTATCTATCTCCTTTACCGTAACATTGCCTGATGGCACGGCGCTTCCCTGCAGCATCAAGCAGAACCCTGGTCGCCATAACGCACTCAATGCTGCAGGTGTGCTTACGCTTTTGATGACGCGTGGTGTGGATATGCAGAAGGCCGCAGAGGCTCTTTCTGGGTTTATGGGCGTACGCCGTCGTTTCGATCTGGTTGGGGAGGCCGATGGCGTTACGATCCTCGACGACTATGCGCATCACCCAACCGAAATCGCTGCAACTATTGCTGCGGCCAAAGAGCTTGATTTCAAGCGCGTATGCGTGGTGTTCCAGCCGCATCGTTATTCGCGCATCCGCCTGTTCACCGAAGTGCTGAAAGACGAGTTCGGCAAAGCGTTTGATCAGGCCGATATGGTGACGTTCCTGGATGTTTACCCCGCTGGCGAAACTCCGGTTCCTGGTGTTACGGGTAGAACGTTCATGCGGCCGATCTACGACAATCCGAACCACCCCGCCGATCTCAACTATGTGGATCGTCGCATGCAGGTGGTTCCGTTCTTGGCAGAAAAGCTTCAGCCGGGCGATCTGATTATCACGATGGGTGCAGGAGACGTGACTTCTGTCGGTCCTGAGCTTTTGGCGGCATTGCAGGAGCGCGAAAAGAGCCGCAAATAATGGCTGCTCGCCATGCCTCTGAGTTGGAGCTTCTTCGTTTCGACGATGAGTTCGAAGGCGATATAAGGCTTAACGAGCCTATGGCCCGTCATACCACCTATCGTATAGGTGGGCCTGCTCATGCCTACGCCCAAGTGAATAGCATAGCTGCCTTGGCCACGGTGCTGAAAGTTTGTGCCGACGAGGGGCTTTCGTGGTTCGTCTCCGGCAAGGGGTCGAACTTGCTGGTGTCGGACGAGGGGTATCCGGGTGTGGTTATCGCATTGGCCGGCGAGTTTAGGGCGTGGCGGTTCGACGAAGAAGGCACGGTGGTTGTAGGCGCGGGCACTATGCTTTCCCGCTTGGTGCAGGAGGCGTTTCACCATGGCTATTCCGGGATGGAATTTGCCGTGGGAACGCCGGGCACGGTAGGGGGCGCTCTGGTTCAGAACGCGGGTACCGCTCAAGATTGGATCGGCTCGCGTGTTGTTTCGGTCACCACCTTCAATGCAGAACGCGGTCTTCGTCGCTATGTCGCTTCTGAGCTTTCCTGGGGATATCGTTCTTCGTCGTTTTCTCCCGATGAAGTAATCGTCGAATGCGAGCTTCGTCTGCAGAAGGCATTTTCAAGTGCGGTATCGGAGCGCATGAATTCGCTCCTTTCGCGCAGGAAGGAAAGTCAGCCGCTTGAATATCCAACGTGCGGCAGCGTCTTCATGAATCCGGAGGGCGAATCGGTTGGCAAGCTCATCGAGGACGCTGGCTTGAAGGGCAAACGGTGCGGCGATGCCCAAGTGTCCGAAAAGCATGCTAACTTTATTGTGAACAGGGGTAGCGCCACAGCACAAGACGTGGCAACGCTCATCAACGAAGTACGGCTAGAGGTTAGGAGGCGATATGGCATCGAGCTCCAGACGGAGGTCAAGTTCCTCGGGTTCCCGAACGACTTCTTCGAGGAATAGGGTTTCCACCAGGCCCACTTCCGTGAAAGGTCGCCCAAGTCAGGGCCGTACTTTACGTAGTTCGCAACGCTCCGGTTATGTCTCCGCCTCCTCATCGCGTCCTTCTGCGCGAAGGCCTGCTCAGGCAAGCACGCGTAGACCGTCTTCGGGAGGCGGTGCTCGCTCGGTTCACGGGGGCTCTGCTTATCGGCAGGGCGGCGGCAGATACCAGAATGGGGATTTGCGCTCGGTTAGCGTTTCTGAAGTGCGTAACGCCTCGCGGTACAGCAAGGCACGAACAGGCTCATCGCGAAAGGTGATGGGGGTCTTCGTAACCATTGCGGTGCTGCTGGGGGTTTTCGGCATAGGCGGGTTTGTGCTCTCGAATTCTGGTGCATTTGCGGTAGAGCAGGTTACTGTTTCTGGTGCAGATCACCTTTCCAGCGATGAGCTTACCGAATTAGCTGCCGTGCCGGCGGGTTCCACCTTACTCAATGTTGACGCTAACGGCATTGCCACCAGGTTGGCCACTAATCCGTGGGTGAAAAGCGTTTCGGTCGATCGCGTATTCCCTAATACGCTCAATCTGAATATTTCCGAGCGAAGCATTTCTGCGGTGGTTGCCGTAACAGTCGATAGTTCGAATACGGTTGAGCGTTGGGCTCTTTCTTCCGATGGCATGTGGCTTACGAAGATTCCCGATGATCGCAACAGCGCCGAAGGCAAGGCGCTGCCCGATTCGGTGTACAACGATGCGGATAATGCGCTCGAGATCACCGACATCCCGTATGGATCAACGCCCGAAGCCGGCTCCTATTGCAACAACTCAAATGTTGAGAACGCGCTGGGGGTAATCGACGGAATGACCACCGAACTTGCGGGTCAGGTGAAGAGCGTGGCGGCAGCTAGCAGCGATTCAACTACGCTCACCTTGCAAAACGGCATCGAAATCGCCTTCGGAGACTCCAACGACATTCGTGATAAAGAACGCGTTTGCCTGCAGCTCATGAAAGAGCACGAGGGGAAGATTTCGTACATAAATGTGCGTGTTGTGAATAAACCGGTTTGGCGCTCCGTTTAGCGCCTAGCAGGAAGCTGGTTGTTTTGCAATCAGCAGGCCATTGTGTAAAATAATCCAAGTGTCTCCTGGGGCTTTCTGCCCTTGTGGGGCAGCGCTGAAATGAAATCGAAAGCGAGCACATAATGCAACAGATTCTTGGCAACGATAATCTTGCGGTTATCAAAGTTGTCGGCGTTGGCGGCGGCGGCACAAATGCTGTAAACCGCATGGTTGAAGCCGGCATCAAAGGCGTTGAATTCATCGCCGTAAATACCGATCGTCAGGCCCTTCTTCTTTCCGATGCTGATAAGACCATCCACATCGGCGAAGAAATTACCCGCGGCTTGGGCGCAGGCGCCAACCCCGAGGTTGGCTGTCAGGCAGCAGAAGAGTCTCGTTCCGAGATTCGCGAAGCTCTTGCCGATGCCGATATGGTTTTCGTTACCGCAGGTGAAGGCGGCGGCACTGGCACCGGTGCAGCTCCGGTAGTTGCAGAAATCGCTCGCGAGGAAATTGGTGCCCTTACCGTTGGCATCGTAACCAAGCCCTTTAGCTTCGAAGGCCGCCTTCGTCGCAACCAGGCAGAGCAGGGCATCGATTACCTGTCCCAGAAGGTAGACACCCTCATCGTTATCCCGAACGACCGCCTGCTCGAGATCGTAGAAAAGAAGACCAGCATGCTCGATGCATTCCGTATCGCCGACGATACGCTGCGCCAGGGCATTCAGGGCGTTACCGATCTCATTACTATTCCTGGCCTGATCAACCTCGACTTCGCCGACGTCTGCACCATCATGAAGGCCTCCGGCACCGCGATGATGGGCATCGGCACCGCCTCCGGCGACAACCGCGCCACCGACGCCGCCTCCGAGGCCATCTCGAGCCGCCTGCTCGAGGGAACCATCGACGGCGCCACCCGCGTCCTTCTTTCCATCGCCGGCAACAAGGACCTCGGCATCCAGGAGATCAACGACGCCGCCGACCTCGTGGCCCAGAACGTCGATCCCGACGCCACCATCATCTTCGGCACCGTCGTCGACGAGTCCCTTGGCGACCAGGTGCGCGTGACCGTCATCGCCACCGGCTTTGACGAAAAGGTCATGAACGCCAAGAGCACCCCCGCCGCCGAGAAGAGCGCCCCCAAGGCTTCCGCTCACGCTGCGGAGAAGGCTTCCGCCCCCGAAGAGGACGATCCCTACAAGGAGATCTTCAAGATCTTCAACCGGGACAGATAATTCCATACCCTGAGCATGCAATAGCCCGCTGAGCAAAAACTCAGCGGGCTATTTTTACACATCTAAGATGATCGTTTCGACCCCTTGGCGCAGGGCGTAGGCCAGGGTGTTCATCGTGCCCCCCTTGGGGGTGCCGTCGTAGACGGCGATGAGGAGGGAGGAGCGGTCCACCATGTAGCGGTTCCGGCGGAGCATACAGCCCTTGGTGTAGTGGTGCTGGACCACCGTTTCCAGGTCGCATTGGTTCAGCAGACGCTGCCGCCGGAGCCGGTCAGCGGGGGGCCAGTGGTCGGCCTGGCCCTCGTAGGGGATGGCGGCTTCCAGAGTCACGCCGGGGTGCTGGGCCTTGAGGTGCAGGACGGCCTGGCAGAAGTAGAGGTCTGCGCCCTGGGCCATGCCGCAGAGAAAGTGGCGGTAGCCCCGGTCGTAGGCCTCGGCCACGGCGCGGGTCAGCCTGGCCTTGACGGCCTGACAGCGCAAATCGGCCTCATTGTCTCCCCAGGGCAGGCGCTGGGGGCGGTGGCCGGTGAAGCAGCAGGTGATCTCCGGGGTCATGGGGCGTCCTCTCCTTTCGGGTTTCGGGCTTTTCACACAGTCTGTTCCCTATGGTATACCGGCGGCTGTAGAAAGTCAACGAAAACCAAAAGAGAAAATCTTGCGCTATGGTACAGATTGGTGGTTGCATTTTTCCCGGAAGAGGATATAATAGAGTCGGACAACGAAATAAGATGTCTTCAGGGCGGGGTGAAAGTCCCCACCGGCGGTACAGTCCGCGAGCAACTTGCTTCTTTTGAGAGGCAGGAAGCCGACCCGGTGCGATTCCGGGACCGACAGTGATAGTCTGGATGGGAGAAGACGTGCTGACATACCGTGCACTTTGTTCCGTTTGACGGTATGTGACCCGGCAGAGAGACCTGGCAATGGGAAGCCAGGGAAGTTTTGCCGCTGTCAGAGCGCCCCCAAGGGCCTGTTAGCACCTGGAAGACATTGGTTTTTCGGGTGTTACAAGTCTTATGGGAGTGTTTTTTTATGCAGACAAAAGTTCGTAAGCTGGCCACGATGGCCATGCTGGTGGCCATCTCGATCGTGCTGGTCTACCTGATCCATTTCCCCATCTTCCCCGGCGCTGCCTTCCTGGAGTATGACCCGGCCGATATCCCGATCCTGATCGGTGCCTTCGCCTATGGCCCTGTGGCCGGTGTGCTGCTGACCGTCGTGACCGCCGTGATCCAGGGCTTCACCGTCAGCGCCAGTAGCGGTGTGTATGGCATCCTCATGCACATCATCTCCACCACCGTCCTGGTCCTGGTCGCCTCCGGCATCTATCGCCTGCGCCACACCAAGAGCGGCGCCATCCTGGGCCTCATCTGCGGCACCATCGCCATGGGCCTGGCCATGATGGTCGCCAACCACTTCATCACCCCCTACTTCATGGGCGCTCCAGTGGAAGTGGTGGACGCCATGCTGCTGCCCGTGATCCTGCCCTTCAATCTGCTCAAGGCAGGCATCAACTCTCTGGTGACCTTCCTGGTCTACAAGACCGTCTCCCGCCACCTGATCCACGGCGAGGGCTGGGGCCACCATACCCACGGTCAGAAGGCCCAGACCGAGCAGTAAGTCAAACAGCCGAACACAGCGGCGGGAAGCAAGTCTCCCCGCCGCTTTTCCCTGCAAGGAGGGACCCCGATGCTCCAGAAAGTATTGCTCGTGTGGGTGCTGGCCTGGACGGTCATCGCCTTTGCCCTCATGGGCATCGACAAAGCCAAGGCAAAGAGACACAAACAGCGTATCCCGGAAAAGATGCTCTTTCTCTCCGCCATCCTGGGCGGCAGCGTGGGGAGCCTGGTGGGCATGTCCCTGTTCCGGCACAAAACGAAGCACTGGTCCTTCCGCATCGGGATGCCTGTGATCCTCCTCGTCCAGGTGGCCCTGCTGCTGCTGTGGAGCTTTCGGCACTACGTTTGGGTCGTCTAACCCACCCAAATCGGGCCCATGCCCACCCGGAATGAACGATATCACCAAGTTTGTGCGCGGAAAAAGGACAACTTGCCACACAGTCACTACTTGACGAATGGGGCAAAGTATGATAAAATCCGAGATTGCGATGAACTATTTTGGTTGGGCCTCCCCGCCGGGATAGATGAGTGAGAGCTGCTGTGGGCAGCTCGGAAAGAGGAGTGCTTTTTTCATGCTTACCGAACTGACAACACAGCATAAGGTCACGGGGGCCAAGCAAGTCACCCGTGCCCTGAAAAACGCCAAGGCGCTGCGGGTCTTTATGGCCCAGGACGCCGACCCCCGCGTCACCGAGCCGATCCAGGACCTCTGCGAGGATCTTGGGGTGGACATCGAGGAAGTGGAGACCATGGCCCAGCTGGGTCAGGCCTGCGGCATTGCCGTGGGGTCCGCTGTGGCGGCTTTGGTGGAATAACGCCAAAGCAGGAAGTTTTTTCGATATTCCCCGCATAAGCTCCGGCGCATGCGGTCAGAATATAAATATCTTGTATTCTTTCAGAAAGGAGGAACATCCATGCCTACTTTTAATCAGCTGGTTCGCAAGGGCAGAGAGCAGGCCACCTACAAGTCCAACTCTCCCGCCATGCAGAAGGGTCTGAACACCCTGAAGAACAAGGAGACTGACCTGCCTTCCCCCCAGAAGAGAGGTGTGTGCACCGCGGTGCGTACTTCCACTCCTAAGAAGCCTAACTCCGCTCTGCGGAAGATCGCCCGTGTGCGTCTGACCAACGGCTACGAGGTCACCGCCTACATCCCCGGCGTCGGCCACAACCTGCAGGAGCACTCCGTGGTCATGATCCGCGGCGGCCGTGTCAAGGACCTGCCTGGTGTGCGTTACCACATCATCCGCGGCAGCCTGGACACCCAGGGCGTCAACGGCCGTATGCAGGCCCGTTCCAAGTACGGCGCTAAGAGACCCAAGGCCGGCAAGAAGTAATCTCGCCCAGCCTGAACGCTCGTGTCGCTTTCACAGCGACGATTTGATTGCAATTTTGCGCTCAGCGCAAAGCAAACTGGCTTTGCCGCGAGTCGCTTAACCATATACATCCGGTACGACAGTACAGGGGTTGGGGAAGCTCTCAAGGCAGGCACGAAGGCGGGGAAATGCCCCGGCTTCACACGGAAGACTTCTTCGCCAAGCGAAGCCAGGTCTTTCGAGTACCTATGAAATCATTTTTTTATGAAGGAGGGAAGCAAAGTGCCCAGAAGAGGAAACGTACCCAAGCGGGAAGTGTTGCCCGATCCTATGTACCGTTCCGTACTGGTAACTAAGCTGATCAACAGCATTATGCTGGACGGCAAGAAGGGCGTGGCGCAGAAGGTGGTTTACAGCGCCTTCGACATCGTCAAGGAACAGACCGGCAAGGAGCCCCTGGAGGTCTTCACCGCCGCCATGGAGAACATCATGCCTTCCCTGGAGGTCAAGGCTCGCCGTGTCGGCGGCGCCACCTACCAGGTGCCTATGGAGGTCCGCCCTGAGCGCCGCCAGACCCTGGGTCTGCGCTGGCTGACCACTTACGCCCGCAAGCGCAGCGAGCGCACCATGAAGGAGCGCCTGGCCAACGAGCTGATGGACGCTGCCAACAACGTCGGTAGCGCCGTGAAGAAGCGTGAAGAGGTCCACAAGATGGCAGAGTCCAACAAGGCCTTCGCACACTTCCGCTGGTAATCTGGAGGAAAGAGAAACATGGCACGAAAAGTTACTCTGGAAAACACCAGAAACATCGGCATCATGGCCCACATCGATGCTGGTAAGACCACGACCACCGAGCGTATCCTGTACTACACCGGCGTCAACTACAAGATCGGTGAGACCCATGATGGTACCGCCACCATGGACTGGATGGCACAGGAGCAGGAGCGTGGCATCACCATCACTTCCGCTGCTACCACCTGCTACTGGACCGGTTCCGCCGGCCAGTTCCCCCAGACCCGAATCAACATCATCGACACTCCGGGCCACGTGGACTTTACCGTCGAGGTGGAGCGTTCCCTGCGCGTGCTGGACGGCTCTGTGACCGTCATGTGCGCCAAGGGCGGCGTGGAGCCCCAGTCCGAGACTGTGTGGCGTCAGGCCGACCACTATAAAGTTCCCCGCATGATCTACGTCAACAAGATGGACATCATGGGCGCTGATTTCTTCAACGTTCTGAAGATGATCCACGACCGTCTGAAGTGCAACGCCGTGCCCATCCAGCTGCCCATCGGCAGCGAGGATACCTTCAAGGGCATCATCGACCTGGTCGAGATGAAGGCCGACGTGTATTACGACGCCGAGGGCAAGGACATGCGCGTGGAGGACATCCCCGAGGACATGATGGACCTGGCGATGGAATACCGCACCAAGCTCATCGATGCCTGCGCAGACCTCAACGAGGACCTGATGATGCTGGCGCTGGAGGAGGAACCCATCCCCACCGACATGATCCGCAAGACCCTGCGTCATGGCACCATCGAGAACCTGCTGGTCCCCGTCACCTGCGGTACCTCTTACCGCAACAAGGGCGTGCAGAAGCTGCTCGACGCCATTGTCGACTTCATGCCCTCCCCCCTGGACATCCCCGCCATCAAGGGCGTGAACCCCGACACCGAGGAGGAGGACGAGCGTCCCGCTGACGACAACGCCCCCTTCTCCGCTCTGGCCTTCAAGATCGCCACCGACCCCTTCGTGGGCCGTCTGTCCTTCATCCGTGTGTATTCCGGCGTGCTGAACACCGGCACCACGGTGCTGATGTGCATTTCATAGCCCAGCCCCGTGCCAAGCGTGAGCGCACTGCCAAGCAGCGACATCGCGGGACAGATCCACAGCATCACCGTCCGCAGCACAGGATTCGTATTTTTCTTCGTCTCGCGGCTCTCGGCGTAAAAGCAGACGAGATGCAGTGCCAAAATAAACAGCGGCAGGCCGAACACAGTGGCGGCGCGCGATGAC
>ERZ506978.892-NODE-892-length-11532-cov-5.017949_pt1 | contig 11532 bp, 9 predicted proteins | sample MGYA00512888_ERZ506978 | MGnify/ENA metagenome assembly ERZ506978
GTACTGCATGCTCTTGCTCCCACAATCGCCACAGAAGATTTTTCCTCCTTTGGAAGCTGCCCTTTTATATAAAGAGCTTCCGGCATATCTGGATATGCTTTCAGTTTTTTGGGGTAGTCTTTATGCTCTTTTGGTACTTTCCGAATCATTTCCATCATTTTTTCTTCCATATAAAATACCTCATTTGAATCAGGTTTGCTTTTTACTATTTCCAGTATTTTTTATCAAACGCCCGATACGACAGTGCCTCTCCTATATGATCCTTTTTTATTATTTCAGATCCTTCCATATCTGCAATTGTTCTTCCTACTTTCAGCAGCCGGTGATAAGCCCGTGCACTGAAAGGCATATGTTCAAATGCTATCTTCAGGAGATTTTCTGCTTCCTGATTATCGATAGAACAACGGATCTGGATCAGCATACGGATGTACTCATCAAGTACTGTGGAAATATTTTTGTGGTTTTCCACGCAGATCTGTTCCCACATAACCGGAGAAGATGAAGCAATTCTTGTAATGTCTCGGAAACCTCCGGCAGCGATCGTTTTCATATATTCTGCTTCATTATCCAACGTATTGACCAGATTAACGAGAGAAGAAGCAATAATATGCGGAAGATGGCTGACACCTGCAGTAATAAAATCATGTTCTTCTGCAGTAAGGACCATCGGAATGGAACCAAGCGAATCAATCAGTTCTGAAAATTTCGTCAGTTTTTCCAGCGGGACTTCACCGCCCGGAGTCAGTATGTAATATGCATTCTCAAGCAGATGGTCAGAAGAATGTTCAAATCCGGACTGTTCAGAACCTGCCATCGGATGACCACCTATGAAGCAGTGTTCCATGCCAAGCTCCTCAACTGCTTTGTGGATCGGTCCTTTTACGCTGCCGGCATCAGTGATGATGCAGTCGTCAGAGATCACATCTTTTAAGTATTTCAGATATTCTATATTGTATTCTACCGGTGCGCAGAGGAAAATATAATCGCAGGTACGGTATCGCTCATCCTTTTCTTCCAGTACAGCGTCGATGGCGTTACAGCTGAGTGCTGCAGCCAGAGTTTCTTTGTGTTTTGCATATGCCAGAATATGATAATCTGGATGAAATTTGCGGATCGTTTTTGCGATAGATCCTCCGATAAGGCCAAGCCCGATAAAACCAATGGTTTTCATGATGTTTTGTATCCTTTCCCAAGTTACATTAATAAAAACTATGTTCTTATTTTAAAAGAATATACTATAAATGTCAAATAAAGCCATAAAATCGGTAAATTCGTTAAAATTATACACAATTCGAATAAAAAATGTTGTTAAAATTATATAAAATACTTGAAAAGTGCAAGAATTTTTAGTAAAATATGAACATATTAGACAAACAGGGAGGTATTACATATGGACGTTTATAGAACTGACCGAATCCGCAATGTGGTTCTTTTAGGTCATGGGGGATCCGGAAAGACCACATTAGCAGAGGCAATGGCTTATCTGGCAGGAATGACTAACCGCCTTGGCAGAGTAGAGGATGGAAATACCGTTAGTGATTTTGATAAAGAAGAGATCAAAAGACATTTTTCTGTTTCGACTACTTTGATTCCGGTACCATGGGATAAAGTAAAAGTCAATGTACTTGACACACCGGGATATTTTGATTTTGTGGGTGAAGTAGAAGAGGCTGTCAGCGCAGCAGATGCAGCAATCATCGTTGTTTCCGGTAAAGCAGGTGTACAGGTAGGTACTCAAAAGGCATGGAACCTCTGTGAAAAATATAAACTTCCACGTATGTTCTTCGTAACAGACATGGATGTGGATGACGTCAGCTATCGAAAAGTAGTAGAAGAACTGACCGAACTTTATGGCAAAAAGATCGCACCGCTTCATTTCCCGATCCGTGAAGACGGCAAATTTGTCGGTTACGTAAACGTTGTCAAACAGGCAGGTCGTAAATATATTGACAAAGCGGGCAAGGAACCATGTGATGTTCCGGAATACCTGGATGAATATCTGGAGAAATACCATGATATCCTTATGGAATCTGTAGCAGAGACCAGCGAAGAATTCATGGATCGTTACTTCGAAGGAGATGAGTTCTCCGTAACAGAAGTTTCCGCAGCACTTGCAACAAATGTACAGGACGCAAGCATCGTTCCGGTATGCATGGGTTCCCCGATCAATCTTCGTGGTGTATCCAACCTTCTTGATGATATCTGCGGATATTTCCCGAGTCCGGACAAACGTTCCTGCAACGGTATTTCCCAGAAGACCAATGAAATTTTTGAAGCAAATTATGATTTTGCAAAAACAAAATCTGCATATGTATGGAAGACAATCGCCGATCCGTTCCTCGGCAAGTATTCTCTCATTAAGGTTGCATCCGGTGTTATCAAATCTGATGATACTCTGCTTAACGTAGAAAAGGGTGTTGAAGAACGTCTGAACAAACTTTATGTACTTGAAGGCTCCAAACCGATCGAAGTTCCGGAACTTCATGCAGGTGATATCGGCGCGATTGCCAAACTTGCAAGCGTGCAGACCGGTGACAGCCTTGCAGCTAAATCTGCACCGGTGCTTTATCCGAAAGCAGTAATCTCTACACCATATACCTATAAGAGATACAAAGCTGTCAAGAAAGGTGACGAAGACAAGATTTCACAGTCTCTTGCAAAAATGGCAAGCGAGGATAAAACCCTCCGTGTAGTAAATGATTCAGCCAACAGACAGACACTCCTTTACGGTATGGGTGATCAGCATCTTGACATCGTAGTCAGCAAACTGAAAGAACGCTACAAAGTAGAAATCGAACTTTCCAAACCGAAGGTTGCCTTCCGCGAAACCATCCGTAAAAACTCTGACGTAGAAGGCAAACATAAGAAACAGTCCGGCGGACATGGACAGTACGGACATGTTAAGATGCGTTTTGAGCCATCCGGTGATCTGGAAACTCCATATGTATTTGAACAGGTAGTAGTTGGTGGTGCTGTACCGAAGAACTACTTCCCGGCTGTCGAGAAAGGTCTGCAGGAATGCGTTCAGAAAGGACCTCTGGCTGCATATCCGGTAGTTGGCGTAAAAGCCACTCTTTATGATGGATCTTTCCATCCGGTTGATTCTTCAGAAATGGCATTTAAGATGGCAACGATCCTTGCCTTCAAGAAAGGTTTCATGGATGCATCTCCTGTACTTCTTGAGCCAATTGTTTCCATGAAGGTAATCGTTCCGGATAAATATACAGGTGATGTTATGGGTGACCTGAACAAACGTCGCGGCCGTGTACTCGGCATGAATCCGGATCACGAAGGTAATACCATCATCGAAGCCGATGTTCCTCAGCTTGAGATCTATGGATATTCAACAACGCTTCGTTCCATGACAGGCGGAAGTGGAGATTTCTCCTATGAATTTGCCCGTTATGAACAGGCTCCGAGTGATATCCAGGCAAAAGAAATCGAAGCAAGAGCAAGTAAAGTTGATGCTGCTGAATAATCTGCATCTATAACATCAAATCACATAGAAAGCCCTTCACTTTAAATTGAGGTGAAGGGCTTTCAGTATATAAAAAAGCTCCATCAGAGAGATAAGCCGGCAATGTGTTTTTTCTTCCAATGCATACCCGGGCAAAATCTTTTGAGAAAAATATGGCATGATGCCTCGGCAGTACCGTAACAGAAGCATTGACAAACAGAACGTATTGAATTAGAATTAATTTTTAGATAACAATGTTGGAGGAATCATAGAAATGAAATACATGTTTAAAAAGATCGAGCCCAAGTGGCAGGCAAAATGGGAAGAAAGCAAAGTCTTCGAAGCCAAAGACAACAGCGACAAACCAAAATTCTATGGTCTTGTAGAATTCCCGTATCCAAGTGGTGCCGGTATGCATGTCGGTCACATCAAAGCATACTCAAGCCTTGAGGTTATTTCACGTAAACGTCGTATGGAAGGATACAATGTACTTTTCCCGATCGGATTTGATGCATTCGGTCTTCCTACTGAGAATTATGCCGTAAAGACCGGTACACATCCACGTATTATCACTGACGAGAATATCAAGAAATTCTCCAACCAGTTAAAAAAAGTCGGATTTTCTTTTGACTGGAACCGTGTCATCGATACTACAGACGAGGATTACTACAAATGGACACAGTGGATCTTCCTCAAAATGTTCGAAAAAGGTCTTGTATTCAGAGACAGAACTCTCGTAAACTATTGCCCGCACTGTAAGGTTGTACTTTCCAATGAAGACAGCCAGGGCGGTAAATGTGATATCTGTCACAGCGAAGTTGTACAGAAATCCAAAGACGTATGGTATCTGCGAATCACCCAGTATGCTGATAAGCTTCTGGAAGGTCTGAAAGATGTTGATTATCCGGACAATGTAAAACAGCAGCAGATTCACTGGATCGGCAAATCAAAGGGTGCATTCGTAAACTTTGACATTGATGGCATTGATGAAAAACTTGAAATCTATACAACCAGACCGGATACCCTGTTCGGTGTTACTTTTATGGTAATCGCTCCGGAACATCCGATCATCGACAAATACAAAGACAAAGTCGCAAATATGGACGAAATCACTGCATACCGCAATGAGTGTGCAAAGAAAACCGAGTTCGAGAGGACACAGCTTGTCAAAGACAAGACCGGTGTGCATATTCAGGGACTGGAAGGTATCAACCCTGTCAACGGTAAGAAGATTCCGATCTACATTGCAGATTATGTAATGATGGGCTATGGTACAGGCGCAATCATGGCAGTTCCGGCACATGATCAGCGTGACTATGATTTCGCAAAGAAATTCGGTATTGATATCATCGAAGTTATCAAAGGTGGCGATATCTCCAAAGAAGCTTATACTGGTGACGGAGAAATGGTCAACTCTGAATTTCTTAACGGCTATACAAAGAAAAAGGATTCTATCGAGCGTATGCTTGAAGAACTCGAGAAGAAAGGTATCGGTAAAGCCGGTGTTCAGTACAAGATGAAAGACTGGGCATTCAACCGTCAGAGATACTGGGGCGAGCCTATTCCGCTTATCCATTGCCCGAAATGTGGTGTTGTAGCTGTTCCGGAAGAAGAACTTCCGCTTCGTTTGCCGGATGTCAAAGATTTTGAGCCGGGTGAAGACGGACAGTCACCACTTGCAAAGATTGATTCCTTCGTAAACTGCACATGCCCGAAATGTGGTGCGCCGGCAAAACGTGAAACAGATACCATGCCTCAGTGGGCAGGATCTTCCTGGTATTTCTTAAGATACACTGATCCGCACAACACACAGGCACTGGCTGATATGGACAAACTCAAATACTGGATGCCTGTTGACTGGTACAACGGTGGTATGGAACACGTTACCAGACATATGATCTATTCCAGATTCTGGCATCATTTCCTGTATGATCTCGGTGTTGTCAATACTCCGGAGCCATACGCAAAACGTTCTATCCAGGGACTGATCCTCGGACCGGACGGAGACAAGATGAGCAAATCCAAAGGAAACGTTGTCGATCCGCTTGACATTGTAGAAGAGTACGGTGCAGATACCCTTCGTACTTATGTATTATTTATGGGTGATTATGGCGCAGCAACTCCGTGGAGTGACAGTTCTGTAAAAGGCTGTAAGAAATTCCTTGACCGTGTTGCAGGTCTGACTGATATCCTTTCCGAAGAACCTGTTTCTGACGAACTGGAGATGAAAATCCACCGTACCATCAAGAAAGTTTCTTCCGACATTGAAAACCTGAAATTCAACACTGCAATCGCAAGTCTCATGACTCTGATCAATGAGATCACTGCAGAAGGTCATATCGGCAAAGAAGATTTAGGCATCTTTATCAAGCTTTTAAGCCCGTTTGCTCCGCATCTCTGCGAAGAAATCTGGGAATTCCTCGGTGGAGAAGGACTTCTTGCAGTTGCTCCATGGCCGGTATACGATGAAGGCAAGACTGTTGCCAAGACTGTTGAAATCGGTGTTCAGGTTAATGGCAAAGTAAGAGGAACTATCGTAATCCCGAACGGCTGCGAGAAAGAAAAAGCATTCGAGATTGCAAAAGCAGATGAGAGAATTGCATCTTTCCTTGAAGGCAAAAACCTGATCAAAGAAATCTATGTTCCAAATAAGATTGTCAACTTTGTTGCCAAATAAAAAGTATCAGGATTTATAAGAAAAGCCCTCCGGTTTATGACCGGGGGGCTTCTTTGATGTTTGAGATATCAGGTGCGGCCATAAGAGAGTAGTTTGTATAATAGACTACAAATCCCGGTTTGGCGCCGCCTGGTTTTTTGACGTGTTTTTTCTGAATATAATCAATCTCTACTTTAGGAGCGGTTCTGCCTTTTGAATAGTAGGCAGCAAGACGTCCGGCCTCCTCGAAGGTACGGTCCGGAAGTTCTCCGTCCGGAGTCTTCACAACAACATGGGATCCTGCCATTTTTTTTGCATGGAACCACCAGTCATTGCCGGTTGCCATTTTAAAGGTCAGCTCGTCATTCTGGTAATTATTTTTTCCTACAAAGATATCAAATCCATCACTGGAAATATAATGGAACGGTTTTGATTTTGTCTGTGCTTTCTGGCCTTTTTTATTTGTATAATGTTTCTTTATATAGCCATACTCGGTCAGTTCTTCTTTGATCTGGCTGAGATCACTCTCTGCACGCGCAATATCAAGCGCATTTGATACAGATTCCAGATGTTCGATTTCAGATTCTGTATCCGCAATCTGCTCTGTCAGCGCCTCTTCGGTACGTTTCAGCTTACTGTAGCGGTCAAAATATTTCTTCGCATTTTCTCCCGGTGTCATCGTCGGATCCAGAGGAATCGTAACTTCTTCATTCGTATAATAATTAAGAGCCTTAAAAGATTTGCAGCCGTCCTCCAGCCCATAACCATATGTATTGATCAGTTCTCCATAAACTTTATATTTCTCCTTTTTGGCAGTATCTTTCATCTGTTTCTGTTGAAGAACAAGCTTCTTGCGGTTTCGTTCAAGAGCAGTCTGTACGATTCTTCGAAGATCAGAAGATTTCTGACGGATTCTTGTCAGGATTTCCTTCGATGCATAGTAAGTTTCCAACATTTCCGAAACTGATTCAAATGTCTGACAGTGATATTCCGGACCATACTGGGTGAGTGGGAGAACAGCATATTCTACCGGTTCATCATCCCTGTAAATAATGCTCGGAGTAAAATCTTCCTCCTGCACCTGTTCAATCAGTCGATGGAACGTATAATAAAGATGTGTTGCCTCATTTTCGTCAAGGGACTGTGCCGAATCACTTCCGTCAATGGAAGCGCGATAGCAGATTTCTTCCGCAATCAGAGGACTGATTCCAGTCAGTGTTGTATAGATTGCTTTTGCAATGTTAAACGGCTTTTTACATACAGATTCTTTAAAAGCTTCTTCTGTAATCGTCAGCGGATCCTGTTTTTCCTGTGTCTGCGGAAGAAAATAATCTCTTCCCGGAAGAACTTCCCTGACAGAACTCATATGGGAAGAAACATGCCTGATACTGTCAAGGATCATCCTGTTCTCATCACAGAAGATGATGTTGCTGTATTTTCCCATCAGTTCAACAATCAGATATTTTTTACATGGATCGCCCAGTTCGTTTAAATGTTCCAGTTCAAACTCTACTACACGTTCCAGTCCCGGCTGTACGATATTTCCGATCCTTGCACTTCCCAGATGCTTGCGGAGCAGCATGCAGAAGTTTGGCGCAGTCAGGGGACTTGGTTTGTTTTTGCCCGTAAAATAGATCAGCGGGAGAGAAGGACTTGCGGAAATAAATAACCTGCACTGTCCGTTTGCTCCCTTTCCGGTAATCATCAGGGCATCCGCCTCCGGCTGTGCAATTTTGTTAAAACGGCCGTTATCCAGATTTTTATGTAATTCCTGTACCATTGCAGCAATGGTGATGCCATCAAATGCCATTTTATTTCTCCTTTAGTACGTATCAGATGCTGTGAAATCCCTTACCGATGATTTCACTTGTATTAGAAATCAGCATAAATGCACTCGGCTGGTTTTCTTTAATAAAGTTACGAAGACGTACTGCCTGAGGACGGCTGAGTACGGTAAATACGATATATTTGTCTTTTCCTGAAAAAGCTCCCTGAGCATGAACGACCGTTGCGCTTCGGTTCAGCTCATGTACAAGAAAGTCGCAGATTGGTTCCGGCTCATCACAGACAACATTGAAATATTTCGAAAGATTAAATCCCTCAATAAAGTTGTCAATCATAAAAGAGCGGATTGTAAGACCGAGGAAAGAATACAGTCCGGTTTTAATATCAAAAACAAAACATCCTGCAACAGTGATCATAATATCCGTCACAAGAAGCGCCTTCCCGATATCAAAACTGCTGTATCTCTTAAGGATCATTGCAATGATGTCCGTACCGCCGCTTGATGAACCGATATTAAACAGAATCGCAGATCCAAGTGCCGGAAGTGCAATCGCAAAACAGAGTTCCAGCATGGTCTGATCTGTCAGCGGATGATCCATCGGACAGACACGTTCCAGTGTAGAAAGTACAACCGAAAGAAGAATGCTGCAATATGCTGTCTTTGCGGCAAATTTTTTACCCAGTACCACAAATCCGAGTACAAGGAGCAGCATATTTACAATGAAGGAAAAATCACTGGCAGAAATAGATGTCTTATCTGCAACCAGAACCGCAAGACCGGTAATTCCCCCAAATGTAAAGTTATTTGTAAATTTGAAAAAGTATGTTCCGACTGCCATGATCAGCGTACTGACAGTCAGAAGCGAAAAATGTTTTAATTTTTCTTTCATTTTATATGCAATTCCCTTCTGAATGATTCGCTGATATTGTACCTCGTGACAAGGCAATGTGTCAATGTAACCATTTAGCAGAACAAAGTATATTCATACAAAAAAACAACTCCAGGTCAGAAAAATAAATTGACTACCTTTTTAGAATGCTCTATAATAAATCTGTATGTAGAAAATGAGACTTGCAAAGAGAGAAAACTTATGATAAAAAGTATGACAGGCTTCGGCCATGCAGAAAAAGTGACAGAGCAGTGCCGTATCACGGTAGAAATGAAATCTGTCAATCACAGATACCTGGATCTGAATATTAAAATGCCACGGCGTTTCAATATGCTGGAGGGTCAGGTACGTAATCTTATGAAGCAATATATGCAGCGCGGTAAAGTAGATGTATTCATTACTTATGAAAATTATACTTCAAATGATTATACACTCAAATACAACAACGAACTTGCTGCAGAATATCTTTCTTATCTGAATCAGATGGCAGAAGAGTTTCATCTGGAAAACGATGTCCGCGTGACTACCTTATCCAGATATCCGGAAGTTCTGACCATGGAAGAACAGTCTGTGGATGAAGAGCAGTTATGGAAACTTCTCGAAGAACCTCTTAAAGAAGCCTGTGTTCGATTTGTTGAGGCACGTACCAGAGAAGGACAGCATCTGAAAGAAGATCTTCTTGACAAACTTGCCGGCCTGGACGAAAAGGTAGATCGCGTAGAAGAACGCTCTCCGAAAGTTGTTCAGGAATACCGTGAGAAACTGGAACAGAAGGTACACGAACTTCTTGAGGATTCGCAGATTGACGACAGCCGCATCGCGGCGGAAGTTGTTCTTTTCTCTGACAAGATCTGTAATGACGAAGAAACTGTCCGTCTGCACAGCCATATTCATGGAATGCAGAAGATCCTCGAAGAAAAAGAAGGTGTCGGACGTAAGATGGATTTTATGGCTCAGGAAATGAACCGCGAAGCCAATACAATCCTTTCCAAATCCAGTGATCTTGAAGTTTCGGATATTGCAATCGATCTGAAAACGGAAATCGAAAAGATCCGCGAACAGATTCAGAATATAGAATAACGGAGGCAGGGAAGTTTTGGCTAAACTGATCAACATCGGATTTGGAAATGTCGTAAATTCACGCAAGATCGTTGCGGTCGTAAGTCCGGATGCTGCACCGGTAAAGCGGATGATCCAGAGTATCAAGGGCACACGTGAACTGATCGATGCAACACAGGGTCGCAAGACAAAAGCGGTTATCGTGACTTCCGATGATTACCTTGTCCTTTCTGCATTGCAGCCTGAAACAATTGCCAGACGTTTTGCAGAAGCATATGATTACGAAGAAAAGGAAGATGAGCATGAGTAAGGGTGTTTTAACAGTTGTTTCCGGCTTTTCAGGAGCCGGCAAAGGTACCGTCATGAAACGTCTTATACAAAAATATGACGATTATGCATTGTCAATCTCTGTTACTACAAGAAAGCCCCGTGAAGGAGAACGGGATGGTATCGAATACTTCTTTAAAACCAAAGAAGAAGTAGAAACCATGATCAAGAATGATGAATTTCTTGAGTATGCCAGATATGTAGACAATTATTATGGTACCCCGCGTTTTTATGTAGAAGAAATGCTTGCCAAAGGCAAAAATGTGATTCTTGAAATTGAAATTCAGGGAGCTATGCAGATCAAAGCCAAAAATTCGGAGGCTGTTCTGGTATTTGTTACACCACCGAGTTTCGAAGAACTCCGTAATCGTCTTGTAGGGCGCGGTACAGAAACTGCCGACGTGATTGAATCACGTCTCAGACGTGCATCAGAAGAAGCTGAAGGAATGTCTTCTTATGATTATATTTTGGTCAACGATCAGGTAGAGGACTGTGTAGACCGTCTTCACCAGATTATTTTAAGCGAACGTGCAAAGGCACAGCGCAATGAAGAATTCATCAACACGATCCGGCAGGAAGCGCGGATCTTTATGAAAGGAGATAAATAATATGTTACATCCATCATATTCAGAACTTATTCAGGCAATTAACAATAACGCAGAGGAAGACGACAACACAATGATGCTGAACAGCCGTTATTCTCTGGTACTTGCAACCAGCAAAAGAGCAAGACAGCTGATTGCAGGCGCAGAACCGCTGGTACCTAACACTGCTGGTAAAAAACCTCTTTCTATAGCGATTGATGAGCTCTACAAGGGCGAAGTTAAGATCGTAGCTGCTTCAGAAGCGGAAGAAGATACAACAAAAACACAGACGGTTGCAGAAGAGACTGTTAAAAATATCGAAGAAACAACCGAAAATAACCAGTAAACCAGAGTAATCAGAAGACTTTATGTCTTCTGATTACGTCTATCAGGAGAATATATGAAAATATTATTTATATCACTGGGCTGCGATAAAAATCTTGCAGATTCCGAAGAAATGCTTGGACTGCTTACCGGAAATGGTCATGAAATCGTAGACTCTGAAGAAGAAGCAGATGCGATTGTCATCAATACATGCTGCTTTATTCATGATGCCAAAGAAGAAAGCGTTAATACGATTCTTGAAATGGCAGAATACAAAAAAAACGGGACATGCAAAATACTGATCGTAACTGGTTGCATGGCTCAGCGCTACAAAGAAGAAATCACGGAAGAAATTCCGGAAGTAGATGCTGTTCTTGGAACTACTTCTTATGGAGATATCGTCAAAGCATTAAATGAAGCAGAAGCCGGTCATGTTTTTCAGGAATTCAA
>ERZ506978.893-NODE-893-length-11512-cov-6.578249_pt1 | contig 11512 bp, 11 predicted proteins | sample MGYA00512888_ERZ506978 | MGnify/ENA metagenome assembly ERZ506978
CCGGTATTCTCCGGTTTCACCGGTGGTCCGGCGAAATTGGCAGGGCCTACAGGTGGATATATCATCGGATTTATCGTAATGGCAGTCATTGCCGGACTGTTCATCGACAACTGCCGCAAACCATGGATCCAGCTTATCGGTATGATCGTCGGAACCATCGTATGTTACCTTTTCGGAACCATATGGTTCTGCCTGGTCGCAAATTACACTTTCAAAGCGGCCCTTGCAGTCTGCGTAATCCCTTTCATACCGGCTGATCTGGTAAAAATGATCATCGCCATGATCATCGGACCGCTGATAAAGAAGAGAATACGTTAATATTTCCTCATGATCCTGACGGAATCCGCACGATCAGCTTCTTCCCGTCTTTTTGCACCAGAGTCAGTACCGGTATGTGTTTTTTTCGAAGTGAATGCACGATCGGATATGCGGCAAACAGATTTTCTCCCACAAAAACTGCCTCTGGTTTGTATTTCAGAATTTTCTTCACCTGTTCTTTGATCAGGCTTTTCCACTCCTGCTTCTCCAGTGCAACCTCGCCATATATTCCCTGAATTTCAAGCTCCGGAAGCTCAGGGAACTCGAGATGTACCACTTTTGCAGATGATACTCCCGGTAACTGTACGAGAAGTTCATCCGTTTCCTCTGTTCCGCCTAAGTTTACGATCACCGGTTTTTCCTGAAACTGCTCCATGCTGATACGGCATACCTGCACAGCATCGGCAAGCTCTCCTGTTGTCATAAGGAAGCCGCCTTTATGACAAAAGCCCGCCGATTTTAATCCGGTCGCTGCTGCCAGTTCTTCGTTTTCAAGTCCAAGCCACTCCACCGGAAAGCTACATTTATAATTCATGGAATATTCTTTTTTCTGTGGCTGAATACAATAGCCGCCTCTGTTTGATGGAAAGATCACAAATGCAATTTCCGTTTCGGAGAGAAATTTCTGGCACGGAACAAATTCCGGAAGAATCAGAATACGTGCATCATCTCTGTGTTTTTCTCTGTCATGCACTGCCTGTTTATGATGAGCATAGATTTCTTCTACACGTTTGTCCGCGCGTTCGTTTCCTCTGAAACGTTCGAATTTATTTTCCAGAATCATCCCTGCGACACTTACCGCCTGAAAAAATGCTTCGTCATTGCTTCCTTCTGCATCCCATGTCGGATTGAAATTGCCTATCAGTGTGGCAAGCTCGTTCTTTTCACCTGTATTGTCATTGTTGTCAAGTGGCTGCACAAAGGCTTCATCAAATCTCTGTGCAAGGTCTTCCCCAAGGATGTCTGCGCCAAGCTCTTCCCATAAAAGACCAAATGCAGCATACGGAATACCGTTTTCGCGGATCCTGCTGTCTTTCTGGTGATGATCGTATTGTCCTCTTCCGATATCAAATACAATCCCGTCAAAGTCTTCCGGTACACGATTGCCGCGTGTGATCATAATTTCCGGGTTCAGATATAATAATAATGCCGCCGAAAAAACATCATCTGCATGAAATTTCCCGCTGTGCGTAAATGCAGAGGCGCCCGGGCGGTGAATCTGGTATAATGAATTGTTCATGTATATTCTCCTGTGAGCTGGGTTTTTGTAGTAAAATAAGATATTTTCAGTATAGCACAGACAAGGATAATAGCACTATGCTTTCTATCTCCTCTCTCATATCTAATTTCCCGCATAATACCTGATTTTTTCAAGTATAGCATTTCTGTATAATATTTTCTACCCAAAAGAGCATCCTTATGTTTGTCTTCTGATCCCCGCTGCAATTACTTTTTCATAATCTATTTCTCAACTTTCCACATGAATTTTTCCTGTGATCATTCCCATCCAGCAAGTATAGGTATATGTGCCAGCTTCTATCGGGGTAAATTCGATCACATTTTCTCCCGGATTGAAGCTGTACTGAATCCCCAGATCTTGCTGTATGATTGAATAGTTACATCCATTGATGCTTCCGTCCGGTGCATCAATCGTCCATTCTACAGGCTCCCCTGCTTTTACCGTAATGTCCGGATAACTTCCCGCCTGCAGAGTGCTTGTTACATACTGGATGCCGTTTGTGTCAGTAGTGCTGTTTGGACCTGACTCGTTGCTTTGATCTTCATCTCCTGCTGCGTTGTCTGCAATCGCACTCTCTGAATTTATTTTCGGCGGGTTTATATTTTCTGTACTCGCATTTGTGTTTTCTGTCATTAATGTCTCAGTAGTTTTACTACTTATACCTGACAGCGTACCGCCCTGTACTATCATGGAAAGTCCCATGACAACCACCAGAATCGCGCCTGCTTTCAGCACCTGTCTTGTAAATTTTTTGCCTAGTATTGACACTGCAGAACCAAATCCAAGCATCAGTGGAACCGTACCCAGGCTAAAACAAAACATAGACACCGCCCCTGTCAGATAGCTTCCCGAAGCCAGCGCAACGATCTGCATAGACTGTAATGGGCCACACGGCATAAATCCGTTGCAGAGTCCGATTATAAATGGAGTTCTGTTTTTTCCTGCTGGTCTTGTAATTATATTTCTGCCAAAGTTCGGAATGCTTAATTTCAGTTTTCGAAGACCCGGAAAAATTCCCAGCATGTTTATTCCCATAACGGCCATAATGATTCCGGCAAATAACTTCAGCATTCCCTGGAAGAAGGTTGAAGTCTGAATGCCAGATCCGATTCCTGCCAGCCCTCCAATAGCACCAAGTATACCTCCGATCACGGAATAAGACATCACACGTCCAATGTTGTATTGCAGTGAATTACGGAACATTGAGCCATTTTTTTCACTTGACAAAGTCTGTGATAAATTAATTCCGCCGCACATGGCTATACAGTGTACGGAAGTGATCAGTCCAATCACAAACAATGCTCCATATCCCATCTCACTGTCCGCAAGCTTTCCCGGCGCCAGACGGTTCAGAATTCCCAAACGCTGCAAAAGTAAAAATATTACTGCGATGATTGCAATTTCACGTACTGCCCGGATTATGTTTTCTTTTTTTGATGTGTTCTGAGTGGAGGCGCGATAGCCCAGACTATTAATCCTCGCTATGATCTGCTCCATACTGATTTTTTTCGGATCATATGTTATTTCAGCAGCTCCTGTCTCATAGCTGACGGAAGCTTCTGTGATTCCACTGGTCTGCTGCAGTGTGGATGTAATTCTGTTCTGACAGTTAATACAGGTCATTCCATTAACGTATATTTTCTGATGTTTCATTTTGTTTCCTTTCTGATGAAGTCAAAACAAAAGACTGTCACAATAGTTTATCTACTGTAACAGTCTCGTTTAACATATCTTTATGATAGGTTTATTGTAATAATCCTTTTTTGTACTGTCAATACTTTTGCTTCACTTCACAGAATCTTCATTTTTGTTTGACATAAATGCTTCAGGCTTTAATCGCCCAGCGCATTTTTGTGGATCTGGCTCTGCCGTTCTGCGCACATTCCTGCGCAGACGGGCGAATCACATCTTTGGCATAGTCGGAATAGATTCCTGCTTTATAGCCAGCCTTAAGTGCTTTCTTTACAAGCTTGTCTTCTCCTGAATGGAACGTCAGGATTGCCACACGTCCGCCCGGTTTGAGGGCATCCGGCAGTTTCTCCATAAATTCATACAGAACTTCAAACTCACGATTCACGTCGATACGCAGCGCCTGAAATACTCTCTGACATGTCTTGCGGACGGTACCTTTACGTTCTTTTTCCGGAATAAAAGAAAGCGTCTTCTCGATAATCTCACGCAATTTTGTCGTAGTATCTACACGATTTCCCCTGCGGATCTCGTCTGTAATTGCTTTTGCAATCTCCTCACAATATGGCTCATCGGAATTTTCATAAAGCATTCCGGCAAGTTCATCTCTGCTGATCGTATCAAGTCTCTCTGCCGCGCTGATTCCCTTTTCCTGATTCAGTCGAAGATCAAGCGGTCCGTCTGCGCGGAAAGAAAAACCACGCTTCGGATTGTCAATCTGCATGGACGATACCCCAAGATCTGCAAGAATAAAATCAAATCCACCGGCTTCTTTTGCAATCTCATCGATCGTACAGAAATTCTGAAGTTTAACCGTCAGAATATCCTCTCCAAAGCCCTGCTCTGCCAGACGCTTACGGGTCTTTGCTGATTCCTCCGGATCCACATCTGTTGCATACATATGGCCTTCACCATGCAGGCATTCCATCATTGCTTTTGTATGCCCGCCATAGCCAAGTGTCGCATCAAATCCTGTCTCGCCCGGCTGGATCTTCAGGAAATCAAGAATTTCCTTTACCATAATGGAAATATGCATTCCTGCCGGAGTGTTGCCCTTACTGATGACATGTTCGATCGTATCCTTATATTTCTCCGGATTCAGCTCTTTATATTTTTCCTCAAATTTGCGCGGATATTTTCCCTTATATCGTACTCTTCGTTTGTGTGGTGTCTGTGTTTCCTGTTCCATTTTGTTCTCCCTGTATTTTTAATTAATGTTCTTCTTTATAAATTCTTCTACTATATCCAGTGCCGCCTCACTCATAAAACCACCCCATCCATGTCCGGCATTCCTGAGCTTGACAAACTCCACTTCCTTATCCATCCGTTTTAAAGCCTCATATAAAATACAGGACTGATTAAACGGAACCAGTGGGTCACTGCCACCATGCATAATAAGAACAGGCGGTGTTTTTCGATTGCTGTGCAAATGCACCACAGGATTTGCCGGATAAGCATCCTCCGGATGATCATGAAGTGTTTTTCCGCCAATCAGTACTCCTGACGGACTTTTGGCTGAATCATGATCGATTGCAGACGGATACTGTGATGCTGCCATAAGATCTGTCGGCCCAAACCAGTCTATGATGCAGTCCACTTCTGTTGTTGTCTGTGGATATTTTTCCGGAAGATACTCCGCATCTCCGGTAATTCCAGCCATCAGCGCTGTATGTGCCCCGCTTGAATCGCCCCAGAGTACCACTTTGCTCACATTGATTCCATAATGTGCTCCATTCATCCTCAAAAAACGAATTGCAGCTTTGGTGTCTATCACTTGAGCGGGAAATGGTGCCAGCTCGCTTTCTCTGTGCTCCACAATCGCCACGGCATATCCTCTTTCGCACATCCTGACCAGTGTCGGAAGACTCTGAAACAATTTCTGCTTATGCCAGGAAGATCCCTGTACATATACGATCAGCGGCCATTTTAGATCTTTTCCATAAACGAGCGGTGCCATGATCTGAAGATGCAGCTTCCTGCCACTGTGCTCTGCGTATTCAACATCCGGATAAAGTTCGGTACAATATCCGAATGTGTCCTTTACGTCGATTTCTTTCACTCCCTCCGGAAGCTCTTCACTTTCCGGAAATCGAATTTTTTCCATCGGAGACAATATTTTTTTCACGCTTTTCCTCCGTAATCTGTTTCATATTTTCATTTTGTATAAAAATCTGTTTTGATCTTAGATTATCATACCATGTCGTCCTTTTCATCTCAACTATAAATCCACAGTCTATCAATGACTCCAAAACAACCAAATACAAATTAAACCAACAAATTTTCGAGTCAAAAATGACCACCCAAAAAGCAAGTCCAGAACAAATCCACAAATTCTCAGTCTACCAATGACTCCAGCAACAGTAAGTACAAATACCAACAGGGTCATTCACATTTGGTCGCCGCAAACTGTCCCCTTATTTTTTCTTTAAATTGCCTCTTTATTAATACACAGTTCTATTGTAAAGTATACCCAATCAAAAAACATAGGAAAACAGAAGGTTAAGTAAGTTTTATTACTGCCCCAATATGCAGTAAAACACTTTAAACACTCTTACCTTCCGGGAAAGGAACAATTATCATGGCAAACACAAATGTACAGACAGCAACCGCTGAGCGCGAGGTTACTTCTTCCGTTCAGTTTCTTACCGTGACCGCTATCTTTGTAGCTCTTACTTACATCTTTACAGCATTCATCAACGTCCGTCTTCCGATTGCAGCCAACGGAGGACTTATCCATCTCGGCAATGTTCCGCTGTTTATCGGCGCGATCATCTTCGGCAAAAAGACCGGAGCTATCGCAGGTGGTGTCGGAATGGGACTGTTTGACCTGCTTTCCGGCTGGACTTTATGGGCTCCATTTACTTTTGTAATTGTTGGTCTCATGGGATTCACTGTAGGAAAACTTACCGAAGACGAACAACACCAGAACTTCAAATGGTATGTGATCGCACTCATCGCAGCCTGCGTGATCAAAGTTGCAGGATACTACATCGCGGAAGTCGTAATCTACGGTAATCCGCTTGCACCGGTTGCTTCCATTCCGGGAAACCTCGTACAGATTGGTGTTGCAGCAGTCATCACACTTGTTGTGATCGCACCTCTGAACGTTGCTGCTAAAAGAGTCGGTTTACGTAAATTCAAGTAATATCTCGCGAGGTGTTTTGACATGTATATGTCAAAATCCCGAGACATACAAGTCAAAATGCCATCACCAAAGGTGATCTGGAATGCATTTTGGCTCGTAACTGTGAAGATACTGAACAGTTACACCGGATTAAAAAAATAATAAGAAAAAGGACTTGATCTTATGTATAAAATTATGACACCGGGCCCGACACAGGTTGCCGAAAACGTGCGTCTCGCCCGCAGCAGAGAATGTACCAACCCTGATCTTGACGAAAACTTCGTAGAATTTTATAAGGAAACCTGCGAAGAGATCAGCCGCCTTCTCCACACCGACAACGAAACACTCATCCTCGGCGGAGAGGGGATCCTCGGACTGGAAGCCGCCTGTGCGTCCATGACCGAACCAGGTGACCGTGTCCTCGTTCTGGACAACGGCATCTACGGCAAAGGATTCGCAGATTTTGTTTCCATGTACGGCGGATGTCCGGAGCTTTACTCCAGAGATTACCGTGAAACACTTGATGTACAGGAACTCGAAAACTTCCTCAAAGAACATCATGATTACAAATACGCAACCGTTGTCCACGGAGATACACCAAGCGGTATGCTGAACGATGTTTCCGCAATCTGTCCGCTTCTTAAGAAATACGGCATCATGACTGTTGTCGATTCCGTATCTGCTTCTTTCGGCGAACCAATGCGTATCTCCGACTGGCAGATTGACATTATGTGCGGCGGTTCCCAGAAAGTCGTTTCCGCACCTCCGGGACTCACCTTCGTAGTGATCAGTAATGATGCAAAAAAAGCCATGGCAGACCGTAAGACACCAATTGCATCTTTCTACGCAAACCTGACAACTTTTGCACATTATTATGAAGAAAAATGGTTCCCGTACACCATGCCGATCAGTGATATCTACGGACTCCGTGCCGCGATCGACAACATTGCAGCTGACCCGGACATCCTGACACGACATGAAAAAATCGCCGAAGCTTCCCGCAAAGCAATCACCGGTGCCGGCCTGAACCTTTATCTTAAGAGTGGTTTTTCCAGCACTGTTACTGTATTTGAAGTCCCGGAAGGAACCACCGCCAAAGCAATCCTTGATGGTGTCAAAAATGACTACAACATCATGCTTGCAGGTTCTTTTGATGTACTTGCAGGCAAAGTCATCCGCATCGGACATATGGGAAACAATGCTGATTACTACAATGTTCGTGAAGTCTTTGCAGCTCTGGACGGAACGCTCGCCAAACTTGGTGTTCCACTTAAAGCAAGCATGGAAAAACTCTTCTGCGACAGCATGAAATAGAATTTACACCAATAGGAAAGAGGCGCATTTACTATGAATAACAATCTGAAAAAATTAATTCTCGCAGCTTTGTTTGCTGCACTTTCCTGCGTGGCAACCATGTCCATCCGCATCCCTACTCCGGGAACCGGCGGATACATTCACCCGGGGGACGCTATCGTGATCCTCTCCGGTGTAATTCTCGGACCGATCTGGGGCTTCCTTGCAGGCGGTATCGGATCTGCACTTTCTGACCTGATCGGCGGATATTTCATTTATGTTCCGATTACTTTCGTGATAAAAGGTCTTGTTGCACTTGCTGCCGGACTTCTTTATCAGAAAGTCGGTAAAAACCAGAAGAGCCGCTACATTGCAGTCATTCTTAGCGGTGTTGCAGACATCATCCTCGTTGCAGGCGGATATTTCGTATGTGAATTCTTCATCTACGGAGCAGGTGCTGCTGCCAGCATCCCTGCAAACATCATTCAGGGTGTCGGCGGACTTGTTATTTCCTGCATCCTTTACCCGATCCTGATTTCCATTCCAAATGTACGTCAGACCGCAGTTGCTGCAGGTAAATAAATAATTTGTCAATAACCTCAAAAGGATTCCCGTTCTATGGTTCATTCACATCTCCATAGATTCGGAAATCCTTTTTTATTCCTCAGATAAAGTACTCGATTACTTCCTCTGGTACGGTCTTCGTCTTTTCGTTGAATATCAGAACCGCCTCACGTTCCTCCACCGGACCAAGAGCGTATATTGTTTCTTTGTTTTCCTGATTAAAGTACTTAAACGGCACTATGCGGTTGTATTCCTTAGGATGTTTATCATCCATCAGAATATCTTTCTGTTCATATGGTTTATCCCAGTAATACGGATCGAAGAGAAGAATATTTTCATTCTGTATTCCAGTCATCAAAACATAATGCTCTTCCTCAAGATACAGACGCACTACCGCCACACCCCCATGATTCAGCGCATGATTGATACGACTTTCTCCATCTATGTACACGCTTCGTCCTGACAGATATTCACTGCTCACAGACATGATGCCGAGGTCTCCGTATTCGTTCAGCCAATTGCTGAGGAACATCATCGCTGCTCTGGAAGTGCCTCTTTTGCCTGGGATTCCTTCTTTGCTGTGGCAGTCCAGACAATAAAGCATCGTATTTCGGACTGCCTCCGGAGGGATCTCCTCCCGCTCGAACAGATAGGCAAGCGCATTCATCATGGAAGTCGGTCCACAGTCGTATTCCGATAATTGATAATGTAACGGATTTTTCATAATAATCTCTCTCTTCGGTAAGTAAAATTTAATGCAGTCAGTTTATATCTGACTTCTCTCTTTTTTGTATTACTGTTCGGATTTCTTTTTTATTCTTCGCATCAAGCAGTCCTTGCAGGATTTCTTCATCCTTGATCATATCAAGGACCTGCAGCAGTCGGTCAATATGCTTATCTTTTCCGGCCACAGTAAACATGATCACGATTTTCACCGGAATCCGGCAGTCTTCCTCCCCCATTGCATCAAATTCAATTGGCGGATTCAGCACTGCAATTGAAAGACCTTCTTTTTTTACATGTTCTGCGTCTGTATGTGGAATTGCCACTCCAATCCCGTTCACATCCAGCCCTGTCGGATAATCCTTTTCTCTTTTCAGAACAGCCTCTGTGAACCCTTCTTCTCCATACCCTTCCTGTATCATGGCATCTCCCATGAGCTGCAGTACCTCTATATTGTCGGATGCCTTTAAATTATAAAAAACCAAATTGTCGTTTAGCTCTTTCCAGATCATTTTTTACCTGCTTTCTGTTGTATTCTTTTTCATCCCCATTAACCGGTTACCTGTAATTTTCTATGTAAGACAAGATCTGCTCCGGATCATCCATAAATTCACAGAGTTTCAGATTGGACGGATCCATGAATTTCTCATCAGCCGTATGGCGCAGCAGAACTTCCATTCCGTCATAGTAGCCATTGATATTGTAGAGAACGATCGGGCGATCCAGTCTGTGCAGACTTTTAAGCGTCAGGATCTCAAAAAATTCTTCATAGGTTCCGATTCCGCCTGGTGTAACGATTGTTGCATCAGAGCGCTCCTCGAGAAGTTTTTTGCGCTCGCGCATGGTATCTGTAAAAATAAATTCACTGCAGTTCTGATACAGAACACCCGGTTTATCAAAAAATCGTGGTGCAATACCAAGGATATAACCGCCTTCGACATCCACACCTCGCGCCGCTGATCCCATCATTCCTGTCGCGCCGCCGCCAAACACCAGCCCGTGTCCACGCTTCGCCATCATTTTTCCTAGTTCTTCTGTTTTGTCATAATAAATCTGCTCCAGCTGCGCACTGGAAGCGCCATAGATACATATATTCATAATTTACTCCAGTCCTGCAAAGAATAATTCGTAAAAATCATCCTCGCCTTCAAGCATTGGTGAGTTCTCGCCACCGCCATTGGTGCTCCTGCGCATCGTAGCATAAAATTCTTCACCTGCAGTGAGCAGATCCATATCGTAAATCTCATATCCCAGTTCTCTGCATTTCCGACAAAATGCGCTGAGAGGCTGTGCATCTTTCCTTGTTTCCAGAAGTTCTGCCCGAAGCTTCTCGTCACGACATGCTTTGCTTTTCAATTCATCCAACATTTCTGTAATTCCCATGGTGTCGCCCTCCCTTATTGTAAACATCTTTGCTGGTAGCCACAAAGATGAAGTATTCTGCATCTTATTTCTCTTAAAATGCAGAAATGCAGACACACACCAACGTATATGTCTGCATTTCTTCTCTAATTTTGTGGTGTTGTCTGAATATAAGATACCACATCTTCCTTATATAATTCAAGAAGAGTCTTCTTCTTTGTACTGATTGCAAAGCCGTGGATCTTCAGACCGCTTTTCTTTACATAATCAATCATATTCTGATAGTCTTCCTGATAATCAGTTGACTGCCCCATCATGGAAAGGATGTCATCATGATCCTGCATATAAGATAGCATACTGGTAAAATGTGTCTGCATGATATCTGCATCGGTCACTTCTGCCTCATTATAAGAATCTGCATTATCCAGAAGCGACAGATACGGATATTTTTCTTTGTCCCAGCTCATGCCTGAACCAGATGCATACGGACAAAAACCAATGTTTGGCTCGCTGCAGTATCCGTCCTCTTCTTCTGTGTGAACCGCACACCAGAGATTTCCCCACTCCAGATCTTTTTTATCAGAAAGTTTTTCAAACCAGTCGATAAAATCTTTGTAGTCCATAAGTTCGTTTATGGAAACATATGCCGTGTACCAGTCATTATCGTTGTATCCGGAAATTTCTTCTTTTGAATACTGAATACTCTCCTGTTTGCGAGCCTCTGTATCCACTTTTGTTTCCTTTCCGTTCTCATCTGTCTCCCATGCTTCCCATGCATTCTCATCTCCCGGAAGGTAAAACATCAGCGCCGGACGGCTCAAAATATTGTTATCATACAAAGTAAGTTTGCCTCGCACCAGTCGGCCGCTGACGGAAGTAAATTTTCCCGTCCATGTGTAAGTCTGCGGGATAACGATATCGTATTCGCCATAGCCTCTGGAAACTGCATTTACCTGATCACGGTAATTTCCCGGCAGATACAATTCCGAATATACGGAAAGATCCAGCGACATTCTGGTCGTCGTCATTCCTTCATACGCTCCTGCTGCTTCGTTTGGATCGTAATAAAATTTTGAGACTGCTTTCGGAAGGATAAAGACTGCGCAGAGCACAAATATCAAAACAACAGCCCCTACAATTGTTCCCATTTTGATAAAAGCCTTGCGGATAGAGTGCCGGATTTCCTTCATGAACTGCTC
>ERZ506978.897-NODE-897-length-11489-cov-4.250831_pt1 | contig 11489 bp, 10 predicted proteins | sample MGYA00512888_ERZ506978 | MGnify/ENA metagenome assembly ERZ506978
ATGATGACCTCCTGACCGATCTGCACTTCTTTGAGCGGGACGAACTCTTTGACAGGCTTCGGCTTCGCATCGGTCTGCTTGAGCAGGCTCTCGGTGTCCTTGCGGGCGATTTCCCGGGCGCGCACAGCACGCTGGGCCGCGCTGGTCTTTTCGTCCTTCTGGATGCGGCGCAGCTCATCGGTCAGGCTGTAGGCCTCGTTCTGCACCTGCTGCATCAGATCATGGGCCTGACGGCGGGCGTTCTCCAACTCCTCCTCACCCTTTTTGATGAGGTCATCCCGCTTTTTCTCGGCGCTTTCCAGCGCATGCTCTGCATTGTACTTGGCCTGCTCGGCCTCGGCCTGCGCCTCCTTCAGCTGGACCTTCAAATCGTCCAGCTGGGACAGCACGCTGTCCAGCCGCTTGTCATCGTTCGACATGTGATTGCGCGCGGCGTCAATGATCTCCTGCGGGATGCCCAGCTTTGCGCTGATCAGGAAGGCGTTCGACTTGCCCGGCACGCCGACGCTGAGCCTGTAGGTGGGCATCAGCGTTTCGACATTGAATTCGCAGCTGGCATTGACAACACCGGGCGTTTCCAGCGCATAGACCTTCAACTCGGCGTAGTGGGTCGTTGCCATGAGCAGACTGCCCTGACGGCGCAGCCGCTCCAGAATACTGACGGCCAGCGCCGCACCCTCGGCAGGGTCGGTGCCCGCGCCCAGCTCGTCCAGCAGGGTCAGGGTCGCCGGGCCGGCCAGCTCCAGAATGCCGCTGATCCGCTTCATATGGCCGGAGAAGGTAGACAGGCTCTGTTCGATGCTCTGCTCATCGCCGATGTCAACGAGATATTCGTCAAAATGGCAGACGATGCTGCTCTCGTGCGCGGGGATCAGGAAGCCGTACTGCGCCATCGCGTTGAGCAGGCCGGCTGTTTTCAGCGATACGGTCTTGCCGCCGGTGTTGGGGCCGGTGATAACGAGGGTGTCATAGTCGCTGCCCAGCTCGATGTCCACAGGCACGACCTTTTTCTTGTCGATGAGGGGGTGGCGGGCCTTGTTCAGCTTGAAATAGACCTTGTCGCTGACGGCGGGCATAAAGGCGTTCTGCTCCACGGCCAGCCGGGCCTTGGCCAGCAGCAGGTCGATCTTGAGCATTGCCTCATAGCTGTAGGTAAACTGCGGTTCCAGTGAGCCGACCTGATTCGAAAAGGAGGTCAGAATGCGGGTGATCTCCTCCTGCTCCTGCGCACGCAGCTGCATAATGCGGGCGTTGGCCTCGACTACGGCGGTAGGCTCTACAAAGACCGTTGCGCCGGTGGAGGATACATCGTGGATGACGCCGCCGACCTCACCGCGGTACTCGGCGCGGACCGGCACGACATAGCGGCCGTTGCGCAGCGAGACAACCGCGTCCTGCAGAAATTTATTGGTGGTGGAGTTGCGGATGATATTATCCAGCTTGGTACGGATGGAATCCTCGGTCTGGCGGATTTTGCGGCGCAGATCGTGGAGCGTTACACTGGCGGTGTCGGCCATCTCCTCCGGCGAGAGGATGCTCTCTGCGATCTGCTTTTCCAGCACGGGCTGGGGCGCGAGCGCAAAGAACAGATCGTCCGTGGGCAGCATCTCATGCTCACTCAGGCCGTACCACTGGGACAGGCCAGAAAAATTGCGCAGCGTTGCGGCAATCTCCAAAAGTTCCCCCATCGAGAGGATGCCCCCCTTGCGGGCGTGGGCAACAATGCGGCGCACCTCGTGCACGCTGCCAAAGCGGGGACTGCCGTTTTTGATAAGCAGTGCATTGATGGCATTGGTCTGGGCCAGATCGTAGCGCTCATCCTCCACGGTGGGGGCCGGCTCCAGCGCCTGCATCATCTCCTTCGTTTCCTGACAGGCGCAGAGCTGCACAGCCCGGGCAAGGACCTTGTCCAGTTCCAGTGTTGTTTTATAGGCGGTATCCATACAGGGTCTTGGTCTCCTTATTCAAGTACAGTTTTGAGAAAGTCCAGGCTTTTCAGCCCATGCTCAAGGTGCGCAAGCGTATACTGCTCACTCGTGCGGGAAAGCTCTTTCAGACTCTCCGGTGAGATCTTGAAGCCGAACAGCTTTTTATCCTCCGCAAGGCAGATATGGCGCAGGGCATAGAGCGCACCGTTATCCAGATTGGTGATATGCCGCGCTTTTTCGGCACAGTCCGCGCAGAGCAGGCGCCCCTCCACAGGGTCGAGGTAGAAGTCCCCACCCTCATACTTACCGCAGCCGGCACAGGCCAGCACATCGGGCATATAGCCCGCAAGGGTCAATGCGCGCAGTTCATAGATGGCCTTCAGTTGGCGGCAGGGGTAGCTGCGCTCACTGAGCATGTACAGGCAGTTCAGCAGCAGCCGCAGCTGGGCGTCCGCCTCCGGCGGGGCGGGGGCAAGCTCCATGGCGATCTCCGCCATATAGCTGGCCAGCGCCATCCCCTCGATGGTGGCGGAGATGCCGTGGAACACCTTTTTGACCTGCGCGTTGTCCACAAAATAGTGGCTGCGGCCGCTGGAGAGGGTAAATTCCGAATAGCAGAAGAGCCCTGTTGCGCTGAACAGGGCGCTCTTCATCCGCAGGCTGCCGCGGGCCGATGCCGATACGACCCCCAGCTCAGGCGTCAGGATCGTGATGATCCTGTCCGCCTCCCCCACCTTGACCTGACGCAGCACAAGTCCTGTCGTTGCCGTCTGCATACATGCCCTCCTGCGCTGCGTTTTGCTGCAATTTGTACGCTAAATAGTCATAAACACTGCCAGACTGCGCAAAGCGCAGCCAGCCTCCCGCCGCGTCAGTCATACCGGTCACCCCCATGGGTACAGTGTAACAGAGGGGGCGCGGGGATGTTGGCGGAATACGGAATAAAATAAATTTGCGGATGCTGTAGGGGCCGGACATGTCCGGCCCGCGGCCTTACGGATAATGCTCTATAACGGGTAGGCTGCGGGCGGGGCATGCCCCGCCCCTACGATGTGCAGCATCATTACGGCTTCGCAAAGCCCAACGAATTTAACTGCAGTTCGTTGTCGCGCCAGTCCTCACGGACCTTGACCCAGCACTGCAGGTTGACCTTGACGCCGAGCAGCTCCTCAATATCCATCCGGGCGGCGGAGGCGATTTTTTTGAGCATCTGGCCGCCCTTGCCGATGATCATGCCCTTGTGGCTCTTGCGTTCGCAGTAGATGTCCACATCAATGTCGATGAGGTCCTTGTCAGGGCGCTCCTTAAAGCGCTCGACCACAACGGCGATGCCGTGGGGGACCTCCTCCCGCAGGAAGAGCAGTGCTTTCTCGCGCACCAGCTCTGCCACCAGCTCCTTTTCCGGCATATCGGTGAAGGCATCGTCGTCAAAGTAGTGCGGGCCTTCGTTGCCGTAGGGCTTGAGCATGGCAAACAGATCATCACAGCCAGTGCCATCCTTAGCTGAAATCGTGACAATATGGTCAAAGCAGCCAAATTCCTCCAACTGCTTTTTGCGGGCCTCCAGCGCAGCAAAGCTGTCAAGCAGGTCCACCTTGTTGATAACGGCGATGGCAGGCCCGCCCTTCTGCAGCGCCTTGACCATCGTCAACTCTGCATCGGTAAACTCCCCCGCCGGCTCAAACAGCATCATCGTCACATCAACATCCTTGAGGCTGGCGGCGGCGGTCTGGGTCATGCGGGCGTCCAGCTTGTTGCGGGCCGCGTGGATGCCGGGGGTATCCATCAGCACATACTGCACCGGGCCTTTGGTGATGACGCCGGTTATGCGGCTGCGGGTCGTCTGGGGCTTTTTGGTCACGATTGCGACCTTTTCGCCCACAAGGTAGTTGGTCAGGCTGGATTTGCCCACATTGGGGCGGCCGACCAGCGCCACAAATACGCTGGAGGGCATTTCAGGAATCGGTTTTGCCATTCGGTTGTTTGCCTTTCTCTGTTGAGTTGGAAGAACGGAAAATAAATTTGTAAAATACGATCAGCGTGAGCAGAAGCCACAGCGGGCGTGTCGGCCGCGCGGTAAAGGCCGCCCACAGAATGTCCAGCCGCGGCCAGAACAGGCATACCGCCACAACGACCGTGCCGATGGCCATGACAAGCACCGCCCCTGCCGCCATATCCTTGGCCGCGCCCGCAGTCCACCAGTGGGTGGTATCGGGCTTGTCCACCGCGCGCTCGATTGCGGAGTTGACAAGCTCCAGCGCCAGCACCGCCGCCACACAGAGCGCGATCAGGGCTGTTTCCACCGCAGGCAGCTGCGCCCAGTAGGCCGCCACAAAGGCATAGAGCGCCGCACACAGATGAAAGCGGAAATTGCGCTCCTCCCGTATGGCGGCGCGTATGCCGTTGTAGGCATAGACAAAGCCCCGGGCAAAATGCGTCAGCTTCTCAAATTTCATCGCTCGTATACGAAACCGTGCGGGGCAGGCCCAGCTGGATCAGGACGGCTTCTTCTTTTTCGCGCATGCGCACAGCCTCCAGACCGCCGGCCTCATGGTCGTAGCCCAGCAGATGCAGCATGGAATGTACAGTCAGATACGCGACCTCGCGCTGCAGGGAGTGGCCGTACAGTTCAGCCTGCTCCATCGCGCGCTCCATCGAGATGACGATGTCTCCCAGCAGCTTGCAGCCGTTGTCCTCGTCAATGTCATACTCGCCGTTTTCCCCCAGAGGGAAGCTGAGCACATCAGTGGCGGAGTCCTTACCGCGATACTCCCGATTCAGCTCATGGATGCGGCTGTTATCCACAAAAGTCACGCTGATCTCGGCCGGACCGTCAAAATGCTCGAAATCCAGCACCGCATTACAGCTGCGGCGGATCAGGATGCGCAGGCCGGAAGGGACCTTTACCACATTCTGGTCGTTCGTGATCAATACCTTATTGGACATGGAAATCGACCTCCGTTTTTTTATTTATGGTTTGCTTCGCCGCGGGTCTTCTCCTCGGCGGCTTTTTCATAGGCTTTTACGATCTGCTGCACCAGCCTGTGGCGCACCACATCCTTTTCGGTCAGACGCACCTGCGCGATGCCCTCGACATCCTGCAGGACATGCAGTGCATCGATCAGACCGCTGCGGACCTTGTCGGGCAGGTCGATCTGGGTCACATCACCGGTGACAACGACCTTGCTGCCGACACCCATGCGGGTCAGGAACATCTTCATCTGCTCGGGCGTTGTGTTCTGCGCCTCGTCCAGAATAATAAAGGCATCGTCCAGCGTGCGCCCGCGCATATAGGCCAACGGCGCGACCTCAATAACCTGCTTTTCAAACAGCTTTTGAAAGGTTTCTGCACCCAGCAGATCGAACAGACCATCATAGAGCGGACGCAGATAGGGGTCTACCTTATTCTGCAGGTCGCCGGGCAGGAAGCCCAGCTTCTCCCCGGCTTCTACCGCCGGGCGGGTCAGGATGATACGGCTGACATCCTTGGACTTGAACGCCTTGACCGCCATGGCCACGGCCAGATAGGTCTTGCCGGTGCCGGCAGGCCCCACGCCGAAGGTGATGGCATTTTTGCGGATGGCGGCCAGATATTCCTTCTGCCCCAGCGTTTTGGGGTGAATGGGGCGTCCTTTGGCTGTGACGGCAACGAAATCATCCGTCAGCTCCCGCAGACGCTTTTCCTCCCCGCCGTGGGCCAGACTGATGCAGTACCGCACGGTCTGCTCCTCAAGCGGGGTGTGGTTCTCCATCAGGGTCACCATGCCGTCCACAGCGCGGGCGGCGGCGTCCACATCACGCTGCTCCCCCGTAAAGCGTAGCACCGAGCCGCGGCAGACTGCCGTGACGCGGAATTCCTTTTCCAGCAGATGGATGTTCTGGTCCCCGCTGCCGAAGATGGCCGCCGCCAGCTCAATGCTGTCCAGTTCAAGAGATCGTTCTGCCAAATTTATATCCTCCCGATCATCGGGCATTGCCGCACCCCTCTATGCGCCGACGCGGTAATGCCACAGCTATACATTTAGATTATATCACAGTTTTCTGCAAAAGAAACTGTGAATATTGCACAAAATTTTACCGGCGATTTCGTCACACTACGCAAAAAATGTTGAATCATTGCCGTGCGGCAATGTCCGCCGTAAAAATGTAGGTCACACAGGCCTGCACCGCCTGATTTTGCGCGGAAATTTCGCGCTGCTCCGCCTCTATCTCAGCATCGGGAAATTCCTTGAGAAGCTGCGCCCGGCAATCGCGCAGCGCCAGCGCAGCGGCGGTTTCCTCCGGGTAGATCAGCGTCTGCACTGCCCGCTCCCGGCTTGTCACACGGCAAAGGCAGCCGGGCAGTGCCAAGCGTCCCAGACGCAGGGGCTGCCATTCTGTCTGCGCCTCTGCGCTGCGCAGCGGCGTGCCGGTTTCCTCCGTGCGGGTATAGCCGGGCAGATACAGTGTTGTCCGCTCTGTGCTGCGGCCCGTATAGGCACAAGTCCTGACTGTCAGCGGCCGACCGGCCGTGTACTGCCGCTGCACCCGCGCCACAATGCGCCCCTGCGCGCCTTGTATCACCGCATTTCCCTTGCGGTCCAGCTTTTCTGCGGCGGCCAGCGGTTGACCCGCCGTCACTGTCTGCCCCGGCTCCACCGCAGCAAAGCCGCTCTCGATCTCTACTGCCAAGATCACACCATCCGCCCTCGCATACAACCCCGCCGTGGGCGGCGGCTCCCGGACAGTGCGGGTCTGGGCAGGGGTGCTTTCGATGGAAAGGCAGCCGCCGATAAAATTCAGGCTGATCCAGCCGAATGTCTCACTGCAGCGCAAAGCCTTCGCCTGTGCCGCCTGCAGCAGCGGCTTTGTCAGGCGGGTTCCCTCATGGATAGCACAGTCGGCAAGCAGCTGACGCATCATGGGCTGCAGGTCGGCATCCATCGCGCCGAAGTCCACGCACCAGACAAACCCGCCCAGAAATTTCAACAGCACCAAAAACAAAATCATGCCCACCGCCAGCCCGGGGCGGGTCTGCAGCAGGGCCTCGGCGCGGCGGCCGGGGCCGCGGCGCGCTGTCACTGTGATGACCCAGCCGCCGTCCGCCGCGATTTTTTCCAGCCTGCGGCGGTCTATGCCATCGGCGGCTGCACTGCAGCCGTCCTTCTGCCAGCGGACGCGGCGCAGGCGCACCCCCGCTGCAGCCGCATAGTTGAGGAACCGGTGGATCTCCGGTCCCTGCACCGAAAAGCGGAAGGTATCCGCAGCCCAAAGCCTGAATTTCACGGCTGCGTCACCTCCCACTTGCTGCGCAGCTCGACCCGCGCAAACCGCCCGGCCAGAATCAATCTTTTGCCCGCGAAGGATTCTATCCGCAGCTCCTCGCCATACAATGTTACCAGAGTGTCCCCCATATCAAGGCAGATGCGCTGCGGGGTGAAATCCAGCACCCGGCGGCAGCCGTCTGTCAGCAGGCTGCCGCCCCGCAGTTCCATCTCCGGCAGGCGGTAAAAGCTCTGCGGCGGCGGGGCCAGCATACGGCGCAGGTCGGGGCGCCCATGGTGCTTGCGGGGATGCGGCTTTTTCGGTTTCATGGCTGTTCCCTCCCCGCGCAAAACTGTTACCCAAATATACGCAGTGAGGTGCGCAATATGAACAACTGCAAAAACCGACAGCGCGCGATGGTGGCAGCAGCGGGGGTGCTGGGCATACTGCTGCTGGCCGCACCGGAGGCTGCGGCGGAGGGCTTTGCCTCCGGCACAGCGCTCTGCCTTGCGAGCGTGCTGCCCGCACTGTTCCCCTTTTTTGTGGTGTGTGAGCTGCTGACGGCTGCTGCGCCGCCTGCCCGGCTGCTGCGCCCCCTGCAGCAGCTGCTGGGGCTGGAAGCACCCGAGGCCGCGCAGGCCGTCGCACTGTCCTGGCTGGGCGGGTATGCGGTATCGGCGCAGCTGGCAGGTCGGTTATACGGCGCGCAGCGCATCAGCCGCCGGGACGCCCGGAGGCTGCTTCTGCTGGGCTGCTGCTCCGGGCCGGGCTTTGTCATAGGCTGCGTGGGCGGGCTGCTGCTGGGACGCCTGCAGCTGGGGGTATTATTGTACGCCGCACAGCTTGCGGCAAACCTTGCGGCAACGGCCTGTCTGGATCTTTTTTCTGCCTCTGGCCGTCCAAGCCGCGCTTTTCCCGCCGCCCGGCCGGCACCGCCCGCCCCGCCGCAGATATCCGGGCTGCCCGATGCCATCTCCTCGGCCGTCAGTGCAAGCCTGTCTGTCTGCGGGTGCGTGGTGTTTTTCCGCATCGTGGGCGCGGTCATCCGGTCGTTTTTACCGGTGCCGCCCCTGCTGCTCAGTGCCGCGCTGGAGATCAGCGCCGGCTGCGCGGACGCTGCCGCGCGGGGCGGGCAGGCGGCGCTCTACGGCTGCTGCGCCGTTTTGAGTCTGCTCGGCCTTTCAGTCTGGTCCCAGATACAGCTTTTTTCCGGGGATGCGTTCTGCCCGCGTGCCGTGCTGCTCAGCCGGGTACTGCACTTTTTCTTTTTGCAGGGGTTGATCCGGCTCTGCGTGCGCTTTTTGCCGGGCAGTCTGGCTGTCTGCAGCAGCCTTTCGGCAAGGGTCGTGCCAATTTCCCGGCTGCCGCCCGATGCGGCGCTGCTGGGATTTTCCTTTCTGTGTGCAGTACTTTACAAGGTTCGACAAAACCTTTATAATAAATAACAGTATATTTTTGTTTTTAGGGGTGAGGCTAATGTTTAAAAAGAGTTACTACGGCGCGCACATTGCCCCTGCCTGCGCCTACTGCCTGCATGGTTCCCCCGCCGCCGACCCCAAAATGATCCTGTGTCGGCACAAGGGCGTTGTTTCCCCCTATTACTGCTGCCGCAAATTCAGCTATGACCCCCTGATGCGTGTACCCCGCCGTCAGGTTCTGCCCGAGCTGGACCCCAAGGACTTTACGCTGGACGATTGAGAAGGAGAAGCCATGGACCACCCCAAAACCGATGCCTTTAAAAGGGCCCGGCGCGAAAAGCGTTCGGTCACAATGGTATATATTCTGCTGCGGACCTCGGTCGTGCTGGTGATGCTGGCGCAGATTTTCAACCGCAACTTCGAGAATGTGTTTCTCTGCGTGCTGACGCTTCTGCTCTTTATGATGCCGAGCCTGATGGAGCGCAAGCTGGATATTGCCCTTCCAAACACGCTGGAGATCATCATCCTGCTGTTCATCTACGCCGCCGAGATCATGGGAGAGATCGGTGCGTACTATGTAAACTACCCCTATTGGGATACGGTCCTGCACACGCTGAACGGCTTTTTGTGCGCTGCCATCGGCTTTTCCCTGCTGGACATTCTGAACCGCCACAGCGAAGCGCGGTTTCATCTTTCCCCCCTGTATCTGGCCATCGTAGCGTTCTGCTTCTCGATGACGGTGGGCGTTATCTGGGAATTTTTTGAGTGTACGATGGATCAGCTGTTCTTCCTTGATATGCAGAAGGACACGGTCGTCAGCACGATCGGCTCCGTCATGCTGGACCCCACCGGCGGCAACACCCCCGTTGTGCTGAAGGATATCACCGATGTCATCATTGTTCAGGCCGACGGTACCCAGACCGCACTGGGTCTGGGCGGGTATCTCGACATTGGTCTGCTGGACACGATGGAGGATCTGTTCGTCAACTTTATCGGCGCGCTGACCTTCTCGATCATCGGCTATTTTTATGTAAGCAGCCGCGGCAAGAACAAATTTGCGAAGCGCTTTATCCCGGTAGCGAACAACAGCACCCTGCCCACCGAGCCGAAACCGACTGAAACCGAATAAATAGTACGGCGGCCGTGCAGAGGAATCTGCACTGCCGCCGTACTGGTTTACATACAGCCGGGCCGCCCAGCCCGGCAAAACATAAAAATAAAACGCCGCAGAACGAAATTCATCGCTCTGCGGCGTTTTCTTGGAGCTGGTGGCCGGACTTGAACCGGCGACCTGCTGATTACGAATCAGCTGCTCTACCAACTGAGCCACACCAGCACGCAAGACAACAATAATATTATACAGAATTTTCAAGATAAGTCAATACCCTGCCGCAAAAATTATTGCTGTCCTGCCCCCAAATATAAAAGTGCTTACTCGGCATCCTCGCAGAAGGCCTTGAAGGTCCGGTATGCCATGTAGACATCCGCCTTGGAGACGATCTCAAACGGGGAATGCATCGACAGGACCGGCACGCCGACATCAATGGTGTCGATGTCCTGATTGGCAACATACTTGGCCACCGTGCCGCCGCCGCCCAGATCCAGCTTGCCCATCTCGCCGATCTGCCAGACAACACCGTTGTTGTCCATCAGGCGGGTCAGGTAGCTGACCAGCTCGGCAGAGGCATCACTGGTGCCGGACTTGCCGCGGGAGCCGGTGTACTTATAGATTGCCACGCCGCTGCCTGCGTAGGTGCCGTTGTCAGGCTCAAACGCATCGGCAAAGGTCGGATCATAGGCGGCCGTCACATCGGCGGACAGGCACTTGGCAGCCTTGCAGGCGGTGATGTAGTCCGCGCCCTGTGCAGCGCAGAGCTGCTGCAGGAAGTGGAAGGTGTACATGCTGTTCAGGCCGGTGACACCATCGGAGCCGGTCTCCTCCTTATCGGTCAGCACGCAGACGGAGGTGTAGGCGGGGTTTTGGATGCCGATCTCGGCCATCAGGGCCGGGTAGGCATCCACACGGTCATCGTGGCCGTAGGCGCCGATCATGGCGCGGTCCAGACCGATGTCGCGGGCCTTGTAGGCGGGCACGATCTCGATCTCGGCGCGGGTGAAGTCCCGCTCGGTGATGCCGTAAGTCTCGTTGAGCATACCCAGCACATTCAGCTTAACGCGCTGCTCAGCGTCCTTGTCCTCGATCGGCAGGGACGCGATGATGACATTCAGATCCTCTGCGGTGATGCCCTCAGCCAGTGTCTTGGCACTCTGCTTTGCACCCAGATGCGGCAGCAGGTCGGAAATGCAGAAAACCGGATCCTCGTCCTTCTCACCGATGCAGACCTCCACGCGGGTGCCGTCGGCGCGGTAGATGACGCCGTGCAGGGCCAGCGGGATGGTAGGCCACTGGTACTTGCGCACACCGCCGTAATAGTGGGTGCGCAGGTAGCCGATGCCGGACTTTTCAAATACCGGCACGGGGCGCAGATCCAGACGCGGGGAGTCGATGTGCGCAATGTTCAGATGGAAGCCCTGCTCCAGACTCTTGGTGCCGATGGTCGCAGCCAGCACGCACTTTTCACGGTTGATGGTGTAGACCTTGGTGCCGGGGGCGTAGCTCGTGCCGGGCACAAATTTCTGGTAGCCGGCAGCCAGCAGCATCTTTTCACTGTAAGCGGTGGCCTCGCGCTCGGTCTTGGCATTGTTCAGGAAGGTCTTGTATCCCTCGCAGAAGTCCTGCGCAGCGGCAATGGCATCGGGGGCAGCATCCGCTACAGTCTCGTTTTTATAGAGCAGTTTTTTGAGTTCCTCAGTGGTTTTCATCTTGAATTTCCTTTCTTACTTATGGCAATACCGCATAATTCTAAGTGCCGATACGGCGAGCGAGGTGCGGCAGATG